>JAEIGA010004083.1_pt1 | contig 22600 bp, 21 predicted proteins | sample 9270691 | NCBI WGS metagenome assembly JAEIGA01 (sample SAMN17057246, study PRJNA624740) | gut metagenome | biome: biome; isolation source: fecal sample | host: Bos grunniens | place: China: Xizang | collected 2019 | reverse complement strand
TATTATGCCACGTGTATGTAAAGTTACAGGTAAGAAAACAGAAGTTGGGATGAATGTTTCCCACTCTCATCGTCGTACAAAACGTACATTCTTGCCAAATCTGCAAACATTAAAATTCCATAGTGATATTTTAGGTCGCGATTTTTCATTGCGTATCTCAACTGCTGGCTTGCGCACATTGACCAAGCATGGTGGCCTGGATGCATATGTAATGGCGAAACCAGTATCACGTTTGACCGAAGAAATGGCTGCAATTAAAAAAGCCATTGAAAAGAAAAACGGCAAACCGGCTGCACCTGCTAAAAAGCCTGTACACAAGGCAAACCGCAGTGCCCGTTTGGTAAAGAAAGTTGATGCGAAACAGGCTGCTTAATACGGTATTCAGCAGTGCATCCTGGCCCCGTGGCGGAATTGGTAGACGCGCTTGACTCAAAATCAAGTTCTGCAAGGAGTGTCGGTTCGAGTCCGACCAGGGCCACCAGATAAATGAAAAATATCCCCTTTGTGGGATATTTTTTTATAAAACACTTGCAAAACAACATACGCGTAAAAAAAAATCCCCCAAACTGGGGATTTTTATTGATACCCATATTGTTTAGAAATCTTGTCCAACAAAGATTCAAATTCTTTATTATTAATATCCGAACTATGATAAACACTACCCAAATAATGTTTATCCGCACAAGATAAATATCTACAATAGGCATCCAATAAATCAAACACCATTTCCAAAGATATATCAAAAGGCATAAACTTATTCCTATCAATCGCCAACGAACAAAAATCATCAACAAACTGCATGCAGCCTTTTTCTATTTCCCTTACAATACGTACACGATGCAAATCATATTTATTTGTTTTATCATATACTGGCTTACTGTTTCTTATATCTTTCACAGGAAATTCTGGTGCAGTCGCCAACAGTTCTGTCAATTCAATTATGTTTAATTGCAAACTGGGGTTTATAATAGATTTCAAATACGAAATATGCTTGTACGCCATTTTATTAGAAAAACACGCACTAAAAAACGAAAACTTAAATCTATCCTTAAAAACCCTCATTAATATTTTTTGCGAAGTATATGCCCCAGTTGTCATATCAACCGCCGCAATATTCTGCCCCTTCACATTTAGCATACGCAAATACGAATCATATTCTGCCCTATTTCGTTTATGCCACTCCATAATCTCTTCACGATTTTTGTACAAAATTTCTAGGTTACTTTTGTAATCATTTGCAAACTTGATGTTTGGAAACTCTGTTCTTAATAATTTAACATAAGCAGTCATATAATGTTCTAAATTATCAAAATCACCGTATAATCTAAGATTTAATATTCTTGGCGCATAAATATAATAGTTATCTATCGGATTTTTAGATATTTTATTATACACTTTCTGCAACAAATATCCATCACGTGACACAAACAACAAAGAATCTATATCATTAAGCTTTGATTCTTTATCTATTAATTGTGCATATCCCAAACACAATGGCCCCGCAAAATTATATCCTACCGATTGCCAATACGACATCTTCTTATTCATCTGATTTTGCGCAATCAACGCTACTAAATAACTTCGCATAAAATCTGGTTTTTGTTCATAAAAGCATCTATATTTCATACTTGCTACATCGTTCAGAAATACATCCATATATCTAGGAACAAAATATGTACCTACTCCATATTTATTTGCCATTAAAATATCACTGAGATTATTATCACCTATATGCAAAATTTTCCCGGGCTCAATGGACAATTCAGACAATATTTTTTCATAAATACTACCGTCTGCTTTTGTTGCATCGTGTTCACAAGATACATACAACTTGTCAAACACATCATATCCATTTTTCTTTAATACAGATTTCAAAAATTCAGACGGTAAGTACATATCAGAAACAAAGATTATTTTTTTACCTTGCTCAACCGCTTTTTGGTAATATTCATACATCAATGGATGCGCCCGCAAAACTGCCTTCTCCATTTTTAATTCGATGGCTTTATATTTCTGGTATTTTGGCAACATAGCATCATATATTTCCTCCAAAGAGACATCTTTTTTACTTGTTACCGTACGTACAAACTGCTCAGTTGCTATACGGGCTTCTGCAAAACCATCAATTTCAAATAAATTCTCTATATGATAAAACAAATCTGTTGGGTTAACATATGGCCGTATTAATAAAGTATCAAAAATATCAAATGATATTATATGATGCCTCGCAATTTGCTGTTCTAACTTCTTGTTAAAAAAATCTTGCCAAGGATTACGTTTTTTTAAACACTCTGGACCACAGACATGATTATTCAAACAAAAAGAATTTACAGACTCGGGCTGAACACCAACTGATGACAACTGATTCCACCACGTCCGCCCCTCTTTTCGACCAAATCGTTCCCAATGAATCAACGGACACATACCAGAAATTGCCACATCTGGGTTAAATCTCAAATATGCTGATGTACAAAAATTAGGCCCCGGATTGCGCGATTCTCGCCATCCATAATCCATATAATGCCTCACAGGGTCCATTTTGGCTTGTGCCACATCAGGATAGGTTTTCAAATACCACTTTTTATCAAATTCCTTGGAACGAGCGACCAATTTGTATTCCCAATTATGTTTTTTAAACATTTTACTAACTCCATTTTCAAAAAAAGACCGTCCAGGAATTGACGGTCGGGGAGTTCGTAAATCAGAATACTAGTGATTCTGTTGGTCTTTCGGAAAACCGTGTTATATGCACCAACAGCTCCCCGACACAATATCAGGGAATTCGGCAAAAACATGCCGACAAAATCGGATTAACGATACATTCGTACCGAGTATTCTGGGCCTACGACAGCCCCGAAACCAATTCCCATTGGATTCAAACAAAATTATGTCATTAACAATATACTTTTACAAGCATTAAAAATCTATTCAAACGCACAAACGAGAACTAGCCACAATTCGAACAAGAAAAACAAGTAGCGTGTAAAATCAAACAGAATGATTTAGATGTGGAACGGTCCCAATACCGCAGTGTACAGAAGCTACACGAGGTATTGGGACCGCCCACAGATGAATTATTATATTTAATTTTTTATTTGCCGACGACGTCAACAACCTTTACCTTAAATACAACCGCCTTGCCAGCCAATTCTGGAACATATTCTGTTGGGAATGTGATGTTGATATCACGTTCTTCACCTTCGGTCATACCAATAACTTGATCTTCAAAGCCTGGTACAAATTGACCGCTACCTAATTTCAAAGAAAAGTTTTCTGCAGTACCGCCTGGAAACTGAACACCGTCCAGATAACCCGCAAAGTTAATAACAACTGTATCGCCATTTTCTGCGACAACCTGCTTTTCACCACAGCCTGCCAAACCCAATGCCGCACAAACACCCAAAATTGATACTATTTTTTTCATACTTTCACCTTTTTGTTTTGTTGTTATTTGTTATACACGCATCTAAAACCATATTCGCGCATTGTTGCACCTTCGGCTTCGATTCTATAATCGAAATATGGCGTTGGTCGCATCGCATCAAAAGATGGACGATCATACACCATAACGATACTATCTGCATTGCGGCCACATACCCGCTTCATCTCATAATCTGCGACGGTTGCCAAAATACTGCGTGCATCACCATCAACGTCCATACCATCGGCATTCTGCATCATACGCAGACGCATTTCACGCAAATCGGTATTTCCCAACAAGATTTGCACACGAACCATTGTGCCACGATATTCTTGCCATCTGGTTTCCATGCGTGATGTGTTCCAACGATTAGAATTCTGTTCTTTTTCCGCAGATGTCTTTGGTTTATACGAATCGATATTTGCGTACTGGTTATCAGATTGCATAAATTCACTTGTCCGTTCATTGTATAACGGTGCATTGGCCCCACCCTGGGCAAAGTCACGTTCATTATATGGTGCATTCCCAGATGTACATGCCGCCAACACTACCACAGACAACAAAACAAATAAAAATGATTTCTTCATATTCAATCTCTCTTTTTTTTAATTTTAACAAATAAAGACTTTTGATTCAAGTCACGATTTATGATAAAATCAACTTGATGTCAAATGTAGTATTGGAATCTTTATTAAAACCACTTGAAGAATTTTACAAACCATCGTTTGTAGAAGAAATTGCCATAAATCACGCTGGCGAAGTTTGGATGCGTCTGCACGGCGCCCGTGTTCCATGGGTATCATACAAATCCGATGTGTTAAGCAAGCAATACTTGGTTGATTTAATTCACACGGTGGCAAATATATATGAACGACCATTTAATCCGATACATGGCATGCCTGTGGTCTATGCAACATTACCTGGCAATCATCGTTTTACCGCAATCGCCGGCCCAAATGTTCAATATGATGAACATGATGTCACCGGCGGCGTCGTGCTAAATATTCGTGGTGGCGGTGCCCACGATACCAGTTTTGAAAACTATCATCTGAAAAGGGGACAAAAATTATTAAAGGTAAAACCACGTGAATCAACCCGCCCAGATGACCCATACGACAGATTGATGTCCGCAATCAATGACGGCAGTCCGATTTTAATATCTGGTGCAACCGCCACCGGTAAAACGACATTTTTGAACCACATGCTGACCCTGATTGATCAGAACAGCCGTGTCATCACCGTCGAAGACGCCCGCGAAATTCGTGTCCCCCAGGCAAATCGCGTACACTTTGTACTGTCACGAACAGAACAAACAAACGACTTTAACTATGCCCGTATGCTGGATTTAGTTGTACGCATGACCCCCGATGTAATTATTGGTGGGGAAATATCTACGGATAATGCATCTGTATTATGGGAAATGCTGGGGACTGGTCACGATCATTTTTATACAACAATCCACGCAGAAAGTGCTGACGCCGCATACGCCGCATTCGCCGACCGTATATTACATACCCAACCAGCATATAATCGCACCGACCTGATTGCAGAAATGCGCAAGAAAATTCGCGTGGTTCAATTATCTCGTGATGGCGCATTGCGTGCCGTCACCGAAGTTGTATAAAAAAAACCGCCGTTTGGCGGTTTTTTTTTTATTTTGCAAAAACTCTGTTATATACTTTCTCGTTTATTTCAACAGGATATTCACGCATCAAAAACGAATTGTAATCTTCCTGCACACCATTGACAGATACATTTTGCAGTTCTTTTTTCAATTCTGCCATTTTTTTATCGTCAACTTTTGGTGCAATTGATTTTGTCACACTTAATACATAAAAGGCATCAGACGACGGAACAATTGCATTTACACCAGCGGCATTTTTGAATGACGCAACCAATACATCGGTTGGCGCACCGGATGCACGTGATACTGTTGCAGATGTTGCCCCTGCTAATTTACCAGACTTGTTCAAATCAACCAACAATTCGTTGGCACGAACATACGCCTGCTTTTCCTGTTCTGATTTTTGCCAATCTGCGACCAACGACTGCTTTACAGATTCAAATTCCGCCGCATGTGATGGATTAACCTTGTCAACACGCACGAACAAGAATCCTTGTTTGGTTTCAATCATTTCACTTTCCAGACCTTCGTCCATATCAAAGATTTTCGAAATCATTGAATCAGTTAATAATTTATCAACTGGGCGATTATCACGATTGAATGCAGAATATGAAACATACTTTGCGCCATGTTTGTTCGCCGCATCTTGCATTGCATCACCGGCAATAATATCATCTTCAACCTTGACCGCAATTGCATAGCCCGCATCATAACTATCTGGTTGCATTGTATCAGCTGGAACAAAGACATAAGACACCGCACGGGTTTCTGGCAAAATTTTTGGATTCTTTTTATAGAATTCGGCCAATTCTTCATCAGACGGCGTCGCCACCTTGAAATCAGAATATTTAACCGTTGCGTATTCAATATCACGCTGACCATATCTGGCATTATATGCCGCCTGGGTGGCAAATTCTGGAACCGACAATGGAACAGACATCGAACCCAACACCATTGAACGCAACACCTGGGCACGCAAGATATCTGCAAAGCCCGCCTCATTTAATCCAGAATTAGATAAAACACGGTCAAACGCCAAAGTAGAAAATTCGCCATTTACCTGAAAATCTGGGAAAGTACGAATTTCCGATGCAATGCGTTTATCACTTACCACAAATCCCATATCCTTGGCACGGTTCATAACCATCTGATCTGTTGCCAATGATTTCAAAACACCCTGGGTAAATTGCTCCTGGGCGGCGGCATCTGTATAAATATTACGTTGTTCTTCACGTGACATCTGTGCCAACAGACGCGACTTTTCAGAATTAAACTGTGGTGCAGAAATTTCTGTATCACCAACTGTCAACAAAGTATTGTCCCCGGCGGCACCACCAAAAATCCATTCAGCAACACCCCAACCAACAAATGAAAACGCCAAGATGCCAATCATAATTTTGGCAACTGGTTTTTCTGATGCATTTCTTAAATATTCTAGCATTTATTCCCCTTTTGCGATACCATAGCAAAACGCTATAATAAAAATCAACGAAAAAAAGGGAAAATCAATGAAAATTATCGCAGGCAACTGGAAGATGAATGGTACCCGTGCAAGTCTGGAATCAATGGTGCACGATTTATCATCTGTTGAAACAAAAAACATCGTTATCTTATGCGTTCCATTTACAATGCTGGGGGTAAAATCCGATAAAATCGCCATCGGCGCCCAAGACATCAGCAGCCACACACACGGCGCATATACTGGCGAAGTGTCTGCATCCATGGTCGCAGATACCGGGGCAAAATATGTGATTGTTGGGCACAGCGAATGCCGCCAATACCATGGCGACACAAATGATACGGTTCGCAGCAAGGCAGAACATGCATTATCAAATGGTCTGACCCCAATTATTTGTGTTGGTGAAACCATGGATGAAAAGCAAGCTGGCAAAACAATGTCTATAATCGAATCGGGTGTGCGAGAATCTGTTCCATCCAATATAAATGGCAAAATCATCATCGCATACGAACCACGTTGGGCAATTGGCGCAGGTCTGACCCCAACATCACAAGAAATCGAAGAAGCACACAGTCTGATTGCAAAGACATTAACTGACATGGGCCTAGATGACACCCCCATACTGTATGGCGCATCCGTCAAAGGTTCAAACGCCGCAGAAATCATGTCCATTAAAAATGTAGATGGCGTATTAGTTGGCGGCGCATCCTTGAAAAGAGATGACTTCATACCTATAATAACCAGTATAGAATAATTGTATAGTATCAAAAAACGGAAGTAGTTATGAACAAAGACAAAGAAGTAAGCATCGAATCTGTATCTGTGGACGACGCACCAACCACAGAACCAATGGTACAAAATGCAAATCCAGAAGTTGAAAAGTTGACCTCACAATTGGCAGAAATGAACGACAAATATCTGCGCATGGCGGCGGAACTTGAAAACACACGCCGTCGGGCGGCATTGGACGCAGAATCCCGCGCAAGAAATCGTGCCATGTCTGTGGCAGAAAAGATTTTACCTGTAATGGATGCAGTAGAAGCAGCGTTAAAGCACACCCCAGACGATGCTGGAATCAAATCCATGGCAATGGCATTGGAATCTGCATTTGAACAAATCGGCATTACAAAAATCAAATCTTTGGGCGAACAATTAAACCCAATGCATCACAATGCAATCCAGGCAATTGACGTTCCATCAGACAATGATTGTGAACGCCCTGCGCCGAACACAATTATCGAAGAAATGCAATCCGGATATATGTTTGGCGATTCTGTATTGCGTACCGCCATGGTTGTTGTATGCAAATAAGTTTATACATTACCCCATAAAAAATGTCCCAAATGGGACATTTTTTTATATCACCCGACGACGCACCGCACCAAACAAAGCAAACCCCAGCAGCAGCACCATTATAACCACAAACACAATAACGGCCGTCTGACTGGATTCTGCAAACGGCAAGTCCAGATTCATACCGTAATATCCAACAATAACCGTCGGAACCACCAATATAATATTCCACATCGTCAACCGGTTAATATTGGTATTCGAATCCATATTGATGACACTTTCAAATGTTTCCTTGATAGACTTTAACATCTTGCTATACGACATCACAACTTCAGTTGCCTGGGATAACTCGATTCGTGCATCTTCGGCCAATTCTTGGGCATCATCTGTTTTAACAAACCCACGCACTTTTTCTAGCTTATCCAACACCGCTACATTACCTTTGATACCCGCCATATACAAAGTATAACTGTTTTCAACTTCTAACAAATCCATCAATTCTTTTTTTCGAATTCTTTCTTGCAATACCCGCTTTGATGCCAAAACACGTTTATTTAATTCCTTTAACATACGCAGATACGATTCCGCAATGTAATAAATAATATTCAGAATAAATTCTTCACGGGATGTCTTTTCAGAACGCTTGATTTTATCCAACAGGTCACATCTTTTTCGACACACAGTAATAACCTGATTACTGGTATAAATAATTGACAATGGTTCTGTATGCCATAATGTATCAGATTCATGATTGATAATTGGAAAACGAACAATTATAACCTTGTAATCATCTTCTATTTCAAATCGAGGTTGTTCATCAGGGTCCAAAATGTCAGAAATTGTATCTTCATCAATTTTGTATTCTGTTTGCAGTTTTTCAAAATCAGCATGGTCTGGGTTTCCAACATTAACCCACGAGAATGTCTTTAACTTTTCTGTCACAAACATTTGCATTCCCCTTTTGTACTAACCGCAGGAATAATAACCTAAAAAAATTGGATTTGCAATATTTTATGGGAAAAGAAAACCATATTCTGCCCATATCACATCTGCTAGAATACGGACACAGCAACAACCCCAGGATTTAAACATGAAGAAATTCAAAACCAACACCAATACTTTCACAATTGCCCATTATATATTATTATTTCTAGTCACCGGATTATGTATTTCTATACTGGCATGGGTAATGATTACCCGACACACGACAACAACCATAAACAAACCATCACCATCTATCACACATATAACCAAGAACACCCCATGTGTCCAACGCACAATCGACACAGTAAAAAAATTATGGGAATTCAACCCCCGTGCCATACCACAAAAATATTGGGAAATTGCAATTAATTACATGAACCAGCCTGTTTCCACAACCACATACGGCATATGCCAAGACATTGCATTTACATGTCGGCGCGGCCAGGTTAGATATGATTGCGACCCATGCGCTGTACCATCTGCCCGTACATACGCCCAATCAATTCATATCGCAGATTTATTGAAAACGAATTGCCCCAACGAATAGAAAAAACCGCCAAACGGCGGTTTTGTTTTATTTTGATTCAACCACAACCATTGCAGCGCAATAATCCGCCTGGTCTGTAATAGACAAATGAATTTTCACATCACCACCCGCCAATTCTTTTAATGCAGCCTTGGCACCACCAGTAATTAACAACTCTGGCCGACCTGCATCGTTATGAACCACAGAAACATCAGAAAACGCAATATCGTCACCAAAACCGGTACCAATTGCTTTTAGAAAAGCTTCACGTGCAGCCCAAAAATTTGCCAAATGTTTTTCAGAATTTGCATTATCATTATCGGCATATTCTAATTCTTTTTTTGTGAAAATGCGTTGTTTTTTGAACGCAGACCAATCTAAGAAACGGCCACATTCGACCAAATCAATTCCAATCCCAATTATCATGGACTTTCCCCCTTGGTGGTGTGTTTGATATGGCATACTAATAATATTTATGCGATTCGTGCAAGCACAAAATTTATAATCAAAAAACCGCCCCGTTGGGCGGCATATTTATTTATTACAAGTGGACATTTTTGAATCTGGCTTTTTATCACACTTGTTATCATGTGATGTACCACAATGTTTACATTTTCCGCTTTTGTTTTCTGATTTTGACATTTCTCTTCCTTTTTTAGTTAGTATTTATACTTGTCCGGACAAAAATATAATACATGTATATGTTTCGTACGACAATACGCGTCTTTTCCCAAAAAAAGTATTTGTAATTTAGACGCGTTGTGTATAATATCGTGGTGTCGTCGGGGTGTAGCTCAGCCTGGTAGAGTACTTGCATGGGGTGCAAGGGGTCGCAGGTTCGAATCCCGTCACCCCGACCATAAAAATTCAAACCGCCATTCATGGCGGGTTTAATTTTTATAAGTGGGCATGCGTGTTCGATACATCTCATTATGAAATAATGACGGTTCGACAATGAGTAAGCGAAAACGAGTATTACGAAGTTTAAGCGCTAACGAATGCCCCATAGGTCTCATGACCAAGGGAATCCCGTCACCCCGACCATAAAAATTCAAACCGCCATTCATGGCGGTTTTTTTTCAATTAATCATGTACACCTTTTGTTGCAAGGAACACACCACATGGCGACGCAAGTTGCAATTTAACCGCATTTTTAGAAACCGTTGCTTGATATGCTTTTATAATAGGCGATTTTCTCCCACTTAATTCAAAACCTTCCAAAAACATTTGTTGTTTCTTGGTAGATACACCGTGTTCCTTTAACTCTTCAATATTTGCTTTTAATTCTTCTGGGGTTATCAAAAACACATGATCATCCCAATATTTTTTACATTCGTCATTAAACTTAATCATTTCAGGTGTCATATTTTCATCCACAGGTCGCGCCATAGGCATACCTTCGTCTCCACAAATCATGGTATAAATACCAGCCTTTCCAGTTGGCCCATAATGCCCCATAATAACATGGACAATATTTGTCTCAGGCATGTCTTGTTCAGAAATTAATGCAACAAAAACTTTTGTTTCTCTTGGTGTACCAACATCACGTATGGTTGAAAAGATAACATCATTATCCAAATTTTCTTTTGGCAACAACGCATTCGTACCAACCGGTCTATTTGCCTGAACAGCAAAAACCATTCTGCCCGGCGCACCCTTGTCATCAATCGCTTTTTGATAAGCTTTATCTGTTTCCTTTAATATATTCAGCATATAGTCATCTGGAACATTTTCCAGTAATTTTGAGCCGATTGATTTAGCCCCCTTTCCATGACGACCCGCTATATGCTCTTGATAATACCCAGAATCTTCATTTGTTGGAACCAATTCTACTTTCATCATATTTTCCTTAGCATATCTTTAGTATTCCAATATTGCGATACCCGGCAACACACGTCCTTCGATAAATTCCAGGAATGCCCCGCCCCCCGTTGACACATATGTCACATCATCTTTGACGCCACATGCCGTCAACGCTGCCACCGTATCGCCACCACCAACGATACTTTCTAACTTTCCAGCACGGGTCTGTTCTGCGATTGCATTTGCCAGCGCAAAAGATCCATACGACCATGTTGGCATCCATTCCGCCATCCCCACCGTACCATTCCATATCACTGTTGCGGCCCGACGAATTTCTGCCACATCACGTTCCGTGGTCTGACGACCGGCATCGATAATAATATCATCATCTAAAATTTCATCAAAAGACTTATCAACACGAATTGCGTCACAGGCAAATTCTTTGGCAACACCTTTGTCCAACGGCAACAACACACGACAATTATTCTGTTTCGCATATTCCAAAATTTCCAATGCAGTATCTTTTTGGTCTGCTTCGTACAAGGAATTACCAACCCGTGCCCCCATGGCAAAGTTAAATGTTGTACCCAACGCACCACCAATAATCATTGTATCAGACAATTTCGCCAATGCTTTTAACACCCCAATCTTGGTAGAAACCTTGCTGCCCGCCACAATAGACAACAACGGCCGTTTTGGATTTTCCATTACATGGCTAAGGTGAACTATTTCATCTGCCAACAATTTTCCAGCATACGATGGCAATATTTCTGCCACACCAACGGTACTTGCATGTGCACGATGCGATACTGCAAACGCATCATTTACAAAGATATCAAAACCACGTGCTAAATCTGCTGCAAAGGCCGGGTCATTTTTTTCTTCACCAGCATAAAAGCGAACATTTTCCATCAACACAACATCCCCATCACGCATTGACGCCAAGAAATCTTTATCCAAACAATCTGGGATCAATTTAACACCCATAAAATCCGCAATCGGCTTCATAGAATATTCCATATTGCGTGTCCCCTTTGGTCGACCACGATGCGCAACAATCGCAATACGGGCCCCCGCATCACGTAACGCATTAATCGTTGGCATACTTTGCTCAATACGAAAAGAATCAGTAATCACGCCATCAACAATCTGGACATTAAAGTCATCACGCAACAAAACATACTTACCACGCACATCAATATTATCAATCGTTCTGATTTTCATTTTTTATCCTTTCTTTTACCGGGCCAAAGCTTTTTCGATAATGCTGATTTATACCATATTTTTCAATTGCCTGTAAATGAGATTGTGTTGGATAGCCCGCATTCTTATCCCAACCATATTGTGGGTATTGTTCTGCTAAATCATGCATAATCCGATCACGTGTTTCCTTGGCAACAATAGATGCTGCCGCAATAGATAAAGACTTTGCATCCCCTTTGACAACCGGCGCACCAACCAAACCGTTCGGCAACCTGTTCCCGTCCACCAAGCAATATTCAGGCATACATTGCAATTTATCACACGCACGCTGCATTGCACACATTGACGCCCATAAAATATTCATTTCATCAATTTCCGACGGTGAGCATTCTGCCACAGCCCACACAGTATTGTTTACAATCCAATCATACGCCAATGCCCGTTGATGTGGGGTCATTTGCTTAGAATCACGAATAATTACCGGAATTTCAATATCACGATTTGGGAAAATTACCGCCGCCGCAACCACCGGCCCACACAACGGACCACGTCCTGCCTCGTCCAACCCAGCAACCAAACGAACACCCGACGCATTTTCCAAGCTAAAATCAGGAACCACTTTCATACCCCCAGCATAGCACCAAAGACCAATAATACAAAATACTTTTTTTGTTGACAAACGGCTTATTTTGGCTACAATGTCAGCCATGAACAATCAAAATCAAAATTCTAATCAATCCCCAAAAGAACCATTACCAGAATGGGCATACCAAACAATACTGGGAACATATATTGCAATAAACGGAATGTTTACAGGCAACGGAATCCGCATGATACGACGCCTTGTAAACGAACAAGGGGATGAAAAATCTAACATTCTGATATTGTTAATGTCTATTGCAATGGTACTGTACACTGGCAATCGTGCATACAATGTGTACAAAGAGCAACAATCCAGAAAAAACCAAAAACAAAAGTAAAAACATGTCAGATTCACAAAAAACATACACCTTAACCCAACAAGACTATGATGTTCTTATGTCTGCTGCGCTGAACAACCCCACCGCATTGGGCGTATTGCAACGCATTGCAAACAATACACATGAAATACTGAACGACGACAAGGTCGCAGAACTATTTGGGCAAAACTTTCACGGAATTATATACTATAACTTTGATACAAAACGCTGGAATCGTGATACATATTTCGGCAAAAAGATAAGGAATCAGTCAATTGACACAACACATGCATGCGAATTAAAGAAACGCGTCGAAGAATCCCCAGACATGCGTGAAATAGAAATTGTCGCAACGGTTGCAATGCCCATCGATATCAAAGATTATCCAGGTTGGTCGCAAACAATAGAAAATCCAATATACGAACCACATGGGGAATCCGTGGTCGCAACCGTCATTCGTCGTGACAGACGCACAGGCAAAATATTACCAATCCCATCACAATGGATGGGCGTTCGTCAAAGTCGATCTTCTGTTTTTGTATTCAACGGATTCAGATATTGGGATTTCCGTCGTATTTTCAATGAAATTCATGGTATACAAAAATAAAAAACGCCCCATTCGGGGCGTTTTTCTTAGAATTGTCCACGGAATTTAATCATACCTGTTTGCGATGTATAATTTTCATGTAAATCTAAATCATACATAACAGACAAATTGATTCCCTTGTAATGGGCAGTCAACCCAATTCCAAATTCACCACCGATACGGGACAGTCTTTCACCACCAACCTGGTATGAAACATTGTCAGACATAATAACCGTTGCCATTGATTCATCGCTGACAAAGTCATATGTCATCGCCGCATGCAGTTCTGGGCGCAATTTCAATGCAGAATTGCTTTTAATTTCAAACGCATACTTTAATCCAGCAACCCCAGACAAGAAATCAGTATTCATTTCTTGAACTTGGCCACCAAACATATTTGTATATGCGTCTTGCATTACATGCATATAACGAACACCGGCTTCTGTAGATACCCCGGATGCAAAATCATAACCTGTCATAACCTGTGCACCGTATGTATCAACACTATATGTATTCAAAGACTTAACACCGAACACAGATGCAGATTCTGAATAATCCGCCATAGAATATGTCAGCGTTGTATTCGCATACCATTTGTTTGGCTTATACTGTGCATACGCAAACAATGTGTTGCTTTCGATTGTTGTATCTCTGCCCAAATCTGCATGAACATCTGTATTGCTGTATGCAAAACCGCCACCCAATGTAAAGACACGATCAATTACGGTATCCCCACCCAGCGCAAATCCACGTGTATATCCATGGAATTGGTCTGCATATTTTGACTTGTTAAACAGTCCCTGCATCCAGAATCCCGATTCTTGGGATTTATCGCCACCGGCGCGTCCAACATTTGCACCGCCAATATTCGACATGCGTCCTGCGGTTAATGACATAACCTGGTTTTGAACAGACGCCGACACAGATTGTGCCACAGGCTTGCTTTCTGGGTTCATTTTGGCTGTTTCACGTTCAACAAATGCAATATCGCCATCATTAATCGCCTGCTGTGCCATCAAAGAAATCTTCTGAACAGCCTTATCAGACGAATTTGCCAAACCCGCAACCATACCTGCAGCCTGGGTTGTAAGACCTATGTCTTTGGCCAAATCTTCAACCGCCTTGGTTTCAATGACAATACCATCTTCGGTCGCAGTTGCGATATATGCATCCCCAACGGTCACATTAACAAATTGACCGCCAAAGATATCATATGTACCGACGGCACCAACACTTAATTCCAGTTTTGCATTTTCGCCGACAACCACCTTTCCCTGAAGACGACCAAACGAATCTTTGTTCACAATCGCCGCCTGGACAATACCATTTATATTAAACGCATCCTGAATAATCGCAGATGTACCAATATTTAATGTCGCACCTTCGGCCAAGGTTAATGTACCATTTCCACGAACGCCGCCATTGATTGTTGTTGTACCACTATCGATATTCAATGCCCCCATATTATAGATATCATTCGTCACTTTCTTTGTACCAACAAAGTTATCTTCGAACACATTTTTCCCTGTCAGCACAACAGTACCACCGATACCATTATATATTGCACCACCCTGCTTTGATGCGATATTGTTTTTGAATGTGACATTATTTAACTTGATTGTGGCAAAGTTCTGTCCACGATCTGCCAAGCCTTCATTATAAATTGCACCGCCTTCGCTTGCCTCATTTGCAACGAATACAGAATCTGTCACATAAACATGATCAACGGCTTCTTGACTGTTATAGAACGCCGAATAAATTGCACCACCTTGGGTTGTCGCCTTATTTTCACGGAAAGTGCTGTTTTTAATATCTAACTTTGCATCAGAATTATTACCCTTGTTCGGACTTCGTGTTGCAATTGCACCACCAACACCCGCAGATTCATTGCCTACAAACAATCCTTTGTCTAATACAGCCTGGGCTTCGGCACCAAAGAACAACGCACCACCACCATCATTAAAGTTTTCAAACTTACCTGTGGTATAATTTTTAATAAAGTGCAAATTAGTCAAGGTTACATTCTTTCCAAAGATACCCAGCGCACCAATATCTGATGCCCAGTTTCCTTTGAATTCAACATTTTCGATATTAGTTGACAATGCATGTTTTGAAATATACACCGCACCACCAGTTAATGCATGGTTTTCTTCAAATTTGGCATATTCTTTTTCATTACCACGAATATCGACCAAGTCACCACGTGCAAAGATTGCACCACCATAACCATAGTCACCTTCAGCGTTTTCCGTGGTCCAGTTTTCACTGAAATCAGTATTAATTATTTTCAATGTACCATTAGACCAAATTGCGCCACCATCGCCATTACCACCAGTAATATAATTGTCTTCGAATTCACCACCATTAATTGTTAATGTGCCTTGGTTATAAATCGCACCACCTTGTGCTGCGGAATTATTGTCAAATTCGGAACCATTGATGGTCATGACACCACCCTTGTTTCCAACCTTATCTATGGTACCATCATTATAAATTGCACCACCATAATTACCTGCCTTATTTCCTTCAAAGACACCTGCAACGGTCACGCCATCGCCTTTGTCTAAACCATTATCCGCATAAAAAGTATTATAAATTGCACCACCATTTTGTTCTGCAAAATTATTTACAAAAGTCGCAGCAACATCTAATTTTGCGGCACTATTATCTGCATCCCTGGCCAAACGTGTTGCAATCGCACCACCATGAACACCAGACTTATTGTTCTTGAATATCGTATCAGACACAGATGCAATAGACGAATCGGATACTGCGCCAAAGGCAATCGCACCACCACCTATGGCTGTATAATCCCCTGCCGAAATATCTGACCATGCTTTTGTTTCATCGTTATATGTATATTGTGCTGTATTTCCATCAAACTCAGAATTTGTAATTTTTAATGGTCCATACGATGCAATGGCACCACCATCTAACCACGCATGATTATTTTTGAATACTGTTTGCGATATTTCGCCCTTGGTTGACGACAACGAAGATGCAATGGCACCACCAACCGTGGCGGTATTATTCACAAATTCCGCCCCCGACACAGTCATTTCACCCTTGTTAAAAATCAAACCATATCCCCAATCGACATTTCCACCAGTATCCAGCACATTGTTTGCAAATGTCGTCTCAAAAACCTCTAACTTTCCACCTGGCCTTACATAATACAGACCGCCGTCAAGCAACCCAGAAATTTCATTATTAGAATTTTGTACACTATGACTGGAAGAAAGCGTTGTCACCTCTGTGACATCAACCGCCATCGCTGGCATAATCGCCAAGGCTGGCAAAATGCTGCAGACTTTCATCAGATCTGCCAAATGTTTTGTACTGGACATGAACTCTCCTTTCTAAGAATCTTTCCTTATAACAATTAGTAGCACATAGAATTCAATAATCAACAAAAATTCCTAAAACCATAATTTTATCTTCCCACCAAATTTTTTCACCGCCCTCTTTCGCTTACGGATCAAACCGTTGGGCATCATCTCATTACACACAACCAAAAATTAAAACGCCCACACAGGGGCGTTTGAAACTTTGGTTGTGCTATCTGTGCAATTCGCGAACTAAATTGATTGAGATTAGGCAAGAAATAATAGATTTTAAACACAGATTTATGGTATAATTACAAACATGGAAAACAAAGTAAAAACTCTTTATCATGGTTCACAACATAAAATAACAGATGGCGTTATTCATGCCCGTGATGCATATTTACCAACAACGAACACGCCTATAACGGCTGTATTTGCAACGCCTGATTTTGCTCGTGCAAGAAATTATTCGTGTATGCGATTGATAGCAGACGGATGGAAATCCCCAAGAACAAGTGATATCTTGTATGTTCAAAAATTAAGCCAAGATATTTCTGGCAAAAAAGCATATATATACGAATTAGACTCTGACGGTTTTGAGTGCGACATCGATGGGACTTATTATTCCTTGACGGACAAACCAATTAAAAGAGTTATTGAAATTGATGTTATGCAGGAAATAACAAGTGGAAACATAAAAGTATACGTTCTAAAACCGGGTATAGATTGTCCACAAGACCGTAGCGATATATGGACAGAACTTGTTAATAACAAGGATAATTTTGAATTGTATAAGCCTGTTTCAAAAAATCTTGATATGTCGCTTTTATCACAAATGAAAGATTTAGGGATTAATAAATAATCTAAAAAAGTTCGAAAGTGGCGTAAAATCGCCACTTTTTTAATTCTAACTTTCGAACTCGATAAAAGTATTAGAAATCAAAAGAAAACTTGCCCCGATGGGCAAGTTTTGAAACTATGGTTGTGCAATATGTGCAATTTGCGAACTGAATTGTTAGAAATAAGACAAGAAATTAATAGAGTGAAAGACAAATTAAATCTACCGAATTTATATTAAGAATTTTCATTCTACGATACAAAACCAGAAGTTTGTAATTCCCATAGTTTCTTATATGCGCCATTTTGACGAAGCAATTGTTTATGAGAACCTGTTTCTATAATCTTTCCATTTTTAATAACTATTATCTTATCCATATTTCTTAATGTGGATAATCTGTGTGCAATTACCAATGTAGTTTTACCATGCATAGCATTAGCCAATGATTTCTGAATCATCAATTCATTTTGGGAATCAAGAGCAGAAGTTGCTTCATCTAATACCAATATTGGTGCATTTTTTAACAAAGCACGAGCAATTGATATTCTTTGTCTTTGACCACCAGATAATTTAATCCCATTATTACCAACCAATGTATTATAACCTTTTGGTAATTTCATAATAAATTCGTGAATATGAGCCTTCTTTGCTGCACTTATAACTTCTGCACGAGTGGCATTTGGTCGTGCATATTTAATATTTTCATAGATAGTTCTGTTGAACATATTTGCTTCTTGCGGAACGAAAGATATGCTTTTACGAAGAGATTCTTGGGTCACATCACGAATATCAATATCATCCACCTTGATAGAACCAGACTCTACATCATACATACGAAGCAATAAATTACATAAAGTGGTTTTACCAGCACCAGAAAGTCCAACTATGCCTACTTTTTCAGCATTATCTATGTGCAGATTAAAGTTATTGAAAATATGATTTTTACCATAAGCAAATGAAACCTTGTTAAAATCAACAGTTGCTTTCTTGATTTTCAGGTTTTTAGCATTTTCTTTATCGGTAATCGTAATCGGTGCAATTATATTGTTATATGCCGTTGTGGCTTGTGCAAGATCTTGGGTATACTCCTGCAATGTCTCATTTAATGAAGAAAACGCACCATTTATTGCCACGGCAGAAGTCATAACAAATACGCCATCCGCCAGAGTAATCATCCCTTTTTGTATAAACACGAAGCATAATAACAACAAGAATACACGAACTGCTACCCATAATATATCCATCGGCAACCAACCACAGCGTCTAAAGAAATAAACATCACGAATAATTTTAATCAGATTATTACGCCCCTTATAAATATACATATTTTCGTAATTATTATTTGCAAAATATTTAACAGCCAATGCATTATTCAAACTATCACTTCGTAAACCTTCGTATATTGCACTTTCTTGTATTTCTTCCATTTCCTTTTTGCATACTTTGGTATTCCAAGACCATTCCCAAATCAATTTTGTTATACCGTATGCCAACAAAATAACTACAAACCATATATTCATTGAAAACATAGAACCAACGATTAAAGCAAAACCAAGTATAATTCCTATCATTTTTCCCCAAAAATCATCGGTAAGGCCGTGCAATCTAGCAGACACCTGCTCTGAATATCTCATTATCTGACCACTAGATTTATCTAAAAAGAAAGAAATATCGTTTTCATAAACCCTTTTATAAAGCAAATACAGTTTTTTGCGATTGAATTTCTGCTGTCTGATACCGATCAAGTAATTATTAAATGCATTTAACAAAGGAATCGCCAACAGCATTCCAACCATTAAACACATCAAACTCACAATATCATCAAAATTCTTATCTGCTGCTTTTTCAAATATTTCAACCATCCATTTAGAAATCAAAGGTTCAAACATCATTTCAAGGGTATTACCCAAAACCGTACAAACAAATAGCGCCCCTACATACCAAGGCGAAGTTTTTAAACATAACCAATAAAACCCTCGAACAGTTTTGGGAAAAGAATCTTTATTCATAAGCAAAACCTTTTATGCCCTGTGAATTATATCACAAAAGTTCGAAATCGCCAATTTTTTATCGTTTTCCAAACTCCGACTTTCGAACTCGGTGAAAGTATTAGAAAACAAAAGAAAACTTGCCTTGATGGGCAAGTTTTGAAACTTTGGTTGGGGCAGCTGGATTCGAACCAACACTGACGGAGTCAGAGTCCGGAGTTCTACCATTAAACTATGCCCCAAGCACCGCGGATTATAGGGCTTTTTTATTTTCAATGCAAGCAGAAAGTTTTTTCTATGTAAAAAATATGTAAAAATTCATATTAAATTATGATATAATACCCACGACACAGGCGACTGTGTTGGGGCGTAAGAACCTCGAAATTTCTGGTGTCCGTGGGGACAAAAAATACCTCCAACTTTATTTTGGTTGGAGGGTTGCGAATATATTGAATAAGCACGCTATTTTCCAGAAATTATAGTTCTTAACCTCCAACCGTCCGCTCTGTGACGGTTTAATTTTTGCATGGAGAGATTGTGCGGTTCAGCTTTTTAATTTTTATAATTTTCCCATTTATGGCATCGGCAAATATATTGCCGTTGGATGATGCGTTACGTGCCACATACACCGCATGCGTTGGTATTGATGATGAGTTGGCTGATTTGAAAACAATGGCCGGCATAAACACCGCAATTACATCTGTTGGAACGGCGGCCGGTGTTGGTGCAACCGTAACGGGCTTCGTAAAACAGTCCAAAGACAATCAAGCCGAAGAATTGGAAAAACTTATCAAAGAGCTGGAAGAATTAGAGAAAAACGCAATCTATCCCACCGATGCCGAACAACAGGCATTCCTGGCAGAGTTTGAACAATCCTATGACATTGCAATCAAAGATATAGATGGCGCACAGGCCGAGTTAGATAAACTAACCAAACAATCTAAAAAACTGGGCAACTGGCGTACCGGTTTAATGACGGGCGCAACCGCAACCAATGTGGCCGGTGCAATTATTGCCGGTACGAACAAGATGGATGGCGACCTGAAAACACAAATAGATAACTGTATCAGCAATGTCAAAACCCTGCAAAACTCCATTATGCAGGCACGCATAAATGGCGAAGATATATCTGAGGCACAGTCTATCGCATCCGCCTGTGGCGAATACGAATACGTTGATATATCCAAAATAAACAATCGTGCCAAGAGTGCAATGATTTCATCCACCGTTGGTGCCGCAACTGGATTGGCCGGAACTGTCACATCCGCAATGGCAAACACCGACAAAACACGCAACGCTAATACAGAATCTGGCAAGCAAAAAGAAAAGAATCTGAACACAGCATCAAATGTACTGGCCATTGGGACAACGGCGGCATCCGCCACAGCAACCGTATTCAATGCGACACAAATCAGTGCGATTAAGAAAGTGGCAAGTGTTGCCGAAAAATGTACGGGGGTATTGAAATGAAGAAAATAGCCCTGACATTATTATTCCTGTTTTTGATAACACCATGCTTGGCGAACATACATATAAATCCATCCACGGTGGAATCTGTTGTCAAAGAATTCGTGCCGGCCGACAAAGTGGTTTCTGTAATCAGTGAATACAATAATCAATTAAAAGCCTCAAATGGCGCCGGCATTTCTGCCCAAAAATTATGGAACATTTGCGCCATTGCCGGTTGGGACATAAAACAACCAAGTGGCAAATCACAATGTCAAAAATTTGTAAATGCGCTGGTAAAAAAAGCCAGCATTAAATTCTATCATGCCTGCGCCAAAGAAAACAAAGGCAAAGCCGGCTATATTTGCGTTGATGATTTCTTTACGAGTAAGTTTATCGGTGGAACCCAGGTTGATTTGACTTCTGCAATTGCGTTAAGTAAAGAATATATTCGTATTAAATACAACGACACCAAAGTTCAATGCAACAAAACACCCCATATGGTATCAGAAGTTCCCCCAGAATATGGGATACTGTGTACATCCCATAACAAAAATGCATTCTATGAACTTGTTTTTGATGATGCGGATGAATCAGTTGATAAAACTATTGAACACAGTATTGTATCAGCGGTCTGTAAAATGCATAATGCAGAAGCTAAGTTGTCGGGCTGCCTCAACGGCTACTGTTGGGGTAATAGCTGTTTCGCAGATAAAAACCTATGTACTCAAATAAATCAAAGCATGCAAAAATTTAATTTTATTGCAAAATACAGTGATGACAAATGCAAAATAGAACATTATGCAATTGGTAGTAAACAACAATTAAAAACCGCATATGGAATAGATAATTTTGTATTCTGCAATGGGATTCAGTTGAAAAACACCCCAGAGTTGGAATCATACCTTAAACAATATGTTGCGACCCAGGCTAATACAAAGCCAGAATCTGTAACATGTGATCCTGGGGCAATGCGGTATACTAGCAGCGGCTGTAGCAATGATGGGAGCGATGACATAAAAACATGTCGTGTTGGCAACAATCAAATAGACTTTGTATTTGATGATATCAACGAAGCTTGGAAAACAACTGCCACGGGTGGGCTACAAGGCACCAGTTGCATTGTGTCGGGCGGCACATACAG
>JAEIGA010004082.1_pt1 | contig 22603 bp, 10 predicted proteins | sample 9270691 | NCBI WGS metagenome assembly JAEIGA01 (sample SAMN17057246, study PRJNA624740) | gut metagenome | biome: biome; isolation source: fecal sample | host: Bos grunniens | place: China: Xizang | collected 2019 | reverse complement strand
TAGACATCTTGGTTAGCATTTTGTTGATTGAATTTCTGGTGCTGTTCAATATGAGATTGAATTGCTTGCTGTAAAGCTTTGTATTGTTTAGGATCTTCCTGTTGTAGCTTACGCACTTCAGGAGAAATTCTAAACAAGTTGTGCTCATACAGATGCTCAGCATGTTTATGAAACTCTTCAACTTCTGGAACTGTGTGGTCTTTATACATTTGATAATTCTCTTCATCACATAAATCATGTGTGGCTCTTTGTTCAGGATCAAGAGTATCTATTAAATAGTTAGCCTTGATTGAGTTTAAGAACTCACATTTAGATTTATAGGACAATGGACTATTAACTGCATAGATTCCAAAGTTCCCTGCTTGCTGTAGTTTCTTGTCGAAGATTTGATCACTTTGCATTAGGAACTCCCTATTTACAATGGTGATCTGTTCGGCATCAACATCAGTAAGCTTATATTGCTGAATGTAGTTATCTACATTTGCAACCTGTAGTTTTTCGGAAAGAATTTGTTCTCTTTCCTTTTCTAGATAAACTAGTTTCTTGAATAAACTTACAAAACAATCAGATATATTATCTAGAGAGTTAACAAGTTTGTTCTCATCTGATTCAGATAGTTTATCTACTACACCATCAGTTCTAACATTTGATTTACTAGATCCGAATGCTGTCATCTGAGATAATCCAGCTGTGACAAGCATATCTTCTTCGATAGCTTTCAAATAGTTTATGAACTCCTGTGACAGCTTATCTTTCTGTACAGGTTGTGGTGCACGGGCATTACGCTTTAAGCCAATTAATTTACCAGGCTTGGTAGAGAAATTATTTTTATTGATTAAACTTCCTTCCCAGTAATATAACTGACCTATAGCTATATGGTTTACATATTCCAAGTAACGGTTTTTAATTGAATTATATGTTTCTTGGATAGGGATTAATTGTGAATATACTGTTACCCCAATTAAATAATTAGGGATAGATTGCATTGTATAGAAATCAAAAGGTATAACTCTTGTTCCATTTACTGCATTCTTGTATGGTAGTTTACCATCATAGATTACTTTATCATTACAAGTAATCACATATCTTCCTTCAGGATAGATCGCATCAGGCTTCTTGTAGTATTCATATACATACGCATACTCCATATCACCTACATTTGAAATCCCAAAGTTAGAATATCTAGGATAAGTTTGTAATTTAGTTTCATTGATAGATTCTTTCTCTGCTTCTATACCCCATCTTTTTCTTATATAGTCTACAGGAAATACTCTTCTATGAACTAACTCGTTTACATCCTCCATACTTTCTATGTATACACTGTCAACAAATACTTCTTGTATTGGAACAGCAGATACGAAAGGTCTACCTTCTTTAATATGTATTGTACCTTTTTGATCTCCTATAGTAGAATCAATAGTACAAATCTCTTCACCTTCAGTCCAGTCAATACCAGTCTTAAACCAAGTAATACCATAGATATCTGAATGTTTTACAGACTTCTTATAAATTTGTTTGAAGTCACAGTCTGCCATAAAGTTGTTAATAAACTTATTGGTTTGCTCTGAATCAAACACTGCTTTGCTGGTATTGTTTTGTGGTTTAATTCCAGGTATAGGCATGTTCTGGGTTAGAATACCATATCTTGTAAGATAGATAGGTAACAATCTATTGAAAGTTTTTCTTTCTGTATAGATGTTAGGATCAACAAGTTTGTCTTCAATGTTTAAGTTTCTTGGATTTATCTTACGGTGTTGTTTACCTCTAATAAATTCATTGTTGAGTTTTCCTTGAGCTATATAAGGCATTAGTTGTGTAGAGGCATCATCTACAAAATATCTAATGTATTGTGCAATATTTTGTGCATGCTTCACACTCTATACCTCCTTACTCTAAATTTGTTGGATCAAATGTATGAGGATCAAAAGGTTCATCATCTTCACCTAGATTGTCAACCACTGTTGTTTTTCTAGGTTGAATAGGGAATTCTGCCTCGAACTCATCTAATCTTTGTTGTACTTCATCCATAGTTAATCTTTCTTTTTCTATGGATTCTTTTGTCATAAGCAATAATCTTTTATTAACTTGATTAAGTAATAACATTTGATTATAAATAATCACTGCTAATATTATTGCTATGAGTATGAGTGCAATAACTGCTGTAATTAAAACTGCTTCCATTATACTTTTCTCCCTTTAGCATCTTCTATTTTTATTCCTAATGTAAATAAAATAAAACCTGGATCTGCCAACAATGCTTCTCGTAATACAGTAGAATTTATCGTTATACATTTATAAGGATCAGTATCATTATAAATACACAAATCAGGGTTCATGTTTATAGGGTATCCTATATGGCATAGTTCTTTTTTACAGGGTAGTCTGTTTGAATCTATGATTCTGTACATATTGGTTCACCTCTCTTTATTTAAAGTGTAGTAACCTTAATTATAATTGTCAAGCATTTTGATTAGAAATCGTAATAATCATCAGAAACAAATGCATTATCTGCTTCTTCCTCTTCTAATCTTTTCTCATCTTCTTCTAATATCCTTTGTAAGTATGATCTATTATCTACTTTTAATGATTCAAAACCCAGTGGTTCTATATCATCAGAATAGTATACAAGGAATAAACCAAATGCATCAATGGCGTGATCTCTACAAGCTTTGGCCATTTGTGTTGGATCATTATCATCATGTACTGCATTGTCTAATTCCTCAATTAAGTTCTCACATGATTTACTAATTCTAAATTTATAAGTGCCATCTTCATTAGTAAGTTCCATAGCTGAGAATATTTTATCCATACGCATTTGAACTTTACCTTTACCAGATTCAACTCCCACTGGAGATAATCCATAGTATTCAAATACATCTGATTTGGTTTCACCTATAACCTTACCAGTACCATCACGGTATCTGTCTCCATTACGGAACATATCGTGTGGAAGACAGGTAGCTGATATGTACATTCCTTCTGATTGTCTTGCAATCTCCTTAACAAAGTCTTCAAAGACAAGTTCTTGTCCATACATTTCCTTAAAGGTTACGACTCTATGGTCAGGCAATACTGCATGCCATTGAGCTGCATGGTATGATGGTTTGTATCCCCAGTCAATAGAAATAAATATTTCTACATGTCCTTCAAGTTTTGATAAGTCTTCTCTCACAAAGTGTGGTTCAAGTTTTTGTTCATCTTTAAGATCAAACATCTTACCTGCTACGACATTCCAGTTTCCATACATATCCATTTGCTTTTTGTGTTCAGATAATGATTGCAAGTTAGCAACATAAGAACTATTAAGGAAAGGATTGTCTTTATAAGATGCAGGAATGAAACGAATAAATCTTTTAATGTTCTTGCTAGGATCTCTAGGATCTTCTACATATTGAACAATGTCTTTAGATTGTATAGGTGTATAGTGTTCGTCATACTTAACTACTGTTGGATCAATAAAGTTTTCTTTAACCCACTTATGTCCGATACCACCAGGGTTACAACCGAATACTACTTTAGTTGGTATTCTAATTTGTTTACCAGTGTATGGATTTAGTTTCTGTGCTGAACGCACACAGGTTAGTAAGTAGTCAACTGTTCGTTTTTCTTGCTTAGTAACCTCATCTATTGCAAGGTAGTGGAATTCCCAACCTTGTTTTTGTTGAGCTTCAGTATAGTTAGCTACACGCTGTAATGTTATATAGCTCCCATTAGGAAAGATAATGGAACGAGAAGGATACCATGAGGAACTCTTCTCTTTGTATTCATACAATTTAATTCCATTAACTTCTTGTGGGAACAATGTAGGAAGTTTATCTAGGAATGATTGTTTAACAGCATCTAGTGTTTCACGAAGTATACAACACTTAGCACCAGGATATGCCTGGCAGAACATAAAAGCATCTGCCAGGATTCCTGCTGATTTACCTGCACCTCTTGCTCCTCCGAATAGTATAATCCAGATATCTTCATAGGATACAGGAGCATTATGCAATAAGATTTGTTTCTTGTTAGGTTTGTAATTTGGTTTTACTGTAACAACACTACCCATTAATTATCCTCCCATTGTTTTCTTTGGCGAGCATATTCAGCTTGCTGTTGTTGATATTTAATATCTTGTTGTGATTGTGAATAAGCTTCAAAAGGCTTTGTTGTGTTAGATTTATTATAGTTATTTGTATAAGGTTTTGTATAGTTAGGTTCTCTGGTATTGTAGTAGTTACTATAATTATACCCACCATAATTAAAGCTTGGTATGTATTTATTTGAATTGTTATAGTTAGCTTGAATATATCTATCTAAATAATTGATACCTTCATTTAACCATGGATACATATAATTTTCAAATGCTATAGCTGTTTTTATATTATTAAAGCTGGCATCTGTTAGACTGTCTCTTAAGTCTTCTATATCTTGTACTTGCTCTAGTTTATATTGTAGAGAGCAACCACGGAAGGCACTTCTTATTTCAGATGGATCGTATCCCTTGTTACTTAAACTTTGTATTAAAGCATATACATCTGTTATCTGTGGTTGTTTTGCAATAAGTGTTTGTAATTCGGTTTTTACATTTTTTATATCTGTGTCTTGCAAGTATTGGCTTGTAGTGTCTGAATATAAATAAGCATTTATTTTATTTAAAGCTTTGTAATAATTTTTTAAATTACTCTTATACACTTTTGTATTACCACACTCAGCAGATATTGCTGCAGTTAAACCATTAGCAAAGTTCTCTCCAATAGAATCATAATTAGTTCTATTGTTAATAAGAGCATTTGCTCCAGCAGCTCCTATAAAGTAACTTGAGAATTTTCTAGCAATGTTTTCAAACATTGTATACTTACCTTTTGTATCTATTACTTTGTCATCAATTATATCTTTACCAGATACTACTTCAATAGCATTCTTAGCTACAGGATTTATGTGACTCATTATATTCTTATAGAAGAATCTAGATATACCACCAGATGAATTATCTTCGTTCTTTAGGAATGGATCAATAGTTAAACCTTTTAGTTCTCTTGTTATATTCATTGAAGAATATGTATCCATTATAGGTTCTCCTGTTAATATTGTTTGTGTTAGATTTAGCATTGCTCCAGTATCTTTCCACTCTTTTCTTCTATCATCTTCTTGTTCTTCATCTTCGTCATCATCAAATATAGATTGAATGCCAAACATGTCTGCTATTACTGATATGATAAGAGCTTCAGCAGCAAATGTACCTATTATTCCACCACCATTTCTGAATAACCATTTTGCAGATTCACTGTTAAACTGACCTTTCATAATTTCAGAAACTATAGTTGCTAGGGATCTAGTTTCACCAATACCCCAACGAGCTGCTGCTAGAGGGAATGTAGTAAATACCATTCCATGATCTCCTAAGGTTTTTGATAATCCAGGGAAATCTCCAGGTGCACCTATGTTTTGAGCCATAGCAAATGAAGCTTGCTGTCCTGCTTTAGATACTTTATTTGTTCCTTGAATATTTTTCAATTCATCTTTTAAGTAGTAAGCAGAGCCTAGTACAGAGTAATCTCCCTTTTCTATAGACTCTTTTGTTGCTAACCAATAAGCATATCTTGTAGCAAGTGTTTGATAAGTAAATACATTACCTACTGCATCTGTATAAGTTTTAAGAGGATTGAATCCAAGTGCTGAATTGTTTCCATTATATATTGTATCGAAGTTTGCTGAGTTAATATTAACTCCTTGTGAATACATAAACTCATCTAGATCAGATGTAGATACTAATCCTTTAGATGCAAAGTATGCTCTAAGATCCTTGAATGCTTTAGGTGTCTTAGTTAGGGTTGCAGTGTTTGCTGTACTTAGTGCTGCAGTATCAAACATAGAGAACTTTATGAATCTATCTATTATTTTTAATGGGTTAGACATTAAGGCAGTAACACAGATAGAAGCAGCTTTCTTTGCTCTTTCTTTCATGCCTTTAAGTGGTTTCTTAACAAACACATTTTCTGATAACGCATCTGCTAAAACCTTATCCATTATAAATAATTCACCTTTTAATAGTTGATTTATTATATTTCTTCTATGGTTTCTCTTATTATTCTTTCCATCAGCTAATGTAGCATCTAATACATCTATCCATACTTCTAATGATTGTTCTGATAGTGCATAAGCATTCTCTAAGTCTTCTAGTTTTCTTCCGAACTTGTCTACAAGAACTTGATTCTCTGATAAACTATCTACTACTTTTGTATATGCCATATCTATTAGATCATCATTATAGAAACTAGATAACTCTGCAAATGTATCTGCATAAACATTGTATGCTGCTATAATTGTGTAGTATGTATCTCTATCAAACTCTGGCATATTATTTAATGTTTCAGCAGAAGATGCTTGTTCAAGAGTTAAACCCATTTTGTTTATATAACCATCTAATAATATTAAAGCTTCTTTGTATTTTTCAGGTATTGTTAAGTGAGAGGCATTTCTTAATTTAGATATTAATGCCAACACTTCATTATCTGTTTTGAATATGTCTTGTAATCCAGAAAGATATAATTCAAAAGCTATTTCATGATCTTTAGTTATGTTAAATGTTTTAAACTTATCTAAAGCTTCCTCAGAAGATAATGTATCCATTACTATGGATGATAAAGATGCATTAGTCATCATGCCTAAATCTTTAAGCCTTAAGCTATTATTATATATAGCTGCTTGTTTAGAGATAGCTGTTATAGAAGTTGCAAGTGATGATATAAAGTTATACCCATCATATACTGGCATACTAGTAGATACCCAGCTAAGTTTCTCTTTATCGTATTGTATAGGATTGTTGCCTTTTGCTATCATAGAAACAATATACTCAAACTTAATTTTAGCATCCCTTTTGTTTTTTGGAATACTTGGAGTTAATAAGAAGAATATATTATCACCAGGTTCTCCACATAATTTAGAATATTTACTAGCCTCACTATTTAATTGTTGAAGTAATGTGTAAACTATATTTGCTTCTTCAGTATAGCGTTTTGTGAAATCCTCAATAAACTTATTAGGATTTTCTACTTTTAATTCCTTTAGAGATTTTAATGTTAGCTCTCTTGTTTTTAATAAACGATCTCTTTTTGAAGTATCTTTTGTTTCTTTGAGTTCTTTATCTATTACTTGTATTTTATTTGCTGCACCTAATACATAAGCAAACTTGTTTGTTATATCTGTTGATTGATTTCTTTCTGTTATAGTATTTAATAATACTAACTGCTTTTCATAAGTCATAGATATTGAGTTAGCTTCAGTACTCATTTCTTTTATAACTCTATCTGCTTCTATAGCTTCTGTACTATCAAGCTTTATTCCCTTATTCATTTTTATTTTTTCTGCAGTGAATAGTTTTGTTTCTCCAGAATAGAATCTTCTGTCAGCATCATTAACTACATTCTCTATAGATAAATGTCTATTATATTTTTCTTTTATTTGAGATACTTGAGATGTTATATCTTTGTTTAATGGTTCTGCATTTGCTATACCCTCAACAATATCAGGCATATTTTGTATATTAGAATACATTGAAGGTTGTGTATTAATATTATTGTCTGATAATTGTACTTCCTTTTTGAACTGATCTAGTTGTGTGTAATAAGTAGAAGACACACCTAAATCTTCTATTATCTTTAATAGTTCTCTTATTGTTAATTTTTTAGGTTGTGTTGATTCTCTTATCTTTGTAGGTTTTATAGAGAAATCTAAATCACCTTCTTTAGTAAATCCTCTATAATCAGTCTTTATTGATGCTATAGCTTCTTGAGTACCTTTAAATACTTGTGCTAATTCTATATCTGAATTAAACTCCTCTGTCTTTAATAAAGATAATAAACCATTAAATTTATTTATTTTGTTTGATTTATAGTCTTGTCTATCTTTATGATATATTCTTTTAAACCCTGTAAATCTATCTTCAGGAGAATAATCCTCTGATAATAAATCTCCTGGGAACAAAGAAGGATTTTCACGGACAGTATTTTCAGCAGTATATACAGCACCTGTCTTTAAGTTAGTTGTATTATTAGATAATGCCGACAACTCTTTAGTATACTCTTCTCTAGGACCATTAGATGTTTGAGTTCTTCTTTGGTAAACTCCATTACTGAACAACTCTAGCTCTTCACCTCTTTGTAACTTAGATCTATATAGAGTATATGTGTTACCCATTAATTCATTTATTTTATTTATTAGTAAATGCTTTGGTATATAATGAGATGCTTGGAAGTTGTGTTTACCATTGTTTAAATCTGTTAGATTACCTGTAGCAAATTCATGAGCAGCATTTAAGCTAGCTCTTTCTTGGTCATGTTGTGCAGAGTTTTCTGATCTAGTCTCTTTTACTGCTTGTTCCATGTTTGCATTAACTCTAGTTAATGTATCTTCCATTATATAATCTTCTAATTCTTTGCTAAGTATAACGCTTTCAAAAGATTTATCTGTAGTTGATGGTATTACATTATCTGTATAATGTTTCCAACCAGATGGTCCAAGACTATATAGTTCTGCAAACTTCTCTTTTGATAGACCTTCTTGCTTTGCAACTACTATTGCTTTTAATAATAGATATAAGTTGTATCCATTTGAGTCTATACGATCAGGCATATTTGCTCTGTCTATCTTTTGTTTTATTTTAAACAATGGATCATTATCAAAGGATACAGTATTTCCTTTTTCGTCTACCTTATATAGATAACCATTCCACATAAATGCACCATTAATACTATCTATATTATTAGCATGAGCAAGCTCTTCAAATTGAGATTCTTTTGCTTCTTGATTATATAACCTAGGAGCTTCTGCCATATTAACTTCTTCATCTACTATAAAGAAAGCAATACTTTCTTTTGTAGGTCTTTTTGCTTTTATGTTTTGGGCTTCACCTGTAGTGTCTACAGTATAATATGTTACATTTTTATTAGGAGCTTCTATTGCTTTCTTTGCAGCATCTTGTCCATATAATTTAATAAATGCTGCACCTTGTGTATTTAAGAAAGTTTCTACCTTTTTATTATTTAAAGATGCATAAGAAGATACTGTTGATTTTGAAGCGTTTGTACTAGCGAATACAATTTTCTGGCCATTTAAAGTAGTCGCTATAGAAACTAATAAAGTGTTAGTATCTTTGTTAATATCTATTACTCTTACCATGCCTTCTAAATCTTCACTTAAGTTTAATTTCTTTAATAGTTGTTTATGTAAAGTTTTATTATTGTTTTTATATGATATAAAGTCTTTAATAGAATCTATATTTAAATTAAAGATTTTTGGTTTAATATCTATATAATTATCTAAACCTCTTAAAGGAAGTATGGTATCTTCTGTTACTATATCTGTAAAACCTATAGCCTTTGGATTTACAACATAAACTACAGGCATTTTTGTATATAAGCTTTCTCTAGATTTATCTGTTAGTTCTTTCTTTTTAGGTTGTCTACCTGAGAATAGATTAAACATTGTGTCTATACTTTCATTTATATCTGAAGTAGATGAACTAAATGAATTCTTTAACTCTTGTTTTAAATTTAAAACAAAGTCGATAGATCCAGCGAAATCTTTTATGTTAGAATCAAGACCTAAATAATAATTTATAAATCTAGCGTCTGAATCTTGTGAAGCATCTTTTTGTAATTCTTTAATTGCTTCTCCAGCTAATTCTTGTCTTTTAGCCATATTGTGTAATTGTGTTACAATTAGTATTTGCTCAACTTTATCTGCGAAGTTTATATTTTTAATTCCATCTAAGAATCTTTTGTGAGTTTCACCTCTTTTAAATATCTTTGAAGAGGTTAATAACTCTGATAATATTTTATTTTGCTTAGCCTCATCTATATTGTTTAATGCAGACTTAGTAGTATTAGATAAACGAATTAAGTTTTCTACAAATTTAAGATCCTCATAAGATACATGCTCTTTATTATATACAAGCTTTTGCAGTGTTCCAGATTCTGAGTCACCTAGTCTTAGAGTTCCATAGGTAGATATTTCTCCATATCTGTATCGTCTTCTTGCTTCTAAATTATCACTATCATTTTGAAGACCTAGATAATCTGAGAAAGTTACAAGCCTTGTATTATTCTCAACATTGTTAAATGCTGTCATATCTATAGGTCTTACCCAGAATACTTCATCAACAAAATCTTCTAAGAATTTGTCGTCATTTGGATAGTCTTTTAGTATATAAGGGAACTCTTTGATTTTCTCTTTTAAGTTTTCTGTAAATGTAGCTTTAGCACTATCATAATTAGATAGAGCTTGTGGTTGTAATGTTCTTAATTGGTCTTTAATAAAGAAGTCTAAGTTCTTTTTACCAGTTCTATTATCCATAGCAATAGTCTGATGAAGATGCGTTACATCTCTATCAGCTTTATTTATAAAGAAGTTTCCATCATCATTCTTTTCTAATAGATTATAAAGAATGTTTAATGGCTCATGCTGTAATCCTGCTAATGATTCACCATTTTTATTTGTTTTATTTGCGAATTTTTCCATTGCAGCTGAAGGTTTAAGTATCATTATATGATCACCATCAAGGTCTCCATTAAAGCGTGTCTTCATTGTATCAGCATTAACTGCAATGTCTACTCCTTGACCTTCTTCTATAATCATTACTTTTAAGAAATGAACTGAGTCTGTTTTATCTAGTGGGTGACGAACAACTGGTATATATAGTGTATCGTTGTTACCCAACCCTAGGCTTTGTCTTAATGTCTCTTCAGTAAGATTATTAACTTTCATTAATTTAGATAATTGTTTTTGTGTTATAGCTAATGTATCATTCTTAAGAATACTCTCTGTTCCACCAACTACTTTTAATTTTTTATTTAGAGGAGTAGCTGTAACCATTCTGTATATTTCGGTGTAACCCTTACTTAAGAATGGATCATCTAATATTATATCCCAAGTATCCTTATCTATCTTTGATATTGCATCAATTAATGCTCTGAAGTTTGCTTTAGGAGGAATGCCTCCGTTAGCATCTAATGCTTCTTTATCTATATCAAAGTAAGTATTTAAAGATTCTAGTATATAGTTTCTTGCATCTTCATTTGGAATTGTTTTAGTTAGTATATCGTTTACTTCTTTTTCTATATCTTTAGTAGCGAATCGTATACCATTTATAAGTGATTGTTTTTCAGTATCTAATCTTTTTAGTAATATATCAGAAGGTTTACTACTAATTGAAATATCAGTATCTATACTATATTTGTTTTCTAAAGGTAATTCCCTATAATTATTTATATCCTCATCTGTTAGTCCTAATAAAGATTTTAGTCCTTTAACATCTGACATATTATAAGCCATATCATTTTCAGGATAATACTCTTTGTCTTGTGTTAAAGCGTTCATTACTTTTATCTTGGCTAAATCAACATTAGCTGCACTTTGTTTTGATTCTTTGTTTATAGCTATAGATATTAATTCTTTAGCCTCTGCTTTTAAAGCTTTATTTTTAAAAGTATTAGCAAAACGAATTTGTCCTGAATTTAAACCAGAGAATATTTGTTCTCTAACATCTTTCTCTAGTATATCACTAGTATGTACAGCACTCATTGTATTTCTGAAGTTATAATAATCTACAATAGATCTTAATTTACGCATCGCGTTTTCAGGAGAGTTTATTTTTAATAATTTATTATAATCTCTATTTTCTTGCTTATTAAGGAATTCTTTATTTACACTCCAATTAAATATTAAGTCTTTAGGTATTTCCTCTAGGCCTAAGTGTTTTGAAATAGATTCTATAGTGTTTAGTATTGTATGTTGATATTTATTTTCTTGAATGATATTTGAGAATATTGTATCAAATAACTTATCTGTATCTGTTGCATCAGCTATACCACTATGAGAATCTCCTGCTTTAATACCTGCAGTGTCTAGTGTACCAGGAAGTGCACCTTCTTTTCTTTGGTTTCTGAATTGGAATATTGTTGGAACTTCATCTTTTATTACTCGTAGGTCTAGAGATCTTGTTCTTATTAACTCGTTTAATCCAGCATCATTAATGTTATCTAGTATTAGAGTATTATCATATACACCATTATTGAAACCTACAAAATAAGGTTTTTCATCAGTAACTATATTTAATTCTTTTTTTAGATCTATTGGATCTCCTTTGTAAATATTTTTATTCTTGTAAGCATTATATAAAGCTTGAATTGATTGTTGTGTACCTGGATTCTTTTTATAATAAGTATAATACCAATCTGTAAACCCTGATTGTAATAGAAAGTTAGCAAGATCTTCTCCAGATTTTATTTCTTCTAGGTCTACCTTTGTCTGGACATCATTATGTAGACGACCTAATGGAAGATATAACTCTTTACTAGTTTTCTCATTCGTGTTATTGTCAGCAATAAAAGCTGCTTGGTACATTATTGTTTCATCAGCAGTATAAATACTTTCAGTGTCACCAACTACACGGGCTGCCTTTTTTATTTTTGATATTTTAGTGTATTTACCATCAACTTTTATTGTATAGTTGTCTTCTATTTTTTTATTATTGTAATATTCATTACTATGTTCTTTACCTGTTAACATAAACATTTTAGATTCTAAAGTATCTAAATTTGCTATTACATATTTAATAACATCATTTGGATTTTTCTTTAGATCCTCTGGAAGATTATTAACAGCTAGTTTTATTGTTAAATCATCTTTAGAAACAATAGCATCTACTAAATCATCTAATGGTGTGAAGTCTTTTAATTTGAATTTTTTCTTTAAGTCTTTATTTAGTGTATTTCGTTGCTCTTTTATTATGTTAACAAATCCTGATCGTTTGTTAAACTGATCGTCTGTTATACCAAATTTTATAGCATCATCTTCTTTTAGCTTTAATATATTCCTAAAGTTATCATCTTTAAGTGCTGCTTTTACTCTTGTCTCACCTAATGATTCACTATCTGTAGTAAATGAATAAGATGATATTGTATTGAATATGTCATCTGCCACTTCTTCATCTAATAAGAATTCGTTTGCTAATTCTTTGTTTTTTGCATCTTCATATTTTGCAGTTCTAACTCTTTTGTTGAATAGACTCTTTACCCATTCCTCTTGTAACTTAGCTTCACTAGTAAGTTCCTTTTTGTGTCGTGCTTTATAGTGATTAACAAAGTTAGTGTAAGAATAATCTATTAAAGATTTAACTCTTGCTTTGCCGACAGAATCTTTTTCATCTAGATGCATTATAGATATATCAGGAGATATGTCTGGTGTAAATATAGATGCTAATGAATTACGAGGTAAAGATATAATCATCATATCTTTGCTTGAAGGTTTGTTTCCACTTGTTTTATTTACAAACTCTCCAGTTTTTTCCTCCCCTATTTCTACATTTGTGCGTAAGAATAACTCTGTGATTAAATCGTCATATTCTTTATTATAACTTTTTGATGAGTTAGCAGTACTTATTATTTTTCGTTTCTTCTTATTATATATAATGTATTGAGGATAATGAGGTTGATAATCATCTCCAGTTGTATACATATATAAATCTAAAGCAAGCTGTGCAGCCTCTTCTAAAGATAAGTTTGAAGATAATTTAAACTCTTCTTTTATATTATCTGAAGTAAATGTTTTTGCTAGAGACGCAATACTTGTAAACAAAGCTGCTCTATTAGATGATATATCCATATTAGCTATAAGTAGACTACCTTTATTTGTAGAGTTAGGAGCTTTTAGTTTTGTGAAAGCGTTATAGAATTTGTGAGCAAAGTTATTGGTTGAAGAATCTACAATACTAGATATCTTTAACTTCTCTTTACCATAATTATTTTTAATTGCATTTGTTAAAGCTCTTTCAAATAATTCTAACTCTTTAATAACAGGTTGGTCAGTAATATTTATTATTTTACCATCTGCACTGTTAATAGATACAGATTTTTTAGAACCTATACCTTGTCTAATTATTGTATCTACATATTCATCTTCTGATAAGTCTTTAGAGTTTTTAGAAAACTCTTTGCCTGTCTTTAGTAGATATATAGTATCTTTAAGTTCTTTGAAACTCTTATTATCTAATACATTCTCTAATTCTTTAAGAATAATATAACAATCTGTATCTGATAAGTGATGTAGATCTTTTAGAGCTACATAAGAGTTCTTATTACTTTCTCCAGTAGCAGCTAATACCATTGCATAAAATGTTTGTAATGGATTGAATGTTTGATTAATGTTAGTTAATGAAACATTTTTTATGTCTGATAGTTTTAAGAATGTTTTTAAATCTTCCACATTAGTGAAATCAATAGTATGTTTAGAATTTAAAGATGCTGTCTGACTTCCTGTTAATATTGTTTTTGTACCTTTACTATTTATATCTAATACATTTTTACTATCATCAGGATGTGCAGAGATTTGTATGTTGTTGAACTTTTGTATAATACTCTTTATAAGATTATCTGTTATATCTAGCTTACCATCAGTAAATGTCATTTTTGATCTTACTGTAGAATCATTCATTACAGTAGCAAGATTTGCTCTAAAGTTTCTATCACCAAGCATAGATATTACATTATCATTAATATTGTTTTGAGTTAATCTACTCTTATAAGCAGCAGTTACTTCTAGTGAAGCTTCTATCGCACGAAGTTGCATTTGATAATAAATATTATTTTTGAATGTTAGATCTGTCTTATCTTCATCTAGTATTTGTTTTACTGTTTTATTTTGGAAATGTTTAAGTATATCATCAGAATATTTTATATCTTCTTCTTTTATTGAAATATCTTTCTTCTTTGAATCTACCATAGAAGCAAATAAAGTTTTTATATCTGTAGAAGTAAACTCTGATAATAGTTTTTCAAATACTAATGAGTAAGGAGTATTACCTGTAGTTAATTGTCCTGTTAGTACTTTACCTTCTTGGTTAACACCTATTAGTTTATTGTTTGGATCAACTGGTACTGAATTTAAAGCAAGTATATATTTAATATTAGAAGTATCTTTTTCTAAAGCAGCGTATGCTTCTTTCTTGAATTCTATATTCTTTTTAGGTATTAGATATACTTTACCAGGTTTGCCTGGGTAATTATGTATATCATAGAATTGTGCATACTTAGCCAACTTGTCTTTATCAGGTTTTGATATTAAAGCTGCAGCAGATGGGGTTTTAAAACATTCTTCTGCTATATCTATTGCTCTAGATATTAAATACTTTTTGGTTATATCTAAATCAATATCATTATCAGCTAAGCCAAAAGCAGTGAAGCCTGTACGAAGTACTTTAACTTTATTACCTGCAAGTTTTCCTAACTTAACATCAATAGCATGATTTATATAATTTATTACATCTTTGAATGTTCTAGTCCCATTCTCGTCTGTATATTTCATATTATTTATTATAATAGATCTTGGATCTATAGTAGAGTCTTCTGTTATAAAATCAAAACCACTTGATAAAGATTCAAACACACTAAAGAAGTCTTCTGTAAGATCTATAGTTTGGTCTGTGATTCTTGAATTATTATAATTATCAGCTGCTAATTTTAGTGCTGATATATTTGTATTTAATTCTAATCCTGATGTATCTTTAGAAACTAGATAGATACCTGGCATCTCTATATCGTCAGCATTTCTTACAGTATATTGATAATTATATAGATTTTCTAATACACCTTTAGCTAATCTCTCTTCTTGAGGGTTTGTTATATCGAAGTATAATACATCTTCATTATAAGTTCTTTTTAATGTTCTTAGTTTAGACATTTCTTTTTGGAATGCTATCATATTAGATTTGTTAGAGAATAACTGATTATATTTAGATTGTTCATCTCCATTAATAAAGTCATCTAGTAATTTGTCGTTCTTAAATTTATTTAAGATTACAAATCCTGTGTCTCCAACAACTCTATTAAGATCTATAACTAGAACCTTTCGTGCTTCTATTTGTTTAGTATGTTTATGAATTTTCTCTGCTAGTTTTAAATCTTCATTAAACATGGTCTCTAGATTTTTAATTTCATTTACAGTGTAGTAACCATTCTTTCTTAAATGTTCTTCAGTTTGTGGAATAATCTTTATAAGATCTGTTGTTTCTTTTATCTCACCAAACTCTTTAGATAGTAAGTAATATAGTTTTGTTGCTTCATCTAAAGTGTTTCTAGGTGTTTTCTTTCCTTCTGATATAGCTTGTTCAACACGAGTTTTGTAGTCATTGTATTTATCTAAGTTAGGAGTTAACCCAAATTTATTTAATACTTTTAGTATTAATATTTGCTTAGCATTGTTGATAGCAGTATGGAAGTGTCCTTCTGCTTTTTGATCTGTGTTGATTGCTTTAACATCTTCAGCATGTAACTTTTTAAAGATACCCTTAGGATCTTGAATCTTAGTTAACATGTCAGTTATTTCTCTTGTAATTGCTTCAGCTTTTTCTTCAGGAGTATTATTGATAGCTTTTTCTAGTATTTGAATTCTACCAATAGTATCTGTAAGTAATTCACGAAGATTATCTCCTTCGTCTTTCTTTATTTTACCAGGTACTTTATAGTTTCCTTCTTCATCTCTTATTAATGATAGATCTGCAAGGCTTCGTTCAATGGCATTTATAATTTCTGTAACCACTTCACTGTTTGAGATAGGCTGACTATTGTACCCGAAACGATCTAGAAAAGCTTTAAAGATCGCTTTCTTTTCTTCTTCAGATAAGTTAGAACTTCCAGATGTTGTTAGTTCTCTAATTTGCTTAAGAAGATTTCTTGTTGGTAGCCCGTCTTGAAGATCTTTCTCGAAAGGGAGTTCTTGATCTATGTTTTTAAGTAAGACACCATTTAGTAATCCTAGTTTCTCACCTTCATTCCTTAATTTATTTCCAAAAGGATAATCCTTTTTAAAGTTTGCTATGTTATTGCCATGCTCTTCATATTGTGACGCAGACAATTCTTTGTTATCTTTTGTTGAGTCTAGTAAAGCTTTATAAGAAGTTTTCATACTCTCATAAGAATCATACATTTTTGTCATTGATTGTAAATGGATCAGATGACTGTAACCAGACTCGTTCTCTTTAATACTATCTAGAATATCAATACCTTCTAATTTAAGAGCATTAATTATTCTTACAGCATCAGCATTGTTTAAAGGTTTTGCCTCTCCACAAAGATTGTTTAATACAACTCTAAACTCTGTTAGATATTTCTTTTGTTCTTCTAATTCCATAGTAGCTATATCTTTTTGATATATTATACCTACAATATCAAAGAAGTGTTCTTTAAGCTCTTTACTGTTTTCATATTTGTATCTTATTAAACGAAGTGTATTAAATACTGTACTAACATTAGTTAATGTATTTACATTCATACCTAAACCTGCAATGTTAGGAATGCAGTATACACCATCTCCTAGATCTACAATAAAAGGTGCAACATCTGATAGCTCTGCAATTTCTTTCTCTACATTTGCAGTAACTTTCAAAATCTCATTATCTCTTAATAATTCTTTTTGTCCTGCTGAGTCACCTTTATTATTGCCTATAATGAATATATCTTCTGCTCTCCCATTCATACCAAATTTTGCTACAACTTCGTTGTTATAATTATTGACAGCTGTTTCAGGTACATCTTTAATTGCATACTTAGTATTATGAATACCATTCTCATCAGTCTCTATTTTTTCTACACCAGTTACTATTTTGAAACTGTCGTCTGTTAAGTTAGCATCCTCTTTATATTTTCTAACTTTGTTAGTAATATATCTAGTATAATCGCTATGGTAAGTATCATAGTATAGTTGTGTATCAATAGGAACTGCAAAGTATTTTTGCATAACTTCAGCATAGGCATCATATAACTTATCTGTTTCTTTACCATATAAGAAGTTTGCTTTTAAGCCCCATGCTTGTTTTGATATATCTGTATAAGCTTTATAGTTATTGTTAGCATTATTAAATACTGCTTGAGCATACATAATCTTTGTTTCATTTATGTACTTCTTAACTCTATCTCTTTGTTTAGATATAAACTCATTCTTTGGTTGTAAGTCTAGCTTCTTTACTTGTTTGTCAAGAGCTGCAAGTGTAGCTTCTGCTCTTGTGTAGTTTTGTCCAGTAACAGGATTAACTTTACCCATGTTTGTTTGTATCTCTTTATCATAGTTAACAAGTAATGCATCAAACTTAGCAGCTGCATCTGGAGTTTTAGCATTTTGTTTTAATGTTGAAACCCATGCTCTGTATTCTTGATCCATTACAACAGTGTCTGTTGTTACACCTATTATACCATTCTTGTTAACTCTTAACTCATCATTAAAGCTCATGTGTGTTTGATAAACGGCATTTGCTACAAACTGAGGTGACATAAATAAATCTTTTAGAGAATTTATATCAAGCACCTTGCCTGTTCTAGAAAGAGAAGATTGTGTCCATGCAGTAATTATATTTTCTACAGCATCCATTGCTGTGTTCGCAACACCAACACCAATCTTTTCTTTTGCTGTCATTGTTCCTGTAAGTATTCTGCTAAATAGTGTAGGAGCTGTTTTATTTGCAATAGCACCCTTTGCTGTAGCTGCTGTCACTTTGCCCATGCTTTTTCCAAACTGAGCCCATGCTTTCATAGCACCTTGATCTGCTACTTGTCTTAAAGCAAGTGTTGCACCAAAGTTAATAGCTGCTCCACCTATAGCGTGTGTTACTACTTCAGAATCTGATAGGCCTAATTGTTTTTGGTTAGCTGCTAATGTTGCTACTGATTGTAGGCCATCTCTTACAGCAAGTATTGAAGATGTTGCAACTCTTGCTCCTATACCAGAACCAAATGCTCCGTTTGACCAAGATGTTAATTGTAATGCTGTAGACACACCATGCTTAGCAGCAAACTTAATACCCTTACCTAAGCCTTGACTTAACATCTTTGTGCTGCCTAGTTTATGTAGTACTTTAGCTGTTGATCCTGCTAAGCCCTTTGGTATTTCTCCAACTATCTTTCCACCAACAGTTGTTAGTTTACTTGATGCTGATATAGCTGTAGACATACCTGTTGTAATAATAAATGAGGCTACTGTACCTGCAAGAGATGATATTTGTCTTCCTACACCCTCCCAGTTAAATGAACCATCTTGTTTTGTCCAACTATTATCTACTATATAATCAGAGTCTTTTACGATAGTAGTATTCCAGAACTGACTCATACTTGCTTGGTAATTTGCAATAGTGTCTCCAAACTTTCCTCCGTCAGCTATATCTACCACGGCTCCTATTGCTAATGCACCTAGATCTACTACACCAGTAAAGAATCTACCTATAGACTTAAAGAATTCTCCAGCTATTTCTCCTACATAAGAATCACTCGCAACAATTCTGTTAAGTGATCCGTCAGAGTTGTAGTATGCTCTATAGGTATTAGCACCTTCGCCTGTCTCGTTGACATTATAAAGTTTACCATCTGTTGCTAAGTAGTAATCAATCTTGCCATCACTGTTTATATCAATAGTAGGATTGAACCCTTGTAACATACCAGCTCTATAGTATTTAACTATTTGCTCTGCGTTGTCGTAGTACTTAGTAAGCTCATCAAACTGTTCAGCAAATATCTCTTGGATAGTTGTTGCAGGTAGCTCTTCTCCTGTTACTAGCCCTTCAAGTATTGATGCCATATCTGCTGTTTGAGATTCTTCGTACCATTTCTCTGCTTGGAAAAGTGTACGAGCACTCTCAATAAGTTGTAACATATATGTACTGTTATCCCTAGGATCGTCATAGTTACCCTTCTTAAACTCTTGGTACCAATACAAAGGTGACTCAAAGTCTATGCCATCTGATTTAAGTAGATCTTTACCATACGCCTCGTATAGGAAGTCCTCCTCTGACATGTTGCCAGATTGAACCTCTGCATAAAGTTTCTTTCTCTTCTCCTCTGCAAGTAATAATTTAGCTTGTAACTCAAAGCCCTCTGGTACATAGTGTGTACGATTGTAGTAGTCGGTAAATGACTCGTCATCTCTTAGATTAAGTTTTGATCTTAACTCACTGTACTCTGTTACACCCAGAGATTTTTGGTATAGTGCCTTTGTTGACACATAGTCTTCTTTCTCACGATCATCTAGCACATGTTCTATACCTGATGCTAAATCTAATCCAGCTTTGTTTCGTGCACTGTTTATAGCAGTAGACTTTGCACCTATGGCTGTTGACTTAGGTGAGTTTGTTGTGTTTGATCCAATAGCAGCAGACTTAGGCTGGCCTAATCGTACTGCAGTGTTGGAACTAACAGTTGAAATAGGATCAATAGTAGAAACACCAGAGACTTCTTGAATCTTAGGCTGACTATTGAACTCAGTCATCTCACTGTCATTAAATAGTTCTTGTTCGTCCATACGAATCCTCCTTATATTTAGTTATTTATATTTTAATGATTTTAGTTTGTTAAGTCAATCAATATGTGATAGGGCTTTGTTAACAGTTGTTAATCTCCTGAACATTGTTCGTAGACTTAGCTTGTATTGTTTACTTAGCATCTCTATTGATAGGCCTTTATATAGATGCTTATATAATATCTGTCTTATATCTTTTTCCAATGAGTTGTAAAATTTCTCTCTACCTTCTAGCTTTAATATAAATAATCTCTTCTTTTCTAATCTCTCTAATAAATCATAGCATGTGTCCATCCAGTATCTTCTGTGGTACATACTATCTAAGATCTTAGAAAAAGAAGCATCCATGGTCTTGATCTCTTTCTCTCTATTAAACAACTCTTTTAACTTATAGAAATTATCGTTCATAAATGCTCCTTAAATATACTCCCACTTATACCCGTAAGCAGACTTACGCCTGCCACGGCACACATCAATGATGTGGGTAATATCTGTTGGCTTCTCCTTGCCTAATGATTTTGCAGCCTCCCTGATAGACTCAAACTCATTCTTAACTTTCCCATCTGGATATAGCTGCCTAATTTTTCTTTTAATCCTCATTTAATGTCTCCTTTATTTTAGTAGCTAACTCTTTTATGTACGCCTCGGTATAATCGTGTTGTGTTATATCAAATATCTGTGCAGTGTCCCTAGGTATCGGTGGCTCACCTAATTCTGCCACGGCCTGCCTCGCACAATCTTCTACCGTCAACGCCTTAGCGTTTGCAGCATATAGCCATCTGGCTCTGTCTTTATGTATCTTACTCATTGTTTTCTCCTAGCTTGAATTTTTTCATGGTCTGCTCATTTACTTCACCCATTATCTTTCTTCTAACTCTTGCACAGTTTTTCTCAACAAACTCCTTCGCTTTATACGGAGTGAGAGAAAGTAATAGTCTTGTGAATGTATCACAGACTTTCTTAACTAATTCTCTGTCGTGATCAGCAGGTATTAAACTAAAAAACTCTTCAGTTGTCTTTTCATCTATTTTAGCCTTCGCTTCTAATACTGATTCAAAGTCTTTCATTGTTATTGCCATTCTTTACTACCTCCCTTAATTGTCTCATCATTTCATTTAATCGAGAAACTTCTACCATCTCTATCTTTGTTCCAGTAGAATCTGTTAGTACCTTTTTGTGTTTAGCAATAAATGAATCCACCTTGTCTAACATCCTATTAGCAATAAGTCCAGGGTATTTCATAATTGTTAAAGCTTCTTCGACCTTTTCTCTTATCTCATACATTTGTCCCTCTATATTATGTGTCCTACAGTCTAAACCTGCTGTGGTATTCTTTAATGATTCTATTTCATTTATTTGTTCCTCCATAGATTCATTAATACTCTTAACAGGATCTGAGCATATAACTGAAGGACCATAAGTATTAATGTAAGGTGCATTTGCATTAACTATTGCATCTAGTTTCTCTATTCGTTGCATTAAATCTTCATTACTAAATGTATTCATGTCTCTACCTCCTTGATTATAGTATACCATACCACTTGGTATCGTGTCAATCAGTTGGATTGGATTTTACCAAAATTTCTGCTACCTTTGCTAAAATATATATTATTGATGTTGATTTACCATTTAAAATATATGGTCTATTGATGTTGATGTTGTTGTAGTAGGGGGTACCTTCCAAAATTACATTACCATTTAAAATCTACACTCCCCTTAAACGAACAACATCTACTGTTAACTAGAATAAAACTAAATAGTCCAAAACACTATATAGTAATCTAGTACAGTAATAACTATATAAAACAAATAGGTAACAACATCACAATCACCGTCAGGTTAACCGTAATAGATTTGCGAGAAGCCTGTCTGGCGTTTGAAGACGCTGGTGAATGAAGGGAAGATTAGAACTGCTCGAGCAATAGAGCAGCACAAGAAAGTTTCCCTGAACACAGGAATGACATCTGGCATGTGTAGAAGCGTATCGAGATGTCCCCTGGTTGTTTGCCCGTTAGATGATCGTCAAGACTTAGCCGTGAATCAAAAACGCTCAGCCTACTGACGGTGATACTTAATCTTAGAAGGAGGAAGATAAATGCGTAAGTATAATTTTCATACAGCTCTTGGAGCAAATCCTATTATGTATATCATAACTGATAACTATAAGGATGTAGAAAAAGTGTTAGAGGAACATCCAGATTGGTTTGTAACAGAGTCTCTATACTTTTAGTTGAGGGAGAGATTTCTCTCTGTCCTACGGTGAGAGTCCGTAGCTGATGAGCAG
>JAEIGA010004081.1_pt1 | contig 22604 bp, 21 predicted proteins | sample 9270691 | NCBI WGS metagenome assembly JAEIGA01 (sample SAMN17057246, study PRJNA624740) | gut metagenome | biome: biome; isolation source: fecal sample | host: Bos grunniens | place: China: Xizang | collected 2019 | reverse complement strand
TTGCCCTAAGACGGTAGTGAGTGAGGAGTATAGTATGGAGTATAAGGCGGGTATGGAGCCTTATTATCCTGTGAATGATGAGCGCAATAATGCCCTTGCAGAACAGTATCGCCAATTGGCAGCCCAAGAGAAGAATGTGATCTTTGGTGGCCGCTTGGCAGAGTATAAATACTATGACATGGCTCCCGTGATTGAGAAAGTAATGGATTGGTGGATGAAATAAATCACATGATTTCAGTAGTAATACCTCTATACAACAAACAAAACTCGATTGCAGCCACACTGCAGTCGGTTTTGGCGCAGACTTATACCAACTATGAGATCATCGTGGTCGATGATGGAAGTACGGATGGGAGTGCAGAAGTTGCAGAAGCAACTCTTCTCGCCTCTCGCCTCTCGCCTCTCGCCTTTCGCCTTATCAGAAAGCCAAATGGCGGCGTGTGTTCGGCACGCAATCGTGGTATACAAGAGGCGAAGTATGACTATATAGCACTGCTGGACGGAGATGATCAATGGGAGAAGCATTACCTGGAAGAGCAAGTGAAACTGATACAAGATTTTCCAGAGGCGAAGATGTGGGGAATCAATTTTGCAGAGATGAGCAATGGCGAATTGATTCGCAAACTGCCTACGGGATTGCCAGAAGGGTATCGTGGCTATGTGGGGAACTACTTTCAGATGCCTGGTCGCATCTCAGATCTCTACTGCTCGAGTTCGGTGGTGATTAGCAAAGAGGTGTTTGAGCGGGTAGGGTATTTCGACGAACGAATCAAGTATAGCGAAGATATCGATATGTGGTATCGCATAATTGCCAACTATCCTGTAGCATTCTACGATCGATATATGACATGGTATCTATACGACGCTGAGAATCGTGCGATGAATAGGACACGTTCATTAAGGTATTGGTTACCATACTTTGTGGATAAATACAAAGACGATAGATTCAAGCATAATCAGGTGTTCTATCAATGGATAATGCGATGGAGTGCTAATCGCATCCGAAAAATATATTTTGAAGATTCTAGTCAGCGTATAGTAGCTAAAGGAGCTATGAAGAAATTAGACTATTCAGTACTGCCCTGGAAATACAATATACTATTCAAATGGCCATATTGCATAGCTAAATTGCTGCATTTACTAGATAAGAAACGAATGAAACGATAAGATGAAAGTTAGTATAGTTATTCCGCTTTACAACAAAGCACAGTCAATAAAGCAAACAATCGAGTGCATACAAGCGCAAACCTATCAAAACTGGGAAATTGTGATTGTGGACGGCTATAGCCAAGATGGTTCGTTGGAAATCGCACAGAAAATGGCAACAGCTGATGCTCGCATCCACATACATATGCAAGAGAATCGTCGTGGCGTGACACCTGCACGCAACGAGAGCGTGATGCATGCGCAATATGAGCATATCGTGTTTATGGACGCAGATGATTATTGGGAGGATAGCTATCTAGAGCGTATGGTGGCGCTGATTCACGATTATCCAGAATGTGGTATATGGGGCATCGCCCATGGTACCATGGTGGGGGATAAGAAAATGCCTGATCAACGATTTGCAACACCATATAGAGGCATGCTTCCAGAGTCGCCTTGGGCTGAGTGGGGGTGTCCGTTCTGGACGAGCGCTATAGCCATCTCAAAGACTGCTTTTGAGAACGTTGGTGGATTTGACAATCGCATTATTTATGGCGAGGATATTGATTTGTGGTGGCGTATTATGCTAAACTATCGTGCGGCATTGGATTCAACGGAAGTGCTATCGTACTACCGAGTGGATGCCGAGAACAGAGCATGCAACCATGTGTTCCCATTGAAATTGCATATTCCATGCTATATTGAGAAATACCAAGCGTATCGCGAAGAAAATCTTGATTTTCGCCGATTCTATGATCTGCAGATGCTATACAGATTGTTCCCCTATTGCTTTGAGAAACAATATCGTAGCGACGTCAAGCGTATTGTAAAACAGATTGACTTTAGTCTACAAAAAAAGAGCATGCGTATTCGATTCGCATGCCCTAGGTTGTATCGATGGTATATGTACGCAAAAGGATACCGCGCGCAGAAGATGGATGCGTATAGCGGTGGATGCTAAGAGAATATTGCATCAAGCGCTTTACCTAATGCACCCGCTTGGTTGGTAGGAATCAAGATACTTTGCTTAACGCCTGCGTTGTTTCCTGCCTCTATATCACGCAGTGAGTCTCCTATCATATACGAGTTTTCGAGATCAATATTCCAGTCTTTGGCTGCCTGAAGAAGCATGCCAGAGGCTGGTTTTCTGCAATTACACTTAATCTTGTATTCTTTGCGCTCCTCAGGATAGCCCGCATCGGGGTGATGAGGACAATAGTAGATAGCATTCACATAGGCATGCTCATGACCAAGGAGCGTCTCCATCTGCATGTGGATTTGCTCTAGTTCTTCGAAAGAGCACAGATTGCGTGCAATAACTGGTTGGTTGGTGACTACAATAGCCAAATAGCCCATTTGATTGATGCGGCGAATAGCCTCGGCTGCGCCTGGAATGAGCTGCATCTGCTCGACATGGTGGAGCAGGTCGACCTCGTAGTTGATCACTCCATCGCGGTCAAGGAAAACGGCGGGGCGTGAATAGGCGCGATTGAGGCGCGCTACTTTGCCACTGATGAGATCATCGCAAACAGCGTAGTAGCGGTCGGGCGTACCCATATCTTTGATATATTCTGCGCTGACGTATCCGTATAGGTTCATACCGTCTGTAATGCAGCGGGGGAGAACATGCTTCTCAATATGGCATTTTACGCCAAGTTCAATGACTGTTAGAATCTTTGGTGAGAAAATAAATAAGGCCGCATTGACCATGTTATGAGCGATAAAACCATTGGGGTGGGGTTTGTGGTGAAAACCGCGCACTTTGCCTTGGGCATCGATGTCCACGATATCGGAATCGTATGGGTGGTCATTGGGATGGAGAAATAGGGTAGCATCGGCTTGATTGGCGCGATGGTAGCTGAGCATATGCAGCATATCAAAATCCATGACCGTATCGCCGTAAAAGACAAAGAAGTCCTCGGTGAGTTGATCGCGGAGCAAACCTAAAGCGCCAGCTGTGCCGAGTGGCGTAGTCTCATGAAAATAAGAGATATGTACGCCCCATTGGCTACCATCTTGAAAATAGGATTCAATCTGATCGCCCAAATAACCTATGATAAACAAAAAATCGTGGAAACCATATCGCTTGGCCAGTTCCACTTGGTATTCGATAATGGGTTTGCCATGGATAGGAATCATGGCTTTGGGAATCTCGCTATTGACCGAAGCGATACGGGTGCCTTGTCCACCAGCGATGATGACTACTTTCATGGGTGATCGTTATTCGTTGGTATAAATGATTTTACTACCATAGTTCTCAAATGCAAATGGCAGTTCGGTATAGCCATTCATCTGTTGGCGGAAATCACGCTGTAGGTGTTCTGGCACGTAGAATAACACAAAACCAGCCCCACCAGCTCCCAAGAGCTTTCCACCTAGCGCACCAGCTTGTAGACCTGTTTCGTAGAGCGTATCAATCACAGGATTGCTGATGCCATTGGATATGGATTTCTTGAGCAACCATCCCTCGTGGAGTATGCGACCAAAATCATCGATATGATTGCTCTCTAGTACATTGCGCAACTCATAGGCCATGTCGACCATGCGGCCAATCACTTGGCGCTTAGAGAGGTGTTGCATCTCTTTGTTTTGTGCTTGAAGAATGGCGCTAGCCGAATGGGTAGTGCCGGTATAGTACATCAGCAGATTGCGATCAAGCTGCTGTTTGGTTTCAGGTTGCATGATAATTTTCTCGACATCCACTGAGCCATCTTGACCAAAACGAATAAAATTGAGTCCGCCGTAAGCAGCCGCATATTGGTCTTGCTTGCCAATAGGGTCGCCGAGGCGATTGATCTCAATATCGCAGGCGGTGGCAGCAAGGTATTCAGGTGATACGGCTTCGTGCTTGTAGGCATGGAGTACATTCAGCAGACTGACTGTAAAGGCACTACTACTGCCTAGACCCGTGCCAGCAGGCACGTCAGCCATGGATGATATATCTATGCCGTGGATATCCAACATCTGCATGCACTCTCGGAATAGTGGGTGTTGGATTTCGCTATTATTATTTACCAATTCTGTTTTGGAATACTTGAGCAGCGACTGATTGGGATAGAAGTATTTGTGTACCGCTAGATAGATGTACTTATTGATCGTAGTGCTGAGCACCGCTCCGCCAGATTCTAGATAATAGCTAGGAAGGTCGCTTCCTCCTCCAGCAAATGAGATTCTTAATGGGGTTCGAGAAATAATCATCGTTGTTTGTGCTTAATTTTTCGCAAAAGTAGTGTTTTTTTTTGATATATCAAAATTTTTTTGTAATTTTGCGCGAATTTATAAATAAAATGCGAGAACTATGGATTATACGCAACAAATAGCTAAGTATTTCGAATTAGAAAAACAAATTATTGATAGTATCAGCAAGAGTGATTTGTCGCAAGTGATGAACGTTCTGGAGCAAGCTCGTCAGGATGGACGTCAGGTGTTTGTGATGGGTAATGGTGGTAGCGCAGCTACTGCATCGCATTATTGTTGTGATTTCAATAAAGGCATATCTATGGGGCAAGATAAACGATATAAGATGATATGCCTAAGTGACAATGTGCCAACGATGATGGCATATGCCAATGATTTGAGTTATAGTGATGTATTTCTCGGCCCTCTACAGAACTTTTATAACGAGGGTGATGTAGTATTGGGCATTAGTGGGTCTGGTAATAGCAGTAATGTGGTAAAAGCATTAGAGTGGGCGAATGAACATGGCGCAGTGACAATTGCCTTTACAGGCTACGATGGTGGTAAGATGAAGCAGATAGCTCAATATGGGGTGCATATACCTGTGAATGATATGCAAATTGCTGAAGATCTGCACATGATGCTAGATCATTGCATAATGAAGATTCTTTCGTCCAATTGTGGGTGTTAATATGAAACTCAGCATCATAGTCCCTATATACAACGTTGCCCCATATCTGCGCAAATGCGTGGATAGTTTGCTGATGCAAGATATCTCGGATTATGAGATTATCCTCGTTGATGATGGATCTCCTGACGAGTGTCCACAGATTTGTAATCAATATGCTGAGCGATATTCTAATATTAAGGTAATACATCAAGCGAATGCCGGCCTCAGTGCTGCCCGCAATACGGGCATAGCTGCCGCAACGGGCGACTACATCATGTACGTGGATAGCGATGACTATCTGCAACCAAATGTGTTAGGGGCGTTGATGGAGCAAGTGGAGCGGGAGCAACTAGATGTGCTGCGATTTGATTATCAGAACGTTCGGCAAACAGAAGTAGGGGAATACGAAGTGTTTCAGCCAAATAAGTATCCCCATCAAGTGGATACATGCCGCGAAGTGGTGGATGGGGTGACGTATTTGGATGAGCGTATGGGGTATGCCTGTTATGCTTGTCAGTTCGTGATAAATCGCGAACTGACAAGCACGTTTACGCCTGGCATACACTACGAAGATACAGAATGGTTGCCACGTATGATGCTGGCAGCTAAACGAGTAAATAGTACGTCAATAGTGGTGTATAATTATCTAGTTCGTCAAGGAAGCATCACGCAGGCGCAAGGTAATAAGGATAAACTTCGTAAGAATGTCAATGACCTTTTATTTGTGATAGAGAGTTTATCTAAACAAATGACAAAGCATCCTAGTTGCCAATGGCTTCGTAGGATGATTAGTAGTTCTGCAGTAGGTGTATTGACTCGTGTGGCACGGATATTTTACAATGAACGCAGGGAATATATACGCCGTTTACGCGAGATGGAAACATTTCCGTTGGCAATAGCGGATCAAGGAAAAACATATACTCGTCGTGCATGGATAATTAATCTGTTTGGACCACGAACTTATTGCTTTTTAATGAGAGTTTTTAGGTGAGATAGAAGAAAGCGTATTGAAGATGAATAACGAACCAAATACAAGAACAATTTCTATACCTTTTCTGCCGCAAAAGGTGAGTAACTCAGCGATATTGATATATATTGCTGCACTAGTGGTATGTGGTATTGCGTATATGCAGCATATAATGCATTGGTATTGGTGGATATTCGGTATAGTGGAGGTGGTGTGCTATTTTTATCTTGCCAACCGTTTGACTAAAAACTGGGTCGTACTACGCTCCAATGTATTTGAGCGAAACCTCTTTGGGTGGGCATTTGCCATTCGTTTGATAGTAATGCTGTTCCTATATTGGTTTCACACAGAGATGACGGGACAACCATTTATGTTCGGAGCTAAAGATGCTGTGGGTTATCATGAAGAAGCTCAATGGATGGCACAAACGATACGTGATGGGCAGTTTGATATCTATCTTAATTATAAGTTTGTAGAACATCATGCTATTTCGGATGCGGGGTACCCTATGTATTTGGGATTCGTGTATCTGCTAAGTTGGGATAGTATTATTTTTGCTCGATTACTGAAGTGTCTATGGGGCGCATTGTCGTGTTTGTTGATCTATCGTTTGGGGAAACGCCATTTTGGTGAGCAGGTAGGACGTATAGCGGGTATATTGATGATGCTAGAGTCGCACTTTTGGATATATGGCGGTATGCACCTCAAGGAAACGGAAATGATCTTTATGGCGCTATTATTTCTAGAACGAGCGGATGATTTGATTAGAAGCCGTAAGTTTAATTTTGCCAATATCACTGTTGTGGTGGTGCTGATGGCCTCGCTATTTACTTTCCGTACGGTATTGGGATTAACGGGCGTATTTGCCTTGGGCGTAACATTACTTTTGTCCAGTAAACGAGTGATGAGCTGGGGAAGGCGTGTGGTAATCCTATTGGTATTTGGTGTGACAGCATTGTATTTCGCTGGTGGTCGTATCTTTAGTGAGATTGAAACCATTTATACACTGAAAGATAATAACCAAAGTGCTCGTATGTCGGAGATCGTTGAAACGCAAAGTCTTGCGAAATATGCGGGAGCTGCGGTGTTTGCACCGATGATCTTTACCATACCTTTTCCGACGATGGTAGAGACGGAAGGACAAGAAACATCACGTATGCTGCATGGTGGTATGGTAACCAAAGGTATTATGTCGTTCTTTTGTATCTTGGCGATAATGACACTAGTTTTCCCGATATTGCCGAAACTCAATAAGTGGCGTGATCATATATTGATAGGTGCCTTCTTGATAGCCTATTTGGTAATCTTGGTATTCTCTGAGTTTGCGCATGCTGATCGCTTTCATATGCCAGCATTGCCGCTGGAAATATTGTTTGTGGCGTATGGTGTATCGCTATGGCGCGTGAAAATCTTCCAACGATGGTTCAACTGGTGGCTAGTGGTGATGCTTGTTGCCTTTGTAGGTTGGAATTGGTTTAAGTTAGCGGGCAGAGGATTAGTTTAATTAAATACAAATAAATAAAAATTATATGAAATTATTAATAACAGGTGGTGCTGGATTTATTGGAAGCAATTTGTGTGAGCATTTTGTAGGTAATGGTTATGAGGTAGTGTGCTTGGATAATTTGAGCACAGGTTTTATGCATAATATTGAGCACCTATTGTCAAGAGACAATTTTCGATTTATTCAAGGAGATATATGTGACATAGAAACGTGTCGCGAAGCAGTAAAGGGATGCGATGTGGTATTGCATGAAGCCGCTTTAGGATCTGTACCACGTAGTATTAATAACCCGATTGCTACCAATGCAACTAATATTGATGGTTTTTTGAATATGTTGGTTGCAGCACGTGATGCGGGAGTGAAGCGATTTGTATATGCTGCATCTTCGTCCACATATGGCGATAGCAAGGAACTCCCAAAGATAGAGCATAATATTGGTCGTCCGTTATCACCTTATGCGATTACTAAATTTGTAAACGAATTGTATGCCAATGTATTTGCATCATTGTATGGATTGGAAACTATTGGTCTGCGTTATTTCAATGTGTTTGGGCGTCGTCAAGATCCTAATGGCGCTTATGCAGCTGTGATACCATTATGGGTAAAAGCATTGATCAATCACGAGGTACCATATATCAATGGAGATGGATCATATTCGCGTGACTTCACCTATATTGACAATGTGATACAGGCTAATGAGTTGGCAGCTACCGTTTCGCATGATGATATAGTAGAACAAGCGAAACTATATAACATGAATCTCCCCCAAAATGCACCGATAGATTTAGTGTTCAATGTGGCATACGGTGGTAATACTACGCTGAATGAATTGTACAACTGCTTACGTGATAATCTGGCGAAATTTGATCCTGCAATTAAAGATATCGCTCCACAATATCGTGAAAATCGTGCGGGGGATATTCCTCATAGCCAGGCGTCGATTATTAAGGCACAACGTATATTAGGTTACCAACCTAAATATTCTGCATTGCAAGGTTTTGAATTAGCATGTGAGTGGTACTACAACAATTTGAAGTAAGTAATGAAAGTTATTTTCGTAGCATCGGGAAATAAGACGGTTGGCCAAGTGAGCAGTTTTGTGCAATCGCAATATGACTCACTAGTAGAAGCAGGATTGGATATGATTCTGTTTCCTGTAGTAGGACATGGCATCAAGGCCCATTTGCGTGCGGCTATAGAACTACGTAGAATAATTAGACAGGAGCAACCGGATGTAGTGCATGCGCATTACTCTATATGTGGGCATGTGGCAGCTTTAGCAATGATGTGTATACGAAGCAAACCTAAGTTAGTAGTATCGATATTGGGCAGTTTTCCCACACATTCCAAGAAATGGCGATTGGTGAGATTCTGCATACGTCATATATGGGATAAGACGATTGTAAAATCACAGCGTACAGCTCGTCAGTTAGGAGAGGATGTTTCTATTATCCCCAATGGTGTGAATCTGGATATGTTTTGTCCGCAAGATCATCTAGATGCCAGAGCGCGTGTGGGATTTGATGCTGATAAACGTTATGTGATTTGGTGCAGTCATCCAGATCGAATAGAGAAAAACTATGCATTGGCGCAAGCAGCAGTAGAGCTTGTTAAGAAGGAACAAGATAACGTAGAACTGCTGACTATATATAACAAAACCCCTCAAGATGTGGTACAATATATGAATGCAGCTGATTGTTTGCTACTGACTTCTGTGCAAGAGGGATCACCCAATGTAATCAAAGAGGCAATGGCATGCAATTGTCCTATCGTATCGACAGATGTAGGGGATGTTCGTGAGAGATTGTTAGGCTTGAATGGATGCTATATCCTACCAGAGAAGGATATGCAATCGCCTGAAGCTTTGGCTAACTTGATAGGTGAGGCTATCCGTTATGGCAAACGCACAGAGGGATACAACCGAATCATAAATGACGAATTAACAATCCAGCAGGTAGTTAAACGAATAATGAGTTGCTATGAATAACGGAGATCATAAAATAAAAGTAGCTTTCGTGCTAGGTGCATTGAATCGTGGAGGAGCAGAAAGTTTAATATTAGATATATGCCAGAATAACGAAAATACACCTTTTGAAGTGGTATGTTTGTATCGTAAAGAAGGTGATTTGTCGGATGAATTTCATAAGACAAATGCGCGTCTAATTCACATTCCTAAGGCAGGAAGCATGATAGGATATATGTGGAGATTACGCAAAGTGATCCAAAATGAACAGATTAGTGTGGTTCATTCACAAACACCATCTAATACAGCAGTTTTAGGACTCAGTTTATTGGGGTGTAAAACAAAGTTGATAACAACTATTCATGGCTTTTCTTTCCTTAATTCAAATAAACTATATCAACATTTTGTTTTTCGACTAAGCAAAGCTATAATATTTGTTAGTAATTATCAACAAAAGTTATACATTCAAAAATGTTCAAATCTACAGAGGAAGAAATGCCATGTTGTGTATAATGGGATAGATACAAAAAAGTATGAAAAAGAATACGAGATACCAGATTTTTATCAAAATTCTAATACGGTACTCAAATTATGTGTAGTTGGCAATATAAGAAGCGCGCGTACATATGATATTATTTTAAAGGCGATATATCATCTCCGTGAATACGGTGTAAATAATATAGGTTTGTATATAATAGGTAATACGCCTAAAGAAGAACAATGGTTATTGGAACGCTATAGGATACTTTGTAAAGAATATAGCATAGAAGATATAGTATATTTTCTAGGCAGTCGAAATGATGTACCTGCAATATTACAATATTCAGATATTTATATCATGTCATCAATTGAGACTTTTGGTATAGCAGTAGTGGAAGCTATGATGAGTGGAATACCTGTGATTGTAAATGATTTTAATGTGATGAAAGAGGTAACGGAAGAAGGGAAATTAGCATATTTATATAAAACAGGTGATTCTTATGATTTAGAGGAGAAAATAAGATATGTGATGAATAACTTAGAAAAGTACAGAAACAAGGCGATGAATAATTCTGAATATGTAAAAACAAAATATTCCATTGAAAACTGTATAAATGAACTAAATCAAGTTTACATGAATATATGACGAAACTAGGAGAGATACTGCGCCTTAAGGTGATTTTGCCTTTGGCAGAGCGAATAAAGGGGGTCAACTCTTATTATTGGTATAATAAGATTTTACTTATGAACAGATGGTCCAAGCAACAAATTTTAGATTGGCAAAATCAACAATTACGCGATTTTGTGCGTCACGCCTATGAACATACTAAATACTATCGCGAGTTGTTTGATTCGCTTGGTATAACGCCAAATGATATACAATGTCAAGAGGACTTGAAAAAAATACCAGTATTGACTAAAGACATCATCCGTGCACGCTTTGATGATTTTGTACCAGATAATATTTCTAGATATCCATTTCGTTATGGACGTACAGGGGGAACTACTGGAGAGCCAATGCAATATCTAGTAAGTGAAGATACATGGGGATATGTAACAGCAGCAAAAATGGTGGCATGGAAAACAACTTCTTATAAATTTGGAGATAAATTTGTGGCTTTAGGTAGTGCTTCTTTGTTTAAAGAAAATCCTCCTCTATCTAGGCGTATTTATGATTGGATACGTCAAGAAATACCATTGAATAGTATGAATCTATCCAGTGATTTATGTAACACCTACATAGAGAAAATGCGGCATGAAAAAATACAATATGTTTATGGATATGCTTCATCTATTTATTTGTTAGCTAAGTATGCGCATGATAACAAGGTTGATGTCAGTTTTATCAAAGGAGCATTTACAACCTCTGAGAATTTAACTCCTACTTATCGTTGTATGATAGAAAGTACTTTCGGCTGCCGTGTGATGGATTGCTATGGTTGCCGTGATGCGGGAATGGCTTGTTATGAAATAATGCCAAATAGATATTTTGTAGGATACAATACGATTACTGAGATTATAAATCCAATAAATAGCACTATGGGTACAATTTTATCGACAAATATACTCAATTATGCATTTCCTCTGATACGTTATGAATATGGGGATGTTGTTAATATGATAGATGATGAAATATCAACATACAATGGACAACTTATTACATATGTACTAGGGAGAACTTCTGATGTTTTATATTTAGATAATGGGCATGTGCTGACGTCACCAGGTTTTACCATCTTAATGAATAAATTTGATGTGGTTGCATACGACATACAGAAAATAAGTGGTACAGAAGTGAATATGCAGGTTCAACCTATAGAAAGTAAGTGGAACAATGAGCAAGAGAAATTGCTAATTGGCGAAATGAAACGCTTTGTGGGCGATGGATGTAAGTTTACATTAGAATATGTAGATCATTTCGAACCTCTCAAAAACGGCAAACGCCGTTACTTTATGAATGATCTGAGTGAGTGCGAAGCGTAGTTTAGAGGCGAGAGGCTAAAGCTGAAAGATAAAGAGGCAGGCAGCGGAGCTGCAGTGTAAAGTGTAGAGTGTGGGGGAGGCACGGAGTGCCAGTTTAGAGAACGCTTCGCTACTGTTTAGGGCTTAGGGATGTGGCAGAGCCGTAGTGTATAGTGTAAAAGAAAATGATCAAAATACTAACATATAACGAAATTGATTCACAGCAATGGCAAGCGCTTATCGATCGCTCGCCCTACGCTACTTGGTTCCAAACTCCAGAAGCGTACACTTTCTATGGGGCTAATCCCGAGGAGATGACGCCGTTTGTATATGGTGTGGCACGCGAATGTGCGCTTCGCGCTCTATGCGTAGGTTATATAACCAAAGAGCGCAGTGCAATCAAACAGTACTTTACTCGCAGAGCGATTATCATAGGTGGTCCTGTGATAGATGATGATGCCACCGCCGAAGAAGTAGCTGCCTTGCTCAACGCAGTGAAACACTTGCCTTATCGCCTTATCGCCTCATCGCCTCATCGCCTAACGAATCCTATCTATATTGAAACCCGCAACTTCCACGACTATAGTCACTGGAAGGAAGTGTTTCAAAAGTCTGGCTTTACTTATCAGCCACATCTCAACTTCCATGTGGATACAACTCAACTCTGGGAAACAATAGAAAACAACATCGGTAAACATCGTCGTAAATACATTCGCCTCTCTATGCGCAATGGAGCGAAGATTGTAGAGCACCCAACTATTGAGCAGGTACGTGCGTTCTATACCATCCTGCAAGACCTCTACTGTACTAAAGTGCATACACCACTGTGGTCATGGGAGTTCTTTGAGCGACTATACCATACGGAGCATGCCCGATTTATCCTCGTAGAACTAGACGGTCAGATCGTCGGCGGAACCGCCTGCGTTTGCCTACTCGGCAAAGCCGTATATGAGTGGTACGCCTGCGGACTTGACGACTGCCGCGACGATATACGCCCACTATCCGTAGCCATTTGGGGCGAGATGCAATATGCCGCTGAGAACGGCTATCCGCTCTTTGACTTTATGGGCGCTGGCTCGCCCGACCAACCCTATGGCGTGCGAGACTTCAAAGCTGAATTCGGTGGCGAACTAGTAGAGTATGGACGATTTTTATGTGTTCGTAAGCCGCTGCTGTATTGGATAGGCAAGATGGGAGTGAAGTGGTTGAAAAGAAAACGATAATATGATAAAAAGAGTAGCAATTATTGGAGGACATATACAAGCACTTGGACTAGTTAGACAAGTCGCTAGACTAGGCATTGAAGCTATCTTATTGGTAGATTCTGCATGGGCTGTTGCACGTTTCTCTAAATATGTATCGCATGTATATAGATATAGCAATAATGAGGACTTAATGCAGACACTGCATAAAGTATATCTTCCAGAGCAATCCACTTTGGTTTTTCCAACTAATGATGAAGCAGTTGAGTTTTTGTCTGATCATTATGCCACACTAAGCGAACAATTTGCTATGGGTATTCCTAACCCTGAGTTAGTGGCACTATTCAATGATAAACGCAAAGCATATCAATATGTAACTGCTCAACGCATACCTTGCCCGCAATGTTGGTATCCTAACGACCTAGAGGATGTGGCAAAACTCGCACCACAATTGGCATACCCTGTAGTAGTAAAGCCTGCAATTATGTATAGTTTTCATGCTACCTTTGGCAAAAAAGCATACCGCTGTGACAATGCTGAACAATTATTATCCATCTTTAATCGCATAAAAGAGGCTAACTATCCTATAGAAACCATCTTGATTCAAGAGTTCCTATCGGGTGGACCACAATACCTATACTCTTATGGTGTGTTTGCAGCCAATGGACACTCAAAAGCCGCACTAATAGCCAATCGTATTCGTCAGAACCCAATGGATTTTGGTAATTCTACTACCTTTGCAAAAACTTGCTATATACCACAAATAGAAGAACAATCTATTAAACTCTTACAACTAGTTAACTATTTTGGATTGGGAGAAGTGGAATGGATGTATGATTCTAATAGCGATACATACAAGTTCCTAGAGATTAATACTCGCGCTTGGAAATGGCATACTATCAGTAACCAATTAGGATTCTCTTTTATAGGAGCTATGATTGATTACTATAATGGAAAGGATTCTACCCCTATTACATCTCAAAAGGTCGTAGGGTGGGTGGAGCGTTTAACCGACTGGACAGTAGTAACCAAAGAATATATCAAACGTCGCATGCATCTCAAGGATGTATGCCAGACATATAAAATGCTAAAGGAAAATGCAGTGTGGCAATGGTCAGATCCATTACCAGGAATAATGTATATATTGATGGCACCAATATTGTATATTAAAAGACATTAATAATATGACTGTTTGGATAGATATAGGGCACATACCCCAACTGAATTTTTATAAACATTTAATAGAACACCTAGCAGCATCTGGCAATCATGTATATGTAACTGTAATGAAACGAGGACGATTGCCTAAAATCGCACAACATGAATTGAATACTATCAATAATGTTGTGGTAGTGCCATTAGGAAGGCATAGAATGAATAAAATTTCTGCAATTTTAGAGTCCAATTTGTTACGAATTGTACAAATGTTGTTTTGGATTCTAGGAAAAAAAATAGATGTTGCAATATCTAACGGGTATGTAGCGCATTTGGTGGGGAAAATATATGGTGCATCTTGTTATGCATTTGGAGATGATCCGCAAACGATTGACTATAAACCCAAATTATTATTCTGTAATCAATCGAGTTATTGTATCTACGAAACAAAGAAAATATTATCGCCAAAAGCGGTAATCTTACGCTGTACCAAAGAATGGGCATACTTGGCACCAAAATACTTTACACCGAACCCGCAAGTGCTGGAGAAATATGGGGTGCAACCTAAAAAATATGTATTCCTGCGAGAAGTAAGCGTAGGAACAGTTAACTACGCAGGACAAGCATCAGGAGCAATATTGGGCATTCAAGATCTAATACCCAAAGACAAGAAAGTGCTATTCTCGTTGGAAGAAAAAGATAAACGAGATTTATATCCTAAGGATTGGATATTACTTCAAGAACCTATTGAGGATATCCACTCGTTAATATATTATAGTGCTGGACTAGTATCATCAGGTGACTCGATGGCGAGAGAAGCAGCATTATTGGGTGTTCCAGCTTACTATTTAGGCATACGATACGACATGCCAGCCAATGCGGCAGCAGCCAAAGTGGCAAACCTGCAAAACCAAAAGACTGCTGACTTTAGTCAATGGGTCAAAAACTTGTCCATTACACCTGAAATGGCTGAAGAACAACAAATAAAACTACGCAAACATATAGATGAAGAGTTTATTGATATTAATGAATATATGTTGGCATTGGTTGAAAAAACAAACAAAAAGGATAATAATTAAATAGTAAATATATGAATATTTCAATTTTTGGACTCGGATACGTAGGATGCGTAGGCATCGGATGTTTATCCAAACAAGGACACACCATGGTGGGTGTGGATGTGAGTGATGTGAAGGTGGATCTCATAAATCAAGGTAAACCTACTATTGTAGAAAAAGACATTGATGCACTCATTCAAGATGGACATCAACAAGGACGCATACGTGCAACCAAGGATTACAAGGATGCGGTACTCAGCACCGATATATCTTTCCTCTGTGTGGGTACACCATCTTCTGAGAATGGTCATCTAGACCTGACCTATATCCTGCAAACAGCCCATCAGATTGGACAAGCACTCAAGGAGAAAGAGGGCTTTCATATTGTGGTGATTCGTTCTACTGTATTCCCAGGGACCAATGCTAAGATGACAGCCATTATCGAAGAGGAGTCGGGCAAAAAGCACGATGTGGATTTTGCAGTGGTTAGCAACCCAGAGTTCTTGCGAGAAGGTACTGCTGTACAAGACTACCTCAATCCACCATTGACCGTGCTTGGATCAAGCTGTCCAAAAGCTATCGAGGTGATGCGTGGTCTATATCAAAACTTATGCGGAGCACCTATCGAAGTGGTGCAAATTGGTGTGGCAGAGATGATTAAATACGTGAACAACTCTTATCATGCACTAAAAGTAGTATTTGCTAACGAAGTGGGTAATATCTGCAAACAACTAGGCATTGATAGCCACGAAGTGATGCGCATCTTCTGCATGGATAAGCAACTGAACATCTCACCATACTACTTCCGACCGGGCTTTGCATATGGTGGTTCATGTCTGCCCAAAGACCTCAAAGGACTCAAAACCCTAGCACATGACCTCTATCTGGAGACACCTGTACTCAATGCCATCGAGCATAGCAACGAACTGCATATCGCACAAGTGGTGCGTCAGATCGAGCACCTCGAGGATAAACGTGCACTACAAGGACTGCCTAAGATGCGTATCGGTGTACTAGGACTGAGCTTCAAGGCAGGCACGGATGATATGCGCAACTCGCCCATCGTGAATGTGATCGAAGCACTCCACGGCAAAGGTTACGACGTGCGTATCTACGATAAGAATGTAAGTCTATCACGCCTCATCGGACGCAACAAGAGCGTGATAGCCAGCAAGTTGCCACACCTCAATGTGATGTTGCAAGAGGACTTGATAGCTGTCACCGAATGGGCAGAATGCATCATTGTCGCTAATAAGGATGATGCTTTTCGCGAAGCACGCATCGCTATCGGTACTCCTATTATCGATCTCGTCCGCATCAAGGAGTTAGAAGGACAAGAGGGATATAGCGGGTTGTGCTGGTAGACTGATAGTATTTATCACATATATTCTTTCTTGAGGCTATAAGCAATAGGTGATAGGTGAGCAGCAAGCTGCTGGTTTGGTGGATGCGGCAGACCCGCTGCTGTTTAGTGGGCGCGTCGGAGGTGCGATGGGCGATAGGCTGTAAAAAAAGGGGCGATCATTGCATATGTCATAAAAAATGTGTACCTTTGCAGCCGATTGATGGCTACTACATGTGGTGGTGAAGTGTAAGAAATGGAAACTGCAACGAAATTGATGATACAATGTATTTATTTTATACGCCGGACATAGATCAAAATCATTTTCTCAGCGAGGAAGAGTCTGCTCACTGCGTGCGTGTACTACGCTATGATCGTGGTGATGAGATACTCTTGACCGATGGACGTGGTAATACATACCATGCCCGTATCCTCAATCCGCATCCTCGGCATTGCGAGTTTGAGATTCTGAGCCAAGAGAAGCAAGAGAAGACGCACAACATCTACTTGCATGTGGCGATTGCACCAACAAAAAATATCGAGCGACTGGAGTGGATGGTGGAGAAATGCACGGAGATAGGTGTGGATGAGATCACACCGCTACTCTGCCGCTTCTCCGAAAGAAAGAACTTGCGCAATGATCGACTGGAGAAGATTATCCTATCCGCCGCTAAGCAGTCGCTTACGCCTTATCTGCCCAAACTCAATCCGCTGACGGATTTTGCTACGCTGATGGAGATGTACGGAAATGAGGCGAAAGGCGAGAGGCGAGAGGCGAGAGAAATGGATAAGTATATTGCCCATTGCTATAAAGATGAGAAGCGCGAACTGAAAGATGCCATTCGCAAGGGTAGGGATGTGCTGATACTGATTGGCCCCGAGGGCGATTTCTCGGAGCAAGAAGTGGAAATGGCTATTCGAGAGGGCTTTGTGCCTGTAGGATTGGGGCGCTCGCGCCTACGCACGGAGACCGCAGGGGTGGTGGCATGTCATACGGCAGTGCTGATGAATGAGGAATAGGTGTTGGACCGCTACGCTGTTGGACCGCTACGCTGATAGAAGTTAGATGTTAGAACAATTATTACATATGGACACCGAGGTGTTGTTGGCCATCAATGGCTGGCATGCGCCATGGGCAGATACGGTGATGTGGATCATATCGGCCAAGATGACATGGATACCTCTGTATCTGCTGCTAATCGGATTGCTAGTATGGCGATATCGTAAGCCAGCTCCTACGAGTGTGAAATGGCTCCATAAAGTACCCGTTTGCGTGGTGATGATTGTGGCCATAGTCGCTGCTGTAGGACTCGCCGACTTTATCGCATCGGGTATCCTCAAGCAGTGGGTGGCACGTCCACGTCCCTCGCGCGTACCCGAACTAGAAGGAGTGTTGCACCTGGTGAATGGCTATAAGAGTGGTAAATACGGCTTTGTGAGTAGCCATGCGGCGAATACAATGGCATGCGCATTGCTCTTCTCGCTGATATGGCGCAACAGAATAGCCACCATAGGATTGATGCTTTGGGTGGCAGCGAATTGCTATAGTAGAATGTATTTGGGCGTGCATTATCCGTTGGATATTCTAGGAGGCCTCATGGTAGGTACTGTGGTTGCTATCGTGGCTTGCTGGGTATTGAAGCGTCTGGGTGTGCTGGAGTGGCAACAGTGATAAGCCGTCTTGTTGGGATAGGATATGCAGTATGCAGAATGGAAAATAGCGAAACGATTGTACTTTTCTCAAGAGGGGAAAGTGCGTGCTTCGCGTCCTGCTGTTCGTGTTGCCCTCGCGGGGATTGTGATAGGCGTGATGGTGATGATTGTGGCTATCTCGGTGGTAGTTGGCTTCAAACAAGAGGTACAACGCAAGGTGGCAGGCTTCGGTAGTCATATACAGGTGGTGAACTTTGACAACAACGCTACCTACGAACTGCGACCTATTGAGGCACCAGACACCTTGCTGCAGAAATTGCAGCGTCTGCCCCATGTGACAAATGTGACAGAATTTGCCTCCAAACCTGGTATATTGAAGACGGATAGTGCGTTTCAGGGAATCATCTTCAAGGGAACGGCATACTGGGATTATTTTACAGAAAATCTGGTTAGCGGTGAGTTGCCCATCGCGCAGAATGAGGTACTCATCTCCACTGTGCTTGCTCAGCAATTGCAACTAACGGTGGGAGATCCGATATTGTGCTATTTTGTGCAAAATAATTTGCGTGTGCGCAAGTTGTACATATCGGGATTGTATAATACATGTATGAGCGAGATGGATCGCATGTTTGTATTGGGGAATATATCGCTCGTGCAACAACTCAATGATTGGACGGAGACGCAAGTATCGGGCATAGAAGTGCTGATAGACGATCTGAAATACTTGCACGAGGTAGCCGACCGCGTCTATTTTGCTACAGCCAACCGCTTGGACGAGGCGGGTAATGCGTTTTATACACAAACATTAGAACAACTCAATCCGCAGATTTTCGGATGGTTGGACCTGCTGGATATGAATGTGGTAATCATCATCGTGTTGATGTTGCTCGTATCTGTATTTAGTATCATCACAGGATTGATTATATTGATACTGGATAGTATCACCCTGATCGGCACTCTCAAGGCATTGGGAGCTCATGACCGTTTTGTGCAGCGTATCTTTGTTTACGAGGCGATACTATTGGTAGTCAAAGGTGTAGCGTGGGGCAATATAGTGGGATTCGGGATAGTAGCCTTGCAGTATTTTACGCATCTCATACCACTGGATGCGGCCGTGTATTATGTGAGCTATGTGCCTATGGCATTTCCTTGGGGCTGGTTCCTCGTGTTGAATGTGGGCGTACTGGCATTGGCCTGGTTGGTGATGTTGGCACCATCTGCTATCATTACGAAGATTAGTCCATCCAGGGTGATGCATTTTGAGTAAAGATCGCTGCGCTGTTAGAAATTAGATGATGAAACTATATACATCAGTAGATATTGCACCTTCGGAGAAGAAGATAGGGTATCAAGATAAGATCTTGCTACTGGGTTCGTGTTTTGCAGATAATATAGGTGCCAAGTTTGCAGCGCATTACTTCCAAACCACCGTTAATCCGTTTGGTACGTTGTACAATCCTGCGTCGATTGCTCAGTCACTCACCTATACCCCTCATCCGTTAGCCGAAACCCAAATCCTTCACCACAACGATATGTGGCACTCGATGATGCACCATGGCAGTTTTTCGCATCCCGATAAAGAAGTAGTGTTGAGGCGCTGTGAAGATAGTCTAGCTGTTTTGCGCAATGCCGTACAGGAAGCATCTACTATCATCGTTACTTTTGGCACATCATGGATCTACGAGAAGGATGGTATGGTCGTGGCCAATTGTCATAAGCTGCCTGCCAAAGAGTTTGTTCGCAGACGATTGACCGTAGAGGAGATTCTGGCCACCTGGCAGCCGATTGTAGCGAGTATGCCGGATAAACACTGGATCTTCACGGTGAGCCCTATTCGCCATATCAAGGACGGTCTTCATGCCAATCAACTCAGCAAGGCCATCTTGTTGCAAGCTATTGACGAGCTAACTTCTCAGAGCGCCAGCGGTCTAACAGCTAACAACATAGCGGTCTCCTATTTCCCCTCCTACGAGATCATAATGGACGAACTGCGCGATTATCGCTACTATGCGGAGGATATGCTGCATCCATCCAACTTGGCAGTGGACTATATCTGGCAGCGCTTTGTGGAGACATATATGAATGCTGCAACGCAACACGAGATGCAGGTCATGCATCAGCTGTGGCGTGACCGTAGTCATCGTTTTCTGCATCCAGATACAGAGGAGGCGATAGCCTTTGCTGAGCGCACCGAAAAACGCTTGCAAAGCCTAAAAAAGCAATATCCGTGGTTAGAATAGTAAATTTTTCATATTTTTTTATAAAAATATTTGCATATGTCGCAAAAAAGTACTAATTTTGCAGCGGAAATGAACGAGGGGGCCGAAAAGGTTCCCTCGTTTTAATTGAGAATTGAGAATTTTGAATTAAGAATGAGCGATTATGATCGACAAACAGGAACTTAAGACATGGGTAGAGGATAAATTGCAAGGTACAGGCTATGAGCTGATTACACTGCAAGTGAGCGTACAAAACGATATCCTCATTGAGGTGGATAAGATGGAAGGCGTGGATGTGGACTTTTGTGCGGAGCTGAATCACTATCTCGTGGAGCAATTGGATGCGCAAGGAGTGGAGGATTATTCGCTAGAAGTGGGTAGTGTGAGCTTGACAGCGCCTTTTGTGGCTAAGATGCAGTACCAGAAGCATTTAGGTCACGATGTAGAAGTGCTGGCAGCCGATGGGAAGAAATATCGTGGTGTACTTGTGAGCGTGGATGAAGCTACGTTTGCTATTGAGGCAGAAGTCATGGTGCAGGTAGAAGGCAAGAAACGCAAACAAAAAGAGATACAGACACTCACCTTTGCATACGATGCGGTGAAATATACAAAATACGATTTGAAATTTTAGAATAATAACAATAAACATTAAAAACCCCTCCCGGAATGGAGGACCTCCTCGTCCAAACCTACGAAAAACATCCGAGAACCTCGTGGGTTCGAGGATAGAGGAGGAATCGCGGTCGTTTAATGCCGCAATGCGGCAGTTGTTGCGACAAGCGAATTCCGACGAAATGGCTAAACAAACACAACAATCAATCAACTTGATTGACATTTTTTCAGAGTTCAAAGAACTCAAGAACATTGACCGCCAAACGTTTATCAACGTCTTGGAGGACTCATTTCGCAATGTGATTACCAAGATGTATGGTACTGATGCGAACTACGACGTGATTATCAACCCTGATAAAGGCGACCTGGAGATCTATCGCAACCGCCTTGTGATGGAAGACGATGACGTGGCCAATCCAGATACACAAGTGGGTATCACCGAGGCCTTGCAACTTGATGACGAGGCAGAGATAGGAGAGGAAGTAACGGATAAGGTAGAGTTTGCATCGTTCGGACGTCGTATGATCCTGAATCTGCGCCAAACACTTGCGAGTCGTATCTTGGATCTCCAAAAGGAGAATCTGTATCTCCGCTATAGTGAGATGCTCGGTCAGGTAGTGAGTGGCGAGTTGTATCAGGTGTGGAAAAAAGAGATGCTCCTCCTGGATGATGAGGGCAACGAACTCTATTTACCCAAGCAAAATCAAATCCCTACGGACTTCTACCGCAAAGGTGATACGGTTCGCGCCGTGGTAGTGCAAGTAGATAATAAGAATCAAAATCCAAAGATCATCCTCTCTCGTACATCGCCATTGTTCCTCCAACGTCTCTTTGAGCAAGAGGTACCCGAGGTACACGACGGACTGATTGCCATCAAGAATATCGCGCGTATCCCAGGTGAACGTGCCAAAGTGGCGGTAGAGTCATTCGACGATCGTATCGACCCTGTGGGCGCGTGCGTGGGTATAAAAGGTGCACGTATTCATGGTATCGTGCGTGAGCTTCGTAACGAGAATATCGACGTAATCCACTATACTTCTAATATCAATCTCTATGTGCAACGCGCTTTGGCACCTGCTAAGATCTCTTCTATGACTGTGAACGAGGAGGAGAAGAAAGTGGATGTATATTTGCAACCAGACGAGGTGTCATTGGCTATCGGTAAGGGTGGTTACAATATCAAGTTGGCAAGCATGCTGACGGGCTACCAAATCGATGTTTACCGTGAGATGGACGAGGCTGACAACGAAGATATCTACTTGGATGAGTTTAACGACGAAATCGATCAATGGGTACTCGATGCGTTCAAGGCTATCGGTTTGGATACCGCCAAGGCAGTATTGGGCGTAGATAAAGCAGAACTGATCAAGCGTGTTGACCTCGAGGAGGAGACCATCGATGAGGTAATCGCTATCCTCGCAGCAGAATTTGAAGACTAATTAAGTATAAATAATAAAACCCCTCCCGGAATGGAGGGCCTCCTCGCTCTAAAAT
>JAEIGA010004080.1_pt1 | contig 22605 bp, 22 predicted proteins | sample 9270691 | NCBI WGS metagenome assembly JAEIGA01 (sample SAMN17057246, study PRJNA624740) | gut metagenome | biome: biome; isolation source: fecal sample | host: Bos grunniens | place: China: Xizang | collected 2019 | reverse complement strand
TGCCCTATATTTGCAACAGAAAAAAAGAGAAAACAATAATTAAAATGAATAATAATATGTCAGCTATAAATCTTACAAAGGGTGGCTTCGAGCGACGAGTAGCCACAATCGCAAGCCTCAAAGAGGGTTGGAAATTCTTGGGTGACAAGCCCGCAATCATCGACTTCTATGCAACGTGGTGTGGCCCCTGCCAGCGCTTGATGCCAACCATCGAGGAGATAGCCTCGGAGTATGAGGGTAGGGTCGATGTCTACAAGGTTGATGTCGACGAGGAGGAGGAGCTCGCAACACTCTTCAACATTCGCTCGGTACCAACTATCATATTCATACCTATGGAGGGCGAGCCAATCAGAACTATGGGTGCACTTCCCAAGGCTCAGTTTAGGGATAATATCAGCGAGCTCTTAGGTGTAAAATAATTGATAGAGTTGGAATTTTAGCTAAAGAGACTACCCAGGGATAGTACACAAAGTACAGCCCTGGGTAGTAATATTTAGGGATGTGGCGAAGATGCCTACTTATCACAACAATCTATTTGTGCGCTCATCAGGAAAAACAACCTTAGGCTGGAAGGTCTTAGCCTCCTCGAAGTCCATAAAGCCGTAACCCATGATAATAACTATGTCACCCACAGCGGTCTTGCGTGCTGCAGCGCCATTGAGGCAGATACAACCACTACCACGCTCGCCTTTGATAACATAGGTCTCGATGCGCTCGCCATTATTGTTGTTTACAATCTGAACCTTCTCGCCCTCAATAAGACCTGCAGCATCCATCAAATCCTCATCGATGGTGATGCTACCTACATAGTTTAGATTCGCCTCGGTAACACGCACACGGTGAATCTTTGATTTCATTCTCTCGATAAACATAGTTTGGGTAGCTTCTTAATTACTTAATCTTGATATTGTCGATAAGACGAATCTCTCCAGCCTGAATAGCGCAGCATCCCTGAATACGCTCTGCATCGCTCCAGCTGTTTACCTTCTGCATGGTGCGAGCATCCACAGCCTCGAAGTATATTGTCTTGAGTAGCGGGTTAGAGTCGATAGTTGCAACAACCCACTCGGTAAGCTCCTGAGGGGTCATTGTGTTCATCTTCTCAGCACACTGCTTGATAGTTGCGTAGATGTGTGGCGCTGCAGCACGATGTTCAGGTGTCAGAAGCTCGTTGCGTGATGATAGCGCAAGACCATCCTCGCCGCGTACGATAGCGCACTCAACAATATCAATGTCGATGTTGAGCTGCTCGACCATAGCCTTGATAACGGCAATCTGTTGGAAGTCCTTCTCACCGAAGTATGCACGGCGAGGGTTGACCAACGCAAATAGACGGCTTACGACCTGTGCTACGCCATTAAAGTGACCTGGGCGTGTTGCACCCTCCATAACCTTATCCACCATGCCGAAGTCAAATACTCGTGTATCTGGCTCAGGGTAGATATCCTCAACAGATGGCATAAAGACGATGTCTGCACCTGCTGCTTCCAAGAGAGCGCAATCAGCCTCTGGAGTGCGAGGATAGTTACGAAGGTCGTTCTTATCGTTAAACTGTGTTGGGTTGACAAAGACGCTAACTACAACGGTGTCGTTCTCCTTGCGGGCACGCTCAACCAAAGAACGGTGACCAGAATGTAATGCACCCATTGTAGGTACGAAACCTATGCCCTCCTTAGGACAATCGGCCAAGGCTGCATTAAGTGCAGCTACGGTGTTTACTACTTTCATATCCTTTATTAGAATGATGCGGCAAAGTTACAAACTTCTACGAAGATAACAAGAAAAGAGGGAGAAAAAGTGACCTATAATGCGCTATTTTATTCTTGTCACGACTATTGGTTTCTTGGGAAAGTGTTTAAAGGCTCATATGCGCCCTCCTGTGTTATGCCATAGCAGTATGTTGACAGACCATTTGTGAGGACGATATATCTACATCCAAGCACCGAGTTATAGCGCACAACCTGGTCGAGTACAGCCTGGTCAATACGAACATTCGGCTCTTTGCACTCAACAACAATCTTAGGTTTTGCATCGTTGCCCATAGCTACAATATCTGCGCGCTGGGACATACCATTTATATTTACGGGATACTCCTCGACAATCTGCTGGGGCTCGAAGCCACACTCCGAGAGCATATACTCAACCACATGACGGCGCACCCACTCCTCAGGAGTAAGCACAAGCCAGCGACCACGCACCGCATCAAACACTTCGGTGCGCCCTGAGGCTGCGCGTCTGGCACGCAGACGGATAGCGGGGTAGTTGAGTTTAGGTAGCTCCATAGTTGTTGTTTTAAGCAATAGTTCGTACCTTTGCGGTGCAAAAATAACAAAATTATTGGAACTATGATTCAGATAGATGTAAATGAGCGTGTGGAGCGCGCTATGGGTTACTTCAAAGCGGGATATAACTGCGCACAGGCGGTGGCTATGGCATATAACGATATTATGGAGATGAGTGTTGAAGAGGTGGCAAAGGTTACTGCACCATTTGGTGGCGGCATGGGTCGTATGCGCGAGGTGTGTGGTACGGTGAGTGGCATGACCCTCCTTGCGGGTGCTATAAAGCCAGCTGTCAACCCTCAGAACTTGGAGGAGCGCAAGGAGAATTATGCCCTCGTACAGCACTTTGCAAAGCAGTTCCGCGCAGAGAATGGCGATATAGTATGCCGCCGACTACTTGGCTTGGAGCCTATGGTTGAGCGTGCCGAGACACCTATGCCCTCGGAGCGTACCGTAGAGTACTACAAGAAACGCCCATGCGTGGAGTATGTAGGTTGTGCTGCGCGTATCGTTGGCGAGTACCTTACTACCAAATAAGCGGAACAAGCCTCCAGCGCACTATGTTGCAATAGTCGGTGTAGCCCCTTAGCTCTTTGCGAAGTAGTTTCTCCTCATCGAGGATGCGTATAACTATTATAGGTATATAACACAAAAAGGGTATTACTGCCCATAGCGAGCCAAGGATAAAGGGAATGGATAGAAACATAATCACGGTTGCCGAGTACATAGGGTGGCGAACAACGCTATACAACCCTGTGGTTATAACCTCCTGTTCGCTCTCTACAGTGATGGTACGCGAGAGCCATATATTCTCGCGCATAACCTCGCCATAGAGCGCGTAACCTATGATAAAGAGCGTGGATGCAGTGTATATCAGCCAACTTGGTAGCTCCGACCATTCGTTGCGAAAGTCGAGACCCGCAACCACAAAACCGATAATAAATATCAGAGCCGAGTAGCGCACTACGCCTTGCTGTGTGGTGCGCTTCTCTTTTGTTTGAAGCCTGCGACTCAGCAGCTCAGGCGAGAGAATGAGCATAGCAATACCCATGATTAGCATCGGTATAAAGAGTAACGCAACAAATCGCCATGCACCGCTATATGCCCATGTGCCAGCAGGCAGAAATAGCAGAAGAGCAATTATTGCTATGCCTAAAGCCATCTTCGTGGCGGCTGAAATGATTAGTTCAAGCGTTATATTCTTCATAGTATAGATATTTGATGTAAAGGTACGAATAATTTGGTATAGTTTAGCCTTATAACGCTATAAATATTTCCGCTCGAAAATATTTGCTTGGATAGGATTTTGTTACGATATTTGCAGCAGAAATAGAAACAATTAACAATTATAGATTTATGAAAGATAAGGTTTTAGCAGTTATGAAGGAGGCAGGCGAGCCTCTAAACGCAGGTAAGATAGCAGAGCTTAGCGGTCTTGATCGCAAGGAGGTGGATAAGGCAATGAAGCAGCTCAAGGATGAGGGTGCAATCGTATCACCTGTACGCTGCAAGTGGGAGCCAGCAAAGTAATAACCATTGGCGTTTAATATTAATCGGCGGTGAACTTAAGTTCATCGCCGTATTTATTTTAGGTGGATGTTTCAGCGGATGGGGCGAGGTGTTTTGTTCATGTTCACTTGACAAGTGAACATGAACAAACAACCTATCCACACTATTTAAGGTATTGAGAGCACCTTACTTCTTGTTTGCCTCGCGGGCCATTATCATAAGCTCAAATGGGATATGGCAGTAGCCCGTAGGGTTTTTGTCTAAGTAGTCTTGGTGATACTCCTCGGCGGGGTAGAACGACCTCAATGGCTCAAGCTCAACCATAAGCTCCTCACCTATGATGCGTTGGATATCGTTGTAAACCTCCTCGATGGTTGCAAGGTCATCTGTAGTGGTGTAGTAGATGCCTGTGCGGTAGCGCGTACCTACATCGTTGCCCTGGCGGTTGAGCGATGTGGGGTCGATGGAGCGAAAGAACATCTCTAAGAGTAGTCGTAGCTCTACAATATCGCTATCGTAGCATATCTTAACGCACTCAGCAAAGCCTGTAGTGTCTGTATATACCTCCTCGTATTTAGGGTTTGAGGTGTTACCGTTTGCATATCCAGCCTCGGTTGATATAACACCGCGTATCTGCTTGAAGTAGTGTTCTGTGCCCCAGAAACAACCACCTGCTAAGTATAACTCTTTTATCATAGTTACTTGTTTAAGATGTGTCTTATCGCTGCCACAGGGTCATAGATAATCATGCGTGGTCCTGCCCAGCGCATTATGGCTCTTATCTTCTCGCGCATCTGGGGCTTATAGCAGTGTATAGGACAGCGTTTGCAGGCTGGCTTCTTCTCGCCAAATTTACAGCCGTCAAGTCTGCGGTGTGAGTACTCCATAAGTGCCCGATACTCCTCGTTAAGTTCGTGCATCCCCAACCTCTTACGGCAGTAGAGCCTAATCATCTTATCTACAACATCCTTCTCGCGCTCTATCCTTGTCTTGCTCATTGTTATTCCATATTTTTCTATACAAAAATATTAAAAATTTATAAAAATTACAAAAAAGGACCACACATTGCTGTGTAGTCCGTAGTATGAGTAGGTGAATTTACTACTTCTTCTCCTTTAGCAAGTCGCGAATCTCTGCAAGAAGAATCTCCTCCTTTGTAGGCTCTGGTTCTGGTGCTGGTGCAGGTTCTGGAGCTGCTGCAGCCTCCTCAGCCTCCTTCTTCTTTGTGATATCAGATAGGCGGTTGATGCCCTTGATAAGGAAGAAGATACAGAGTGCAACGATAAGGAAGTCGAACACCTGCTGTAGGAAAGCACCATACTTCCACATCACAGGCTCAGCCTCAGTGCCAAGATTCAAAGCAAGGTCTGTGAAGTTAACCTTACCGATAAGCATACCAAGAGGAGGCATGATTACATCGTTAACAAGTGAGGTAACAATCTTACCAAAAGCACCACCGATGATAACACCGACTGCCATATCAACAACATTACCCTTAAGTGCAAAGGTCTTAAATTCCTGAATAAATCCCATAATTCAAATATTTTAGTTTGTGTTTAGATAACACAAAGATAGAGTATTTTTTTACATCATCCAACTATTTACTTAATAATTGGTATATCTTCCCACGATGTTGTGTAGCGTGGCGAACGAAAATCGCTACGATTTAGTGGCGCACCCTTGCCTGCTGAGGCTAAGGTCACAGCATCACTACCCACAGTGTTATTGATATTGTCTATGGTCTCCATCAATCGGCGATGTCGCTCGTTATGCTCGGCAGCAAACATCGATATATGCAGTCCATCGCGGGGTGTTATCTCCGAGGCTATAACTCCCGCTTTCTTGTAGCCTACACCTCGAACAAATATCTCACCGAGTGCCTCGCGTGCCGCACGAACAATCTCCAAGCTACTATCCGTTGGTTCGATAAAAGGCAGTGATATATGACCGTATTGTTGCAGTTCATCCTCGTGGAAGCGATTTGTCGCGGCAAAGACGGTGAGGCGTTGGCATACGCTCTTTTGTGCGCGTAGCTTCTCTGCGGTCATCACCGCAAACTTTGCGACTTGCTCCGAAAGCTCCTTAAAATCGTATATCTCCTTGGCAAAGCTTCGCGAATTACATATCGACTGTTTAGAACTCGCCGCAGCCTCAAAACCTATGGCGGGGATGCCGTTTAGCTCCTGCCAGGTACGAACACCTGTAATACCAAAGTTGCGTTGCACCCACTCTCTGGGAAGCTGGCTAAAGTCGTAAGCGGTAACGACACCTCGAGCCTTAAGGCGTGGGGTAGAGCGTCGTCCTATACCCCAAACATCCTCCACGGGGGTCTTCCTTAGTACCTTCTCGATATCCTCCTTACGATGCATGAAGCAGCCACCATATAGCTTTGGATAGTGCTTGCACAACTCCGCGGCAATCTTGGCAAGCGTCTTGGTTGGGGCAACTCCCACAGATACGGGGATACCTGTAAACTGCTTACATCGTTTTGAAAGACTCTTTGCGAAGTTGTCGAAATCTGTATTGTCTATACCTCGTAGATCAAGGAATGCCTCATCAATGGAATAGACCTCGATATGTGGAGCACACTCGCGCAGAATCATACGAATACGCCTCGAAAAGTCGGCATACAGAGCCATGTTGCTCGAGAAGATAGCAACATTGTGTCGCTTCACAATATCTTTGATTTTGAAGAGTGGCTCGCCCATCTTTATACCTAACGCCTTAGCCTCGTTGGAGCGAGCAATAGCACAGCCATCGTTGCTCGACAGCACAATGACAGGTCGTCCATTAAGCTCTGGACGAAAGACTCGTTCACACGATACGAAGAAGTTGTTGCAGTCGGCAAGGGCAAACATCTTTACTTTAGGCGCGCTTGATTATATAGGTAACAACACCCCAGATAGCAAACTCATTATCGGGAGTTATGCGTATAGGGCTAAACTTGGGATTTGCAGCGATGAGCATAGTGTGGTCGCTGTGTATCTCGACCCTCTTAACGGTAAACTCACCATCAATGAAGCACACTGCCGAGCAGCCATTATACGGCTCAATGCTACGATCGACGATGATGATATCCCCCTCATCCATATCCGCTTCGACCATGGATGTGCCACCTATACGAAAGAAAAAAGTAGATGCAGGATGACGCACAAGAAGCTTTATAAGGTCGAGCTTCTCGCGTGGCTCCTCATCGGCAGGCGAGGGGAAGCCCGCGCGTACTTCACCCAACATGTCGGCCTCCAACGAGGCGGTGTCATCTATAGCGTATGGTCTCATCTCTCTATCTCCTCCATATATATTCGTTCGTATATTGTGCGTAGTTGCTCCTTATTTGCTATTATCTGGCGTAACTCCTCAAGGCGTTGAGCATTCTCCGACTCCTTAATCCAAAGCTTTAGGTAGCCACCATAATCATACTTTTCCTTAAGGTGTTGTATGAGGCGTTCATAACCCTCTTCTTTGTCGAGTGTAGGATGGTTTGTAAGTGTAAATTGTATGGTGCGGCGGATAATGCTCTCTGGAATAATTACCCTGTCAGCCTCGGCGACTATACGCCCATATATGGTGCGAGGCTCATGCTTTGAAGAGGCTCTGTGGTCCTCTACAGCATCAGCCATTATGATTATCTGCTCACTTGTAAACCATCTCAATAGCTCACTATCCGCAAGCATGATATGTTTCGATGCAACATGATGCTGCTCCCTGCCATGGATAATACCCGTGTCGTGGTAGGCAGCGATAGCATAGACCATGTTAATATCGACATCGTAGTTCTTAGCCAGCATCAGACTCTGACGAATAACTATATTGGCATGGTCTCTGCGATGTGCCGCATCATGCTTATCGTACATCGGAAGGATATGCTCCTCGATATATTGTTTAAGTTCCTGATCTATCATCCTACAACTACCTCCACTAAATCCTCTGACTTGAGATACTTCTGAGCTAAGCGCTGTATCTCTTCTGGTGTTATTGCCAGGATAGTTGCAACACTCTCCTCCGTTGCGCTATTATCAAATCCACACATGATATTCTCAATCGTTACATCCGCAATGCCGAATGGACCATCCAAGATGCGAAGTATCTCACCAATCATCATATTCTTGACCATCTGCAACTCTCCCTCATCCATAAGCTCGTTGCGTAGTCGCTCAATTTCGAAGTGTATCTCCCTAAGAGCATCATCACGATGTTCCTTAGCAACTTGTGTAGCTATGGCAAGGTAGCCTTCACACTCGAAGTTAACCATCGCAGCCATAACACCATAGGTGTAACCATGCTCCTCTCTGAGGTTCTGCATAAGACGCGAGCCAAAGTATCCTCCTAATGCCGTTGCAACAACCTGCATGCCAACAAAGTCGGGGTGACGACGCTCAAAGAGTAGGCGACCTATACGAATAGAGGATAGTAGGGCTGCGTCATCCTCCTTAAAGATGCGGTGTGTTGTCTTAGGCTCAGGAAACGAGATAGTGCGACTTTCGCCCTGCGGAAGTTTTGATGCTATATCCTCGATGGTGCTTAACACACTCTCTGTAACCCTACCACTGCACACCACAAAGCAGTTATTCGATGTGTATAACTCATTGTATAGAGCTGCCAAATCCTCACGCGTGACATTGTCATACTCCTCCTCTGAACTTGCCTTGCCGTAGGGGTGTTCCTCGCCAAACAGTGCCTTACCAAACAACTCTCTGGACTGCACCTCTATCTTCTGTCGCTCGATTGTTAGCCCCTGCTTTCGCTTAGAACAGTATATTTGTAACTCCTTGTTATTGAACGCTGGATAGAGTATGATCTCTCTTGCCACTTCAGCTGTTTTATCGAAGAACTTTGATAGTGACACGAAGGATAGATATGCGTAGTCACGGTCGATATTAGCATCGAAGTTTGAGCCGTAGAAGTCGAGCATCTCGGCAATCTCCTGAGCAGACTTCGTGTGGCTGCCCTCGCTAAGCATATTTACAGTTGCCGAGGCTGTGAATGGCTTATGCTGCATGGATGTACCCGCACGGAAGATAAAGCTAAAACGCACAACTTCAAAGTCATCGGAGTTGAGTATGTATATCTTGACTCCATTCTTCGTAGTGCGACACTCGGTGCGTGGCATCTCCACGCTACTTGGAATAATTATATCTGGTTGCTGTATCATTTTGCTCGATAAATAAGTGTTGATGAGTTGTTCTTTGTAAATATCTTATGGGCGAACTCTGCCAACTCCTCACGAGTCAACGAGCGATAGATATCTGCCTCCTCATTTATTAACTCAAGACGCCCTGTCATGGCATAGAAGCCTAAGTTCATTGCCTTGTTCATAACATTTATCTCGCCCATAAGCATGTTGGCCTCGAACTTATTTTTTACCTTCTCCAACTCATACTCCGATACCTCGCCAAATTTCATCAGCTCAAGCTCTTCCCACAATGCCTTCTCTGCCTCATACTCCGTAGTATCTGGCAAAAGACGCCCCTTGACAATAAATAATCCCGCATCTAAGCTACCTGTAATATAGGCATTTACAGCCGAGAACAACCCTCGCTCTTTGACAAGGTGGTTGACCAGACGCGATGACTCACCACCTGCAAGAAGATCGGAACATAGGTCGCCTAAGAAGAACTCGCGCGATAGACGATCACCCATATGAAAGGCGATGGTTATATCTGTGGCTGGCACATCACGCTCTACCTCCAAGCGGCGAGGCTCAAACTGTTCAGGCTCGGCAGGTACAGGAGCTATATTACCACCTATATCTTCGATATCGCCGAAATACTCAGTGGCAAGGCGTATCATCTCATCCTCATCTATATCAGCCGAGATGGAGAGAATAGCACGCGAAGGACGATAGTGGAGATTATAGAAGCTATGCACATCGTCCAATGTGGCGCGCGCGATATGCTCTGGCGCTATGCCTATAGTTGACCAACGATAGGGGTGGACCTTGTAGCATAGCTCTCTCAGCAACATAGATTCATCGCCATAAGGCTGGTTAAGATATCGTTGCTTAAACTCGTCAATAACAACCATCTTCTCCGTCTCGCACGCTTCATAGCTTAGATTAAGGTTACGCATGCGATCACTCTCTAACCATAGGGCCGTAGATAGGTTCTCCTTCGGTAGAGTGATATAGAAGTTGGTGTAGTCATTATTCGTGAAGGCGTTATTCTCTCCACACGCCATCTGCACAGGCATGTCAAAATCGGGAACATTGTGCGTACCTCTGAACATCAAATGCTCAAATAGGTGAGCAAAGCCCGTCTTATCAGAAGTTTCATTGCGTGCTCCAACCATATACAAAATGTTCACCGCAGCAAGTTTTGAGGCTCTATCACGGTTAACAAGTATCGTAAGACCATTCTTCAGATGTGCTTCCTTGTACTTTATCATAATTTTGCAAATTATTCAATTTTATCTATCTCACCAAGGGATATGTACCAAACATAGCCCTCAATGTGGCTAAATCTACCCATTGACTTGAGTAGGTTCATATATTCGGTCATCTGTCTATTGTATGCGTAGTGCTTCTTATTGCCGAACTTGTAATCTACAACCACAGCTCTATTCCCCTTGATCATTACTCTATCGGGACGACGAATATCTCTCTTAGTGATAATCGCCGCCTCACACTTAACATCGTCCCAATCACCTGAGAACCACTCAGCAACACTCTCATTGCAAAGTATTGCACTAACTCTATCATTAAGCATTGCTGCCTGCTTGTTATCCACAACACAATCAAGCACCAGACGCTTAATAGCGTCGCGTAGGTCACTCTCTGTTATCGCACCTTCGAAAAGTGAGTGAAGACGAATACCGTCGTTTAGTGCCTTATTATCATTGGTTATGCCCTCCTCGATGTATCTATGCGACGGATAGCGCACTTTAATGGTTGGCTTATGGGAGGTGTAAGTCTCAAGTAAAATATCACTGCCCGTGCAATTATCCCTATCTTTACATTCACTCTTTGTGGGTGTTCCAAAGCTATATGTAAGAATGGCATTCTCGCCATCTAACTGTTCACACTTTGGATTTGGACAGATGCTCTTCGCTGCTTCAAGTATTAGCGGAACAGTGGTGTTTATATTCTCCCCACCCTTACTCTTGGTATTTAGGCGTGTAGGCAGGTAAATATATAGCTCTTTCGAGGCTCTGGTTACGGCAACATAGAGGAGGTTAATGCCATCAATATGGCTCATAACAAGTTCCTTGTAGTACTCGTCCGAGAAGTTGGAGTTCTCCATTGCACTACCATAGACCACGGGAAAATCATTGATTGTAGATATCGTTGTGTTGCTATTGGTCTTAGCCCAGACAATAGGGTGTAACGATGCACGAGGTGTCATATCCCAGCGGGAGTATGGCATAATGACAACATCGCGCTCTAGTCCCTTTGACTTATGGATGGTGGTAATCTCTATAGTGTCATCGGTCATCTCCACAGTAATAGCCTCACTATGACCGCGCTCCTCCCACCAATTTAAGTAATACTGAATATCTACTACACGCTGTGAACTAAATGCAAGAATCTGCTCATGCATAGCTTGCAAAAAGGCCAACGACTCTTTGCGTTCGTGCAATGAGAAGCGTGATATGATACTCTCAAACGCCTCAAGAGGTGACAAGTGGGCAATATGTCGTAACCACTCTATACTCATCTCATCAAACTCGCTATCTATAGGCAACCCAAGATAGCGATTATATACACCTCGTTCGATATCACTCTTTGGCTCTATAGCAAGGCGCATAACCGAAATAATAAACTCTACAATGTCACAACTATCTAAAGTCAATGCTCCAGGGGTTAGGATATTAAAGCCTGGCAACCCCTTAGAGGTAAACTTCTTCTCCTTGTATGCAAATAGAGCATCGGCAACCTTCTTAGCATCGCTACCACCTCGCACAAGGATTAGAATATCTCGATAACGATAGCCTCGTGAGATGGCAGACTCAATAGCCTCAATAAACGGTGAGTCGATAAGCGTAGAGTCATAAGCTATAACTTCGGCATATCCCTCTTCGTCGCCCGACTTTGCAGCAATCTGCTTGTGGTCGCTATAGGCACGAGCCATTACATCATAAAGAGATGAGTAAGTTATCTCCTCTATCTTATTATCTTTCTTGGCGTTAATCAATGCATGATTAAGATAGGCGCTATCTATATCTACTGCCTTTGCTATCAACTTATTGTTAAACTCAACAATCTTTGGTAGGCTACGATAATTCTTCTGAAGATGCTCTATCTCGGTATTCTCTTTACCTAAATCTGCCATAGCATCGCTATTGAGCAGTCGCCAGTCACCACCGCGCCAACGATAGATAGATTGCTTAATATCGCCAACAATGAATACCGACGAATTGGGGTTTGAGGCAAGCGCCTCCCTCAGTAGCGGCAACATATTACGCCACTCTCTTACGGAGGTATCCTGAAACTCATCAATCATATAGTGGTCATAACGACTACCCACCTTTTCATATATAAAAGGTGCATTATTATCGTCTATGAATGTCGAGAGAATATCCTTGGTTTTGCTTAGTACCATAATATTCTCCTTGGTACATATATCCTTAACTCTCTCCTGTAGATCAGCAAGCAAGGCGAAACTGCGATAGTTATCCTTGATTAAATTAGCGGTGTTTATCCTCTTGATGGCATCGTTATAACAATCGCATATCTCTTTAAGCAGTGGCATAAGCACCTCCGCAGCAGTTACAACACGCCCATCAGCACCCTTCTTATACCACTCTGATATATTTTCGGAAGCCTTGAGCATTGTGGCTGTAGGCTCCTTAAGTTCTCCTTCAGCATAACGATAGAAACTAAATGCAAAACTGTGACTTGTACCCTTGAACTCATCAGCTGAAACGCCATAGGACTCCATTGTTTTTAGTGCCTTGTTGCCAAGCTCCATAATTCGTTTACGACACTCCTCACCCTCAGATGTAAGCATCTTAACCACATCACGCAACCCCTGTTTGTTGAGCTTAAGGTCGATGCGCTTAGCTCCACTCTCCTTGAATAGTTCCCCACCCAATTGTTTCAAATCGCTACGCATATCCCAGCGCTCTCCATCTTCAAGACGCTCCTGAGCAAACTCCAACAACCACTTCCTAAGTTGCTCATTCTCTGCAATACTCTCAATAAGCGTATCGGTACTACGCTCAAGAAGAAGATTTGTGTCCAGCTCGATATTGTAGTTCAGATCAAGACTAAGCTCCTTGATGAATGCTCGCAGGATACGCTGAAAGAAACGGTCGATGGTGAGAATAGTAAAACGCGAGAAGTCGTGTAAGATGCGTGTGCGCGCTCGCTTTGCACCCTCTCTTATCTGCGCCTCGCTAAGCCCCAACTCTCGCTTAATCTCACCTATGTATGAGCTATTACCACCAGATGCTAAGGTGTGTATTTCGCGCAATATACGCGACTTCATCTCCTCCGTAGCTTTATTTGTAAAGGTCACAGCAAGAATATTGCGATAACGCTCAGGATGCTGGATAACATCACACATATATTTTAGCGTGAGCTGGTATGTCTTACCCGATCCAGCACTCGCACTTAGTATCTTGGCTCGTTTCATCGTCTGCAAATCTTTTTATAGTCACAATAGATACACGCATCCTCGTCATCGACCTGAGTGAAGGCTATATCTGCATCGAACAACTCCTCCAATACTTTGTTTAACTCCTCCTCGAACTCAGTTGCAACCTCGCTATATCGCTCAATAAATTCATCCGTGGATTTATCCAAAATAAGCGGAGAGTAACCCTCGGAGAGCATTTTCGATGCGTAGTAGAGCGATGGACACGACTCTGTGCCACATTTTCGTTGTAACATCATAGAGTAGAGCAGTGTCTGAAAGATGTTGGATATTCGCTCGTGGGCTGCACCTGTAAAGAGAGACTGTATGCTAACACACTCCAAGTGAGGACGATTACCACTCTTATAATCAATAATCTGCAAAGTGCCGTCACTAAGTTCATCTATACGGTCGGCACGACCAGAGAGATTGACATACCTACCACCCGAGATGGGGTACTCGCAATCTACATCACGCTCTAAACCAACTATTTTGTAATCCTTACGCTTACTATCATAGTTGAGAATACCTTCATAGATATACTTAATGATAATATCCCTAACAAGCAGTGTGTCACCTGTAAACATACTCTTAGATACCGACTCATCACCCAAAAGAAGCCTGCCTATAATTTTATCAACACAGCGTTCCACAAGAGCAGTATCCTTAAGCAATCCCACCTCATAAGATGTATTCTTGGAATTTACTATCGGAGTGTACAACTCTTGCATCGTTTCGTGCAGAATATTTCCGAAGGTTAGAGCGTCAATCTTATCACTAAGCTCATCAGCACTCTTAATGTGGGCAATAGTGGCATAGTAAAACTTTAGTGGACACTCAATATATCGAAATAGAGCTGTAGGTGATAGGGTATAGCCACTACCACGCTTTAGATAACGACCAAGTAGCTCCATCTCCTTCTTATCCTTTGCAACGGAGATAGGCTTGACATCCTCCAACTTAAGATCCACACCTACAGAGGATTTCTCAAGCTTAAATGGAGACTCATACTCCAACTGATAAATATAACGACTACACTCCCCCGTACTCTTATCATCTGCGCGTGAACAGTAGAGCATATCTACACGCTCAGCACGCTGAATTAGACGATAGAAGTAGTAGGCATACATCGCCTCATGCTCCTCAGGCGTAGGCATACTATAGGCCAAACGCATTGCATAGGGGATAAATGACGACTGTTCGGTGCGGTTGCCAGGAAAGTTTGCATCGGTCATAGAGAGAATTATAACATTCTTGAACTCGATATTACGAGTCTCAAGGATACCCATAATTTGTACACCCTCAATAGGCTCTCCTTCATACGGAATGGTTAAGCCTTGTAGATGACGACGCAACAGCGATGTATAGACCTCGATAGGGATGTCAATATTGCAATTGTCAAGAGAATTTGCCGTTTTACATAACTCTTCGAGTGTTATTCTCAGATACTCCATCTGCTCAATATCGCCTTCATCGAACAGGTCTATAAGAGTGGATACAACATCTATCAAATATTTAGATAAGTCATGCCATTTGTCATACTTAGAGCTAAATACAATATTTAGTAATTCGTCATTATTAAATCTTGTTGAATCAACGGATATCACACGATTTGTAGCTATCTCACGCGCATGGTTAACGCTCTGCTCCCTACATGTGTCAACAATATAAGGGTGTGACAATAGTCCCGTAACATCAGCATGATAAAACTTCGTAACGCCACCATTATCCCCACGACTATGAGCCTGTAGCGCAATAAGGCGTTCTATGAGCGTGTAGGCAAGGGTCGTCTTAAGAGGGTAACCCATGGTGATATTTACACTTTTAACACTCTCGGGTAGGGCATGTAACAATGGAATAAGCAGATTTTCATCTGTGAGAACTATCGCTGTGCGTCTATCTAACTCCTCCTTAGGTAGAGCATTGAGTATATCTGCAACATGCTTGACCTGTATAATATTTGATGCACATGCTGCAACATTAAGTTGCTTGTTTATCGTTGTTAGGTAATCGTGTCTAATATGCTCTGTTGGAGGGAATAACGATAGATTTCTTCTAAGAAATATACCTGCCTCGTTATCACTATTAGCAACATAATAGTCATCATAATCCCAGTAGAACTCCGCACCTTGTTCTCTATTGGCAAGATACTTAAACAGCACCTCCTCACTCTTCGATAAGGCATTGAAACCAGCCAATACATAACGCTTCGAGTGTAAAGGTATATCCTCGCCTCGTATGATACGCTCGGCTGTGGCTCTATATATCATTCCAGGATAGCCTATGCCTATGTTAAATAGTCGCTCACGGTACTCCTTGTATATATCTGGTAGTGAACGCCATATAACTAAAAAACGACGCTTATGCTCGGTGATGGATGTCTCAGAACCTATGCTACTCCAAAAACTCCTAAGAATACGCTCCTGCTCCTCCGTAAGATATGATACATCCGACTCTATCTCCTTGATATCGTTGATATTACGAAGTAGCATATCTGCGTTTATCATATACTTATCAATCATATCAAAGTCTGATATAAGCATATCGCCCCAGAAGTAGAACTTATCAAACTCCTCGGATGGATGGTACTTAACATAGACCTTGTATAACTCTGCTATAAGGCGTATGCGCTCGCCGCGCACAAGCCCGGAGCCTCGCGCCATAAGTTCATCTATTGTTGACCATGAAGGTTGCCAAATGGGATTATCAACCAATGAAGTGAGGGCATCACTAAAGAATGTCCTGGCTCGTAACGATGGGAAAAGCACCACAAGGTTTGATAAATCACCTGCATGACGGCGTAAAAGAACCTCTGCAAGTTCTATTTGAAAAGTTAGCATACAAACTTATTATAAGCTATTTAGATATGGTTATCTCACCACCAAATGTAGTTACTCTTGTACGAAGAATATTTGGCTGCGACAAGTAGTATATTTTACCTCCAGTCAAGGTCTTCATCTCCAAACGCTCATCTGCACAAACCCTTGCAACCGCATTGTGAGACGACTCAACTATAGTGGATACAGAACTTAACCCCTGAGCATTATAGTGTGCTGTAGATATTTCAGCTGTGTGGTATTTGGTATCACCACTAAGTTCGATACGACTTTTACCCGTAGCATAGACCATCACATCAAGGGTATCAAGCTCGGCGGTAAGATGAGCTCCGTGTGACACATAGATATCAAGTAGCTGTGCTGTAAGAACACCCTCAATCTTGGTGTCAGCCTTAGATATTGATAGATCTGTCAAATGACTAAAGTAAACATCGACCTCAGTGATAGTTTTGCGCTGAGGATCATGGCGTTCTGATATTTTTAGTGTGCGATTCTTGTCATCTACATCAAAAGAGAACTTCGATACCGTAGAGCCCTTTGTATCATAGACAATATATGGAGCCTCATGCTCTTGGATCTTGATAAGCCTAAGCTTTATATGAGCATCTACATCTATGGCTGTAAATGGCGCTAAATACTCTTTTTTTGGAGAGCTCTCCTGGGCATAAAGACCCGATGTTAGCAACAACGATAGTATTGCGATAATAAGATTCTTCATATTCATACACTTTGTTTAAATTTAAAGCATAAAAATACAAATAAATCGTTAACAATCCAAAAAAAATATTACATTTCTATCTTCACATATGTAGCACCACTCGCCTTGGCACTCTCTAAGCCATAGACAGAGTCCTCAAATATAATGGTCTCAGCAGGGGTGACACCAACGATATTCATAGCCTTAAGGAAGCAGTCTGGGTATGGCTTAGGTCGCTCGACATCGTCGCCAGAGATGACCCCATCAACACTATCACTAATATTCAAGTATCGCATCACATTAGTAATGTTATCTATGTGTCCTGTAGATACTATCCACACCTTTGCTCCAAGCGCACGCATCATCTGACACCACTCCCACAACGGAGTATTGAGTCGTACAGTGTTAAAATAGTTGGGGTAGAGTTCTATCTTACGACGGCGCACTGAACATATGGCCTCATCGTTACCCACCCCCACGCTACGCATAAACTCAATGCAACGCATGCCAAAATATTTATCGAGATACTCATCCTTATTGATGGCAATACCCACTTCCTGTAATGCCTCAATATAGGCTCTAGCATTAGCCTCTTTTGTATCGACCAAAGTTCCGTCGAAATCGAGTAGAATTAACTTTAGCTGTGCCATACTAATCAAATGATTGCATGCTTGATAGAGCGATGCGTATTATACGCTGATACTCCTCAGGCGAGAGTTCAAGAAAGAAATAGTGTATCGGATCAACGCGTGTATCTCTATAACGCACCTCATAATGTAAATGTGGGGCAAAAGAGAGACCACTATTACCCGATAGAGCAATGATATCACCGCGTTTCACCTTTTGACCCTTACGCACACGGGTATCTAATAGGTGACTATAAGAAGTTTCGTAGCCATTCCCATGATCGATTGTAATAGCCTTGCCATGTGTGGAGTTCTTCTCGGAGAGTGTCTTCACTGTTCCATCAGCAGTAGCAAAAACAGCTGTTCCCTCTGGCACGAGGTAATCAACACCATGATGCTCACGCATAGCACGATGAAATGGATTAATTAAAGGCTTTTTACCCGCAGCAAGCAGAGTCAATTGTTTATTGTTGACAGGTTGAATTGCCGGCACACAATCTATTGATAATACGCCTGTTGAGATATTATACTTCATGTCATCACTCGACCTAATCACCATACTTTCCTTTTTATCAGCATATTGTATGCGATTAGCTAATATGTCCATCAGCTCATCGTTATTCATCTGCATAAGCTGTTCATGGAGAGATATGCGCTCATTCTGAAGATCAGCACTTAGGTCATAGGGATTGGACTCAAAGAGTTTACGAAAGACATTCTCATCGCGTCTAACAACATTATCAACGATTGAATTAAGCGAGTCATATCGCTCTAACATAACAATATACTCTCGTCGTAGATCATCTGTTGAGTGACGCAATCTATGCTCTGTTGGAGTATCAACACTCACAGATAGAATAATCCACCAAAAGAGAATCATGCCCACCCATACAGATGTTCTGATAAGTAGCGGAAAGAAACGCCAATTGGATATATTTTGGTATAGTTTATTTAACTTATTAGCCATAATATCAGTTAGTTTTCGCTTGATACATCAAGTTGCTTTATCAGTTCAAGATAGGTCTCAGGCGACATATCCTTATTAAAGTAGTGAATAGGGTTGACAGTGTGATCTCTAAAGCGCACCTCATAGTGTAGATGAGCGCCCGATGAAACACCAGTATTACCTACATCGGCTATTACTTGACCACGCGTAACACTATCACCTGCATTAACATACATCTTCGAGAGATGACCGTAGCGAGTCTTATATCCAAAACCATGATTTAGCTCAATCATATAACCATAGCCTGGTCGCCATCCTGCACGCAGAACAACAGCGTTACCCGTAGCATATACAGGCGTGCCCTTAGGTGCTGAGAGGTCAACACCCTCGTGCATGCGCCATGTTCCATATCTTGGGTGCATACGCATACCATAGAGACTACTAACATACTTTAGCTTTGTGCGGTCAATTGGCCATATCGCAGGAATGACCGTTGAGAACTCCTCCTTATTTTCTGCCAAGTCCTGAGTATCATCCAACGATACAGAGGAGTAGTACAATTTGCGCGTAAGACGGTCAAGACTCATCCACCCCTCGGTTATTAAGTTGCCATACTCCATATCTTGAAATGCCTCATACTTCGAGTTATTATAATCGGAATATACACGCGGCATATCGAGCGTATCAATACCCAGCAGTGGTCTATAGACAAAATGGTCGCGATGCTTAATATCCGCAAGGGTTAATTCCGTAGAGCGAATCTTATCGAGAAGAATGCGATATTCTCTCTCCAGACGGAGGTTATCACGGCGAATATTGTTTATCTTAGGTGTGTCGAACCAGTTGGATACAAGTAAGTTGCACACTGCGGCTATGACTAAAGCTATAAAGAACCTCAGTAGTAATCTGTACCCTCGGGGCCAACCTCTATGATTTATTATTTTATGCTTGGTAGTAGTACCCTTCATCCTAAAAAATAAAAAATATTAAAAATATCACATTTAACGATGCAAAATTAAAGTAAATTGTGTAATTTTGCAACCGCTATAAAATATAGGTATAAAATAAAACTTAATATATATGGAATCAAACAACGTTAGACAAGCCTTTTTGGACTTCTTCAAAAGCAAGCAGCATGAGATTGTTGCATCAGCTCCGATGGTCGTAAAGAACGACCCAACTCTTATGTTTACCAATGCGGGTATGAACCAGTTTAAGGATATTTTCCTTGGCAACGCACCTCGCAAGTGGCCTCGCGTGGCAGACACACAGAAGTGTTTGCGTGTATCGGGTAAGCACAACGACTTGGAGGAGGTAGGTCACGATACCTATCACCACACAATGTTTGAGATGCTTGGAAACTGGTCGTATGGCGACTACTTCAAGAAGGAGGCTATCGACTGGGCATGGGAGTTGCTTACTGAGGTATATAAGCTCGATAAGAGCCGCATGTACGCTACCGTATTTGAGGGTTCGGAGGAGGATGGCGTAGCTTTCGATCAGGAGGCTTACGACTACTGGAAGCAGTATCTTCCTGAGGATCACATCATCCGTGGTAATAAGAAGGATAACTTCTGGGAGATGGGTGAGACTGGTCCATGTGGTCCATGTAGCGAGATTCACTTTGACCTTCGTGACGAGGAGGAGGTTGCAAAGATCCCTGGCCGTGAGATGGTTAACATGAGCCACCCTCAGGTTATAGAGATCTGGAACCTTGTATTCATGCAGTTCAACCGCAAGGCTAACGGCTCATTGGAGCCACTACCTGCAAAGAATGTAGATACAGGTATGGGCTTCGAGCGACTATGTATGATTCTCCAGGGCAAGAAGTCAAACTACGATACTGATGTATTCCAGCCTACAATCGCTCGTATTGCAGCGCTTTCAGGCAAGGAGTATGGTAAGGATGAGAAATGCGATGTTGCTATGCGTGTTATTGCGGACCACCTCCGTGCAATCTCATTCTCTATCGCTGATGGTCAGCTTCCTGCAAATGCTAAGGCAGGTTATGTTATCCGCCGTATCTTGCGCCGTGCAGTACGCTACGGTTACACATACCTCGGCTTCACCGAGCCATTTATCTGCAAGCTCGTTGACGGCCTCGCTAAGCAGATGGGTCACCAGTTCCCTGAGCTTGTTGCTCAGCAGACACTCATCGAGCGCGTTATCGAGGAGGAGGAGGCATCATTCCTTCGTACCCTCGCTACAGGTATCAACCTCTTGGAGGGCGTTATTAAGAAGTCGGCTAATGGCAAGATCTCTGGTAAGGATGCCTTTGTATTGTACGATACTTACGGCTTCCCTATCGACCTTACAGAGCTTATCGCTAAGGAGCAGGGCGTAGAGGTAGATATCGAGGAGTTCGAGAAGGAGCTTCAGGTGCAGAAGGAGCGCTCACGCAACGCTGCATCACAGGATATTGACGACTGGCAGGAGGTTATGGCTATCGCAGAGAGCGAGTTTATCGGCTACGATAACCTTGAGGCTAATATCCACATCGCTCGCTACCGCCGCGTAAAGTCTAAGAATAATGTTACATATCAGCTTGTCTTCGACCAGACTCCATTCTATGGCAACTCTGGTGGTCAGATTGGTGATATCGGTTATATCGAGAGCGCAAACGAGAAGATTGAGATTGTAGCTACCGAGAAGGAGAACGGTCTTATTATCCATATCGCTAAGCAGCTCCCAGAGAACCCTGCAGCAGAGTTCCGCGCAGTGGTTAATGCTGAGGCTCGTCAGCAGGCAGCTAACAACCACACTGCAACCCACCTTGTTGACTATGCACTCCGCACAGTACTTGGCACACATGTTGAGCAGAAGGGTTCTATGGTTACACCTGAGGGCTTGCGCTTCGACTTCTCACACTTCCAGAAGGTTACAGCCGAGGAGATTCGTGAGGTTGAGCGTCTTGTAAATAAGCTTATCCGCGCTAACTATCCTCTTATCGAGAACCGCGAGGCTACAATGGCTGAGGCAGAGGTTGCAGGTGCTATCATGCTCTTCGGTGAGAAGTATGGCGATAAGGTGCGTATCGTGAACTTCGGTCCTTCGACTGAGCTTTGTGGTGGTACACATACATCAGCTACAGGTACTATCGGTATCTTCAAGATTGTCTCTGAGAGCGCTATCTCAGCAGGTGTACGCCGTATCGAGGCTGTTACAGGTGATGCTGCTGAGGCCTTGGTATATGAGGCTCAGGATACTATCTCGGCTATCGAGCAGATTGTACGCAGCCCTAAGCTCGTACAGGCTGTGGAGAAGATGGTTGAGAACAATGCACAGCTTGGTCGCGAGATTGAGGAGATGCGTAAGGAGAAGGTAGCACAGGTGGCTGCATCTATCGCTGCCGAGACTGAGGCTGTTAATGGCATTAAGCTCATCAAGCGCACCACAACATACTCTTCAGAGGTGATGAAGGACTTGGCATTCTCGCTCCGTCAGCGTGTAACTGAGGGTCTTGTAATGGTTATCGGCAACCTTAACGATGGCAAGCCTACAATCAATGTTATGCTATCAGATGATATCGTAGCTAAGGGTATAGATGCTGGTGCTACAGTACGCGAGGCTGCAAAGCTTATCAACGGTGGTGGTGGCGGTCAGAAGCACTACGCTACAGCTGGTGGTAAGAACCCAGATGCTCTTGATAGCGCTGTTGAGAAGGCTGTTGAGTTGATTATGGCTAAGTTGAACTAATTTATCAAATAAGATTTGTAATATAATGAGCAATAAGGTATTATTGATGATATTGGATGGTTGGGGTAACGGCGACAAGTCAAAGTCAGATGTTATCTACACAACCCGTCCAGAGTATATTAACGCCATGACGGCGCAGTATCCACACGCCGAGCTTAAGACCGATGGTGAGAATGTAGGTTTGCCAGAGGGTCAGATGGGCAACTCGGAGGTGGGTCACCTAAATATCGGCGCTGGTCGCGTGGTATATCAGGACTTGGTGAAGATTAACCGCGCTTGCCGCGATAACTCAATCCTTGAGAATACGGAGATTAAGGCAGCTTTTGAGTATGCTAAGGCTAATGGTGTGAATGTACACTTCATGGGTCTTGTATCTGATGGTGGTGTACACTCATCTTTGGAGCACCTCTTCAAACTCTGCGACATCGCTAAGCACTACG
>JAEIGA010004079.1_pt1 | contig 22605 bp, 37 predicted proteins | sample 9270691 | NCBI WGS metagenome assembly JAEIGA01 (sample SAMN17057246, study PRJNA624740) | gut metagenome | biome: biome; isolation source: fecal sample | host: Bos grunniens | place: China: Xizang | collected 2019 | reverse complement strand
CTTCCCGACTATGACCTTATCATAACCGACGAAGCGCACCATAGCACCGCAAAGACGTATACGAAAATCTACGACTATTATTCTCACGTAACGAGGTTGGGTTTCACCGCGACTCCCATACGCTTGAACAAGGGCGGTCTCGGAGAGGTCTATTCAGATCTCATTACATCGGTAAGCACTCAATGGCTCATTGAAAACCACTATCTCGCACCCTACAAATACTACTCTGTCAAACTTGCAGATACGTCAAATCTGCACACAGTTGCAGGTGAGTTTAAGCAAGATGAGGTAGCGCAGTTAATGGAGAATAACGAGATATACGGCGATACGGTCAAGCAATGGAAGCGGCTTGCAGAGGGCAAGAAAACAATCGTTTATTGTGCCTCCGTAGAAGCCGCTAAAATGACCGCAGAGCGGTTTTCTGCCGAGGGGTATAGTTCTATTGCCATAGACGGGAAAACGCCACAGAACGAGCGAGAAACGGCTATGAGAGCCTTTCGAGAGGGAGAAGTCAGAATACTCTGTAATTGCGAGTTGTTCGGTGAGGGATTGGACGTGCCGGACTGCGAATGTGTGGTGTTGTTAAGACCCACGCAGAGCTTGACGTTGTTTATCCAACAGTCAATGCGGTCAATGCGATATATGCCGAATAAAACGGCGATCATCATAGACCACGTTGGGAACTGCTATCGCCACGGCTTGCCCGACGACGAGCGAGAGTGGAGTTTGGAGCCGAAGCAGAAGCAAGAGAACATCGTAAAAATACGAGAGTGCAAGAATTGTTTTGCGGTATATCCACCGACAAAACCGAAATGTCCGTATTGCGGAGCCGAGGCGACCACGGAGATCCGAAAGACCGACAAAAAGACCGTGGAGGTTGATTTGGTTGAGTTGAAGCGGCAAGAGGATATAAAAAACACATCGGTCGCCGAGGCAGACTTGAAAACCTGGGAAGAGGTACGAGAGTTCCAAAAAATCAAGGGATATAACTTCGCGTGGTGCTTCCGATACGCTATGCGGAACGGTATCTCGATACCAAAAAAATACGACGGATATAGGTGGGTGAATGGCTTATGGTAAGCGAACACGACATCCAATCAGAGATAAGGCTTGCCCTCTCCGAGCAAGGCTACTTCACCGAGAGAATAAACGTGGGTAGCGGTTATCTCATAGATAAGAAACTTATGGAGAGGATCAAGAGGCTCTGCCCCGTGTTGAGAGCAGAGCTTGACAAAGTGCCGTACTTCAGTACAGGCGCGGTCAAGGGACGAAGCGACTTGTCTGCCATAAAGGACGGTCGTATATCGTTCATCGAAGTTAAGAACGAGGTCGGTAGACCATCTGCCGAACAGTTAAATTTTATAAAACAGATGCAGACTCGATACGGATGCCGTGCGGGAATCGCTCGGAGCGTTGAGGATGCGTTGAGTATTGTGGAGGGAGATGTATGACCTACGAAGAAGCAAAAGACGTACTCATTAACATAACCGTTCGGTTTGGCAGAAGCCAGGGTAAAACACAATTCGTTCAGGCGTGGGAGAAAGCGTTGGAAGCGATTGAAAAGCAGATACCGAAAAAACCTATCACATCAACTCATAAATATATTATGGGGAACACAAGAGAAGAAGGCGAATATAAATTAACGCATTGTCCTCATTGTTGGGAAAATAAAGAAATAGGCTATTTTGATAGTTTAGTTGACAAAGGTACGAAATATTGCCGTAGGTGCGGTCAGGCAATAGATTGGAGCGAGGCGAAATGATAGATGTCGAACTTATCAAGCAAAGAATATCGTGTATCGACTTTCTCCAATCGAAAGGCTTGCCAATCTCGAAAGCGGGTGATAGATGCGTTTCGCCTATCCGCAGCGGAGCAAGGAACAAAACGAGCTTCGTCTGCTACGGAGAGTGGTGGTATGACTTCTCTGCCGGACTTGGAGGAGATGTTATCGACCTCTGCGCTCTTGTCGATCACGATGGAGATAAGGGCAAGGCAATCCGAACTCTCGCAAAGAGAGTCGGCATCGCCGATGACGGAAGCACAGAGGAATGGGTCAGATATACAGAAAACCTTAATGCAAAAATTGCCCTTTGGCACAAAAATCTTTCGGTGGAGTATCGAAAATATTGTAATGACAGAGGCATCACAGACGAAACCATTGACGAGATCCGAATAGGACAGACCGAGAACGGCAGACTTGCAATTCCCTACTATAAGAATGGCTACGTTGCCTATTACATAACGAGAGCGATGCCTGGGAGCGCAAATCCCGAAAGCAAGTATATGAAGGCAAAGAAAGACGGTCTCAATGAGAATGTCATTTGGGGCCTGCAAAGCCTTGAGCGAGAGGGCGACACACTCGTTGTTGCCGAGGGAATGTTTGACATCCTCTCGTTCTACCAAGAGAAATTCCCTTGTATCTCCGCTATCACAGGACACTTCCCCGGCTCACAGATACCTTCAGTTCTGAATATCTGTAAGAACTACAAGCAAGTGTTCCTCGTGTACGACAACGACGTTGTTTCCCATGCGGGAGAAAAATTCACCGTGAAGATGGCGAAGCTGCTCTTTACAAACCGCATACCTTTCGTGGTCGGTAAAGTGCCTCCCGGCTTTAAGGACGTATCAGAATACTACCAAGCGAGAGGCGACCTTCACAAGCTCGTTGAGGATGCCGTAGACGGAGTTACTGCGCTATGCTCGATGCTCCCCGACCGAGAGGAGTTTGAGGCGACTATCCGCAGAGCTTGTAGGTTTATGCCAAAGTCCGACGTCGCATTGCTATTCTCACAGATCGTGAGACAAGCAAAGTGGGAGCCTGATTGGTTGAAAGTCTTACAGAAGGAATGCTCCTCTGCTCCAAGCGAGGATAGCATTGTGAAAGAGGTCACAAGCAATCATCGGTTGAAGTATCACCCCTCGGTTAAGTTTGTCGAGTATAACGGCAAGTATTGGGAGCGAATAACCGATGAGCAAGTCAAGGGATATATCGGTGACGCGCTCGGTGTTTATAGGACGGGTACGAAGCTCAATTCTATTCTCACCGTGGTTAAGTCCGAGGTGCATTCCGAGGAGCTGCTTGAACTCAACCGACACGCCGTAATGAACTTCATTAACGGTACGCTTGAGCTTGAGCCCGAGATCGTCCTCCGAGAGCATCGTGAGGATGACTACTGCACGTACTGTCTGCCGTACACCTACGACCCCGAAGCAAAGTCGGATATATGGCAAGAATACCTCGAAACCACTACCGACTACGACGATAAGAAAATCGCTCTCCTTCAGGAGTGGGCGGGATATGTTATGTTCACCGACTGCTCTCTGCACAAGGCATTCGCTCTTATCGGTGAAGGTCGAAACGGAAAGTCAATTTACGTCAATACGATAATGGACGTCTACGGCAAGGAAAATATGTCTACCGTGTCGATGTCCGACTTGACGAAAGAGTTCCATTCCATCGACCTCAAGTATTCAAAAATCAACATAGCCTCCGAGACCCGTTCCGATGTAACGGGCGCAGAGGAAAAATTCAAAAAGGTAACGGTTGGCGAGACCATCCGCGACTCTTATAAGGGCAAGGACGTTGTTGAGTTTGCCCCTCAAGCAAAGTGGTTTATGCTCTGTAACAACTTTATGGTATCGAAGACAGATGCCTCGGACGGTTGGATTGAGCGTTTCTGCTTCTGCGAGTTCAAGCTCCGCTTCTGTGACGAGCCAAAACTACCGCATGAACGACTTGCCGACCGTACTCTTGAAAGCAGATTGAAGGCTCCCGAACAGTTGTCGGCGGTATTTAATTGGGCGTTGGAAGGTTACAAGATCCTGAAGGCGACAAGAAAATTCACAGAGCCGGACGATCAGTATAAAACGACTCAAGACTTTATCGAGATAACAAACCCGATGGTCGTATTTGCCAAGGAGTTCAAAATCGAGGAGTGCCATGATTACTCCATCACGAACGCCGACTTGTACGAGAACTACTGTATGTGGTGCGACAAATCGCGGCACAAGTCAACGGCAAAGACCTCGTTTGAAAAGCGAATACCAAAGGTGTTCCGAGAGTATCGAGAGGATCTTGAGCCATTCAAGTGCGGGAATACTCGTGGATGGCGAAGAGTTGAAACAGTTAAGGAGGTTGATTTGCTTTGACTACTGAAGAATTAGAACGCCTGGCTGCCAACGATGCCGAAATGCCCGATGACCTTGACATGCCCGAACAGTTGCTATTCCTCACGCTTCGTGAGCTTTATAGCAACTTCCGTTCGGGTGCGGTCAATCGAGAGCGAGGAAAGCGAGAAAAAAGCCGTATCATGGTGGCATACGGAGAATTGAAAGGCGAGTATTCCATTGTAGAAGAACACCTAAAAGTTCGTGAACGGTTAAAAGGCAATATCGGAGAGCTTTACGAATGCGGATGCCCGAATTGCAGACATCTACTTAATATATTTGTTGGCATTGACCGCAAAGATATACCGACGGATATAAAAGAAGTAAATGCCCTCAACGAGCGATTGAGGGAGATGGTTAAGGAGCGAAGCGAACGAAACGCAGAACTTGCTACCACGATTGATAGAGTGAGGTGGGTGCTTGATAGCGACAAAGCCACAGAAGAAAAACTCGAAAGGATAAAGGAGATAGTGAAGAAATGAGAACAAACATCAGAAATTCTATGCTCCGCAAGGATGACGCGGAGAAGAACGACTTCTATGCAACGGAGCCGAAAGCGGTTAAGTTGCTTTTGGCAGAGGAAACGTTCGACAAAAATATTTGGGAGCCTGCTTGTGGCGAGGGTCACATATCAAAGGTGCTTGAAGCTCACGGATATGACGTGTACTCCACCGATTTGATTGATCGCGGTTACGGAGATGACACCGGGATCGACTTTCTCGAAGTTGATTTTGAGGCAGACGTCGATATTATCACTAATCCTCCGTACAAATACGCAAAAGAGTTCGTTGAGAAAGCACTCGAATGCGTTACACCGGGACACAAGGTTGCAATGCTTCTCCGACTTACTTTTCTTGAAGGTCAGAGCCGGCGTGACTTGTTCCGCGGTACCCCTCCGCAGACCGTATATGTAAGCTCTGCGAGATTGCAGTGCGCAAAGAACGGCGAGTTTGAGGGCAAATCTATGGTCGCCTACGCCTGGTTTGTATGGCATAAAGGTCACTACGGACCCACTCATATTAAATGGATAAATTAGAAAAGGAGAATTAACTATGTGTCAGTTATGCAGACAGTACCCTTGCAACTCCCGATGCCCCAACGCCGACGAGCCTCCAATCTTTGCGGAGTGCGAGGAGTGCGGAGCAGAAATACACGACGGCGACGAGTATTACGCCGTCGGCGATCACATCTACTGTGAGGAGTGTGTACACCACAAAACTGCGGAGGTGGAAGTATGAATATCACAATATCACTTGAAGAATATAACGAGCTTCGCAAGAAAGCGGGGCTGCTCGATCCCGAATGTGTCTTCGACAAGGAAGATAAATGCTCGGCTCTCACGACGAAAATGTGCGCCGGATGCAGATTTAAAAAGACGAAGCAAGAACTTGACGCAGGGCGCAAGAAGGCTCTTACTCGTATCGGCACATTGCCGAATCGAGATTACATAAACAAAAAATATTGGTCGGAAGTAAGAAGGGGGCAGAAATGATAGCAGCGTTTATAGGTTTTACAATCGGCGGTGTTTTCGGCTTTGTCCTCTGTGCCCTTCTTGTTGCTACCGAGGATGATAAGGAGGGCAGACAATGAGCAAAGAGAAACAGATTGAGGATTTTGAAAATGACTTGCGAGAGTGCCACACCGAGTTTGCAACAGGTGTCGGTGAAATATATACCGATTATGATACTACGGCACAAAAGATGTTTGATAAAGGCTACCGCAAGCAGAGCGAGTGGATAAGCGTTGAGGAGAGGTTGCCCGAAGATACGATACCCACCGATTATAAATACAAAACAATAAAGGTTTTGGTAGCAATTAAAGAAAAAAACGGTGTTACCATAAGAACACAGAAAAGATTTTTGGATTACGCATATAGAGATGACGAGAGAACGGCTTTTTGGACTTGGAGATTTTCGGCAGGAAATGTTACCCATTGGATGCCCCTTCCCGAAGCTCCGAAGAAAGGCGGTGCGGAATGAAGGTAACAAAATTATATTGCGATCATTGTGGCAATGCGCTTGATGAAATGCACGATTATTGCGACACCGAAATAGATGTGAAAACTTGGTTTAAGTGCGACTTGTGTCATAGTTGTATAGATGAATTAGACCGAATCGTTTTAGATTTTTGCAGAAAGAAAGGCGGTGAGGAGTAATGAAAGTTATGTTTTACCTTGACGAAAACGAAACTTCTTCGAATATAGGGATAGCAAAAGCACTAATTGAAGCGGATTTGAGTGTTGACGATTTAACAGAGATATTGGGTTATTTGAAGGTGTTCATAAGCAATAACCATCCTCTGATGAAAGGCGGTGGGGAGGAATGAAAGTAGTGATGGTTGAAATATGGATGGCAGGTGCGAGAGACCCCGTGTACGATTTTGAAGCACAAAGAATCGAAAGCAGTGTTGACGGAACGTTTATGAGAATAACATCTGTTGGCGGTACTGTTTATCAGGTATCTCCGCACAATGTAGTGATAAAGGAATTTGATGTAAAAGGCGGTGAGTGATATGGCACGATATTATGAAGAAGAAACTTTGTTTCAATCAGCGAAAGACGAGTTGTTGAAGTATTTTTCGGATAGTTTTGTGTATACATCAGCAGAATTATTCCATAAGGTGTTAGCCAACACTCCCGCCGCCGATGTTGTACCAAAGAGCGAGGTTGAAAGATTGCAATACATCCTTGACTCCTACGCTTTACAGTACGGCACAGTTAAAGACCAACACGAAGTTATAGACAAAGCCAAGACCGGGGTTGCTCGGGAGATTTTTGAGGAGATTGAGAAGTATATGGACGAAGATGATGGTCTTTTGGTCTATATGACACGCTCCGAGTTTTACGAACTCAAAAAGAAATACACGGAGGAAAACAAATGAACGAAACGTGCAAAGCTCTGCTTGAATTAAAGAAGCAGATACACGAAAAGGCGATATATACCAATTCGCAGGACATACCGAACTACATCAACTTGAAAGTCTTTGATGCTGTCTTAAATAATTACGTAAAGAAATATTCGGAGGATGTGAAATGACACAGAATAATAGAGAAACAATGCAGAGGGCTATGGGGCTCCTCGAAGGAGTCTCGTTTGTTGTCCCGGATAATATTCAGGAAGCCTTGATTGCTGCTATTGAAATGCTTAATGCTGTTTATGACGAGGAGACGCAAAATGACAGATAACGAAATTATAAAGGCTTTAGAATGCCACTCAAAGCCGTACTTAAACTCTTGTGCGGAATGTCCTCTGCATAATGCCGAGAACTGTGCTTATAAGTTGGCTTCGGAGGCCCTCACTCTCATTAAACGTCAAGAGTCAGAAAACGAAGAGTTGAGCGGGCTCTATGCCCGTTCCCTTGCGGAAAGAGAGGCAAACGTCAAGGCTCTCATTGATATGACCATTGAGTGCGACGCAATGCGGAGCGCGGCAACCTCTTACAAACTGCATTACGAATCGTTTGCCGAGAGGGTGAAATCTGAAACCGAGCATTTGTTTAGCGGGGCAGATGTCCGAAATATCGTTGATAAAATCTTGGAGGAAATATGAAAGTAATAAAAATTGATTTATCCGCAGAGCTTGAAAATATCGCACTGCACGTATTCGCAGACGAACACATCGGCGACGAGAATTGCGATATGAAGCGGCTACTTGAGCGCATTGAACACGTCCGCACTCACGAGAACGCTTATTGCATACTCAACGGCGACCTTCTCGACAATGCCACGAAGACGAGCATCGGTGACACCTACGCCCAGGTATTCAACCCTATGGAGCAGCTTAAACGTGCGGTGGAAATGTTTGGACCCATCAAAGACAAGATCCTCTGCATTACGCACGGAAACCACGAGGCTCGCACCTACCGCAAAGAAGGCATAAATCTCTCGTCTTTGATTGCAGATCAACTCGGTCTGCAAGATCGTTATAGTTCGACCTCTGCGGTTTTGTTTATCCGCTTCGGTAAGAGCCAAAACAACAGTGGCAAGAGCAAACAGTGTTACACGATCTATGCCTTGCATGGCTCCGGGGGCGGTCGTAAAGAGGGTGCGAAAGCCATACGTCTCGCGGACATGGCATCAATCATTGACTGCGACATATACATCCATAGCCACACGCACCTTCCGATGATTATGAAGCAGGGATTTCACCGAGTAAGCGCGGCGAACAGTTCGGTTGCGCTCGTTGACAAACTCTTTGTCAATACCGCCGCCAATCTCAATTATGGCGGTTACGGTGAGGCGGGAGAATTTAAACCGAATAGTAAGGAAACTCCCGTCATATACCTTGACGGCAGAAACAAACACTTTATGGCGAGGTTATAACAATGAAAGCAAGAATACCTAAATGTTGGAACAGTCTCCCACAATCTGAACGCGATAAGGTCACGCAGCTTGCAAAAGACATTGCTTTGGAGGCCGCCGAAAAACAACTCAATAAGGATATGCGCATTATGCTCGACCTTTATATCAAGATGGTCTGTGTGGTGCTGCACGATGCCTTTGGCTTCGGAGAGCGAAGGTTGACAAGGTTTCTCGGAAACCATAAGAGGCTCTTTGCACGTCAGACGCGTATGGTGAAGGATGACACCCAGGTAAAATATCTGAATGAGCGTATGGCTCAAATATTCAAGAAAGACGGTTTTCCGCAGAAATTCTTTGATGATATGCTCGGGGAGGTGGAGACAGATGATTAAGATTGAAAATACCGAAATACTCGGTTGGGATGCTGCAATTCGTGGTATGCGAAATCCCATGAACAGTTGGGACAAGAGCGATACCACCGGGCATGTCATTGGCGATAATGACCTCAACCTTATGCGCAGACTTGCCAAAGCAGGCTCGGATCACCGCAAATTTATGAGGATGCTTACCGTATATGTAGACGTCACCGCACCGCTTTATTGGTGGAAAGAATATGACACCTACAAGGTTGGCACAGTTGCAAACTCTTGCTCAACGATGCACAAAATTCATGCGAAGGAATTCGCCCTTGACGACTTCAGTTGTGAGCATCTGGACAAGTTTGGATTGGCTCTGCTTGGCATGATTATCGACAACCTTAACACGAATCGAGAGTATTTTCTTGAGGGCAAAGATAAGGAAAATTGGTGGCAGATGATTCAGCTTCTTCCCTCTTCCTATAATCAGAGGCGCACACTTATGCTCAATTATGAGGTGCTTGCCAATATCTATCATTCTCGTAAAAACCATAAGCTCGATGAGTGGAGAGATTTTTGCAAGTGGATAGAAACACTGCCTTACGCAGAGTTAATCGTTGGAGATGAGGTAGAAAGCGTATGACACAACACGTTATGAATATCACAATCGCCGGGCAGACGTGGGAGGTTTTTACCGCCGATGCTCACGATCCCGAGCTTATTGCCGACGGTCACACTTGCGTAGGAACGACCTGGTGCGGTCACTTTAAGATTTTCTTGAGCAATGAGCTTCAAGGCTCTCGTCTGCGGCGGACTATTAAGCACGAGCTGACACACGCTTTCATCTACTCTACGCAATGTGAGGTCCCCGAGACCTTCAACGAGGAGCAGATTTGCGAGTTTATGGCGATATATGGCGAGCAAATTGCTGATTGGGCGCACGAAATTTTTGGGACAGTTAAAAATTACTGTCCGTCGAACTGTCCCACGAACTGTCCCAAGTAAAAACCCTTATTCTATATATATTTTTTATTATTTTTATTTATAAAATATATAAAAAGGGACAGTAGACAGTAAATATCGCAACTGAAAATTATTTTTGAAGAGTAAACGATATAGAGCCGACCCCGATGTCGAACTGTCTCTGTCCCACAATTTGCGAAATCCCTTATGCCATAAGGCTTTTAATAGGGACAGTAAGATTTTTTGTTACTGTCCGCAAACAAAAATTTGATAGGAGGTATCATTTTATGCCAAAAGGTGAGAAAAATGCAGAGAGAATACAGAACGAAACACCTGCGGAGAGAGATTACAGACAGAGAGGGATTGTAGTCTCCAATGAAGAAGTTGCTAAAAATGCTATTGTTGCTCCCTCTCCCGATGTTATTCATAGGTTTTTGACGGGTAGACCTCGTGCGTATTCTTCGGAGGAGGAATTGCAGGTGGAGATTGAAAAATATTTTGCTTCTCTGCTTGCTCCGATTTTTGACGAGAACAATGTGCAGATAGGTACTCGTTGGATGAATAAACCAACTGTGGGTGGTCTTGCTGTTCATTTGGGTATTGATAGAACGACTTTGCACAAATATTCTAAATCTGACCCGTTTTTCAACATAATAAAAAAAGCCAAGGATTTGATACACAGTTTTAACGAACAAATGCTCACAGAAGGCAAGAATCCCGTGGGGGCGATCAACACTCTCATCAACACGTCGGAATTTTGGGTAAGCGACCAAAAGAACATCCGAGTTGAGCCGGTAATGCCCGACACGGGGGCAAAATCTGCCGACGAAATTACGGCATTTCTTGATGATCGTGCATTGCCTGAATCTGACACCAAAATTTGACCGCGAAAATCCAAAAATTTGACCGCCAAAATTTGACCGACGGAAAATCGGTAGAAATACGTAAAAAAACCGCTCAAAAAATGGGCGGTTTTTGTGATATTTAGAACGATTGTTCTATGGTTTGTGAGCTTCGCCCGGTGGCGACGTCGGGACGCCTGGCACGGTCGGAGGCATAAAAAAAGAGCCCCGCCGACGTGGGCGGGGCGGTCGCTGCTACCATCGGCGGCGGCGTTTGGGGTTTGATTTTTTTGTCGTCTTCAGAACGACAAGAACGGGAAACAATAAGATCAAAAGCGGCATTTTTTACACCTCCTTCCCGCTACCATCCGTAAACGGTCGCGACGTCGGGACGGATGGAACGCGTATAATAATTTAGTTTTTGCGGGGTTATATGCTCCCCGTGATAAATCGCGTTTAATAGCTTGTTGAGATCGCGCCCGGGCCGCGCCGCCCGGAATAGGTAATAACTGCGCCCGTCATGGTGGCAGCCCGCCGCGCGGATCTCGTGCCCGTCGTCGTAGAATTTTATAAGATCGTCGCCAATATCAAAAATCGCGTTTAAATTTGCACGGCCGATTTTATATCCGTTCGCGCGTCTGTTCCAAAATCCTAAGTCGCCAATTATCAAAATGGGGACGTCGAGTTGTTTGTTGAGATTGTCGCGCTCGTCGTCCAGGTAAAGCGCGTTCGTTTCCTCCATCCATCGGCAAATATCGTCGTCGTCGCCCGGCTCAATTTCGTTGATTTCGCAAAATTCCGCGTATCCGTCGCGCCAATCGTCAACGTTTAAATCCATGTTTGACCAAATTATTCTTTCCTGCATTGCTTTCCCTTCCTGGCCTGCCATCTTCAGCGCGCCGGGGCCAATCGACGCGGACGGGCGCACGCTGCGCCCGTTTCGGCTGTTTTTAATCGGGCTCAAAAAATGCGGTCCATGGGTCGGTGAAGTCGGGGAGATCGTCGGAGCGGGTCACGGTCGGCGCGTTTACTTTTATAATAATGTCGCCGTTCTTGTTTGCCGTGGCGGCGGGTTTGCACCCGCACGCGGTCAAAATGTCGGTGATTGCTTTTGTTGCTTTTGTCATTGCTTTATACCTTCCTTTTTTAATGCTCATAAAATGCGATTGTTTCGCCGTTCTTCAGCTCCCAACAGCCGACGCCCTGACAAGCGCACGCGGCACAATTGCCGCCGCACACCTTCCAACCGTCGGCGGGTGTTTCGCCTTTAAAAATAACCTCCGACGTCGGGAGCCCGTGCGGGTTGCTGCACTTCCATGCGCCCCAACTACTATATATAATTTTCAAGTTATCGGGGATCGTGCCGCCGTCGTTCAAATAATCGTTTACAATGGGGAATTGTTTAGTAAATGCAAGAAATTGCGTTCCGGGGAGGTCCTGCGCGGTTTTAATCATATTAATTAAATAATCGCGGTCGGGAATGTCGCCGCTCACATGGTAACGGAAAAATCGCGTTGTAACGGCGGCGGCGCGTACTTGCAGCCAATATGCGGCGGGATCGTTGCGGAGCGTTTCAAGGTTGCGGGCGTATGCGTTGCGGGTGTTTTTGTAGAGTCGTTCGAGCTTTGCGGCATAGCACTTTTTAAAGCACGGCGCGTTGGGGTTGCAAGTAATGCAAGCGGGGAGAGATACGGACGGGATCGCGCCCATCTTAACGTTACCGGGGGAAATACTGATTTTCATAGTGGAAAACCTCCTTTTTATAGTTTTCTTAATTTTATCACTCATTGACGATAAAGTCAATAGGTTTTAGCAACAAAATATCGTCAAAGCGTGATTATTTACAAATCGTTCAAAACTGTTGAGTTTTGGAACATATAGAGAACGTGCGTTCTATATTCGCCCGCCGCATGGGTCCCGCCGTCCGTCCGGGTGCGGCGATCCGTCCCGGCGCGGTGGGGGGTGGGGGGGGTCGCCAGGCATCCCGCACCCCTCCCCTAAATCAAAAATTTTCCGCGAAAAAATAAAAAAGCCTCTTTATTTACAGAATGTTCACACAATTCTTTCCGAAACCCCTTGACATATTATCGTCAAAGCGTTATAATGAGTACAACAAAGCAAAGGAGCGTGGAATTATGCAGTTCAAAGATATGTTAGACCAAATCCTCAAGGAGAAGAAGCTCACCCAAGCAACGTTCGCGAGTTTGGTAGGAACGACGCAGCCTGCGATTGGCAACGCGAAGAAGCGAAATGACGTTTACGTAAGCACACTCATTAAGTGGTGCGAATCCCTCGGCTACGAGGTAGTCATTCAAGAGAAGAAGCAAGGCAGACGCAGAGACGGACAGATTGTGTTGTCGTCCAAAGAGGAGGAATGATTTATGAGATACGGTTATGCGAGAGTCAGCACGAAGGGTCAGGCGCGAGACGGCAATAGCCTTGAGGCGCAGACTAAATTGTTGACAGACAACGGTGCAGAAGTTATTTACCACGATGCGTTTACGGGAACGAAGGTTGATCGCCCGGAATTGAATAAGTTGGTCGATATGTTGCAAGAGGGCGATGTTCTCATAGTCACGAAGTTAGACAGATTGGGAAGATCGTTGTCGAAAACCTCGGAACTCATAACCGAACTGATTGAGCGAGGCGTCACGATTAACATTCTCAATTTGGGAGTGTTGAGCAACAATTCGGTGAACACACTGATGAGAAATGTGCTGTTGGCGTTTGCACAGTTTGAGCGTGATATGATTGTTGAGCGCACCACCGAAGGTAAGGAGATTGCAAGGCAGAGCCCCGACTTCCGTGAGGGTAGACCGAGCAAGCGCACGGCAGAGTTTGAGGAATACCTTGCGAAAGTAGACCGTGGCGAAATGACAGTCAAGGCGGCGTGTGCAGAGTTAGGTGTTAGTGCAAGCAGTTTTAGAAGATATAGGCAAGCAGTGTAAGTAAATAGCCGCCGGGCATAAACGGAGAAAGGCAAAAGAGAGATGGGATGGTTGATAGTGTTGGCATTCCCGATATTGGTAGTATTAAGAGCCACCGATAAGGAAGCGAAGAGAAAGCGTCGGGGAAAATACAGACGAAAATGGTAAAACAGAGCCAAAGAGCCACTTGCAGAGATGCAGGTGGCTCTATTTTTATATTCAGGAGGTAAATATGGATAATCAAGAGATAATCAGACGGCTATGGGAGCGAGATACCACTGACCCGAAGATAGTAGACATGCTGTATTCGATGGCGGTAAACACAGAAGATCATAAAATGTCCTATGAAATAGCGGGACTGTGTTCCAAGCGGATAGCAGAGTTTAGAGACGACCCGCAGAGGGCGTATGCGTTCTACACGATATATGAGAAGGCGCTTAAATACGCATCGGATAGGATATTTGAAGCGTTCTTGATATATAACGAGTTGGATCGCCCTGCACAAGAGCGGTTTTACCAACCGAGAATGAAGCAGTTGAAACCGATAGTGGACGCATTGCAAGAGATTGCAGACGGAGAGCTTGAGGAGTTGTTTATATCCCAACCTCCGCGAACGGGCAAGAGTACGCTCGTACAGTTGTTCCTCGTATGGTATGCGAAAACGCACCCCGAGAAGGCGAATTTGTACTGTTCTTACGCCCAGGGGGTGGCAGAGACATTTTACGACGGCTGCCTTGAGTTTCTCACCGACCCGACATATCGGTTAGGTAGTATGTTTCCCGGCAACGATGTTGTGTATCAGAACAAGCAGAATGGGGCATTGGACCTCAAAAGGCATAAAAAATATAAGTCGATAAACTGCAAGTCACTCTACGGTCAGTTGAACGGCTCGATGGACGCGTCAGGCATATTGATAGGCGATGACTTGCTCTCGGGAATCGAGGAGGCGTTGAATCCCGAGACGCTTGCGAAATGTCTGTTGAGGGTGAACAACAACTTGCTCTCTCGTGCGAAGCAAGGGTGTGCGAAGATATTCATAGCCACTCGTTGGCATCCTACCGATCCGATAGGCTCCCGTTTGAATATGATAGAAACGAGCCCCGAGTATGCGGATTTGCGGTATAAGGTTGTGAACGTTCCTGCGCTCAACGAGAATGACGAATCAAACTTCGACTACGATTACGGCGTTGGTTTCGACACCGAATATTATCGCAAATTAAGAGCGCAGTTCGAGGCGGGAGATGATATTGCCTCCTGGTCGGCACAGTATCAAGGCGAGCCTTACTTCCGCGAGGGTCTTCTTTATCCCGAAGAAAGTTTGCGTCGATACTACGAGCTGCCATCGGGGGAGCCTGACGCAATCGTTGGAATATGTGACACTAAAGATACAGGTAAGGACTATGCGTTCCTCCCTGTCGGGTATGTTTACGGCAAGGATGTCTACATAGACGATTGTGTGTGCGATAATTCGCTCCCCGAAGTAACAGACGCGCGGTGCGCGGATATATTGGTGCGAGACAAAGTGCAGATGTGCCGATTTGAGAGTAATAGTGCAGGTGGGCGTATAGCCGATAAGGTAAACGATATGGTAAAAGAACGAGGTCATAATTGCCATATCACAAAGAAATACACCACGACGAACAAGCTCACAAAGATCATACAGAATAGCAGTTATGTCAAGGAGCATTTCTTGTTCCGCGATCGTTCGGTATGTGCAGGAATGACTGACTACAATAAGATGATGAAGTTCCTTACACAGTTTACGATAGACGGCAAGAACAAGCACGACGATGTTCCCGACGGAATTGCGATGTTGGTCGAATACATAGACAGTTTGCTTGGAGTAAAAGCGGACGTAATCAAGCCGTTTTTCTGACAGATTTTACCAAAATACTTGACAAATGCGAACAAATGTGCTATAATTCAAGCAAAGAAGATTTTCTAATGGAGGATGCCGTGGAAGAGAAAAAAATATTGTGTCCTGACTGCGGTAAGTTTCTGTTTAAGATAGCTGAAGGCAGTTCGGCGACGGTAATATGTTGGTGTCGCCTATGCAGACAGGAAAAAAGAATAGAGTATAGAGCCATAGAGCCTAATGTTCAGAGATGAGCATTAGGCTATTTTTATATTTGAGAGGTGATGCGCCGTGGTAATTGTACAGGCAGGATCGCCCGGTGTATTCGCCGGGAGAAGAAAGATATTCATTGACGTAGAGACGATAGACAAAGACAACATTGTCGAAGTGGTCTCCGACGTAATGAAGATTCACTTGAAGAACGTTGTTGAGATAGAGTACCTTATGGACTACGAGCGTGGCATAACGCCTATTCGGAACAGAGAGAAGGCGGGCCGTAAGGACGTTGATTATCGTATCAGCGAAAACCACGCAGCCGAGATAAAGACGTTCAAGGTTGGATATGTGTTCTCTTCCCCGATAACTCTCGTTCAGAGAGCGGTTGAGGATAATAAGCATAGTGCCGAGGATGACAAGCGTGTTGCTCGGCTCAATGAGATGTTGTTCGAGCAGGGCAAGGCGGCAAAGGATAAGCAGCTTGCGGAAGATTTCTCGATATGCGGCGTTGGCTACCGTATGGCTTTGCCGAAGAAGCACAAAGACGGCAGTGCTGCATCGTTTGATATTCTGCCGTTAAATCCTCTTACAACGTTCGTGGGATATTCCAACGACGTGTATCAGCATAGGATGTTGGGCGGTAGTTATATTGTCAAGGCAGATGGCTCAATGAAGATCGGAGTGTACACCGACACGGAGTATTACGAGTTGAAAGGCTCGAAGGTCGGCGGCGTACTTGAGCTTGTGAGCGTAAAGCCCAACGGCATCGGACTCGTGCCGATCGTAGAATACAGAGCGGACGAACAGAGAATGGGATGCTTCGAGAAGGTGCTTGACCTGCTCGACGCTCTGTGCATTATCACGAGTGACCGAGTAAACGGTCTCTCGCAGTTTGTTCAGAATATTCTGTGGGCTGATAACGTCACTGTTGACAAAGAGCAGAAAGAAGAGGTCAAGAACGGTGGTTGGTTGTTCACAAAGAGCGACGGTGCCACGAAAGCGACGATACAGTATCTCACGCAGCAACTCGATCAGACGAGCGCACAGTCGCTTGTCGATTGGATATACGAGCAGATCCTTCAGATAACGGGAACGCCTGCGCGTGGTAAGTCCACGGGAGGCAATACGGGTCAGGCAATCGTCCTGTCGAACGGATGGGAGATAGCCGAAACATCCGCAAAGAACACCGAGATCGTGTTCAAGGATAGCGAGTGGGAGTTCTTGAAAGTAATTCTCCGCATCCTTGAGAGGGATAAAAATGTTGATGACGATATGAAGACTCTTCGTATCTCGGACATAGACATTAAGTTTAGCCGCAATAAGACCGATAGCTTGTTGGTTAAGGTACAGGCATTGCAAGGACAGCTCGACGCGGGCATCGCCCCGTTGACGGCTATAAAGACTTGCGACTTGTATAGCGATCCTCAACAGGTATGGGTAGATAGTAAACCTTATATTGAGGGGAAAAGGAGTGATAATTCATGTTTCACACAAGAATAAACATTAACGGAACAAATTATCCGCTCGCGGTGAACATAGTGGGTACAAATGCACCGACGAGTTCAACCGCAGGTGAGGTCGGTATGTTTTATATGAGCACCACCTCGAAATTAGTGTATAAATGTACGGCAGTATCGGGTAACACGTATACTTGGGTGCCGCTTATACCTCAAGACGTATCTGTAAACGCTGCTGCCAATTTGGTTGTGCGGAGAGATACCTACGGTCAGGTTGTGTTGCCGGAGCAACAGGAGAGCGAGATTGAAAACGAGGTAGACATTGCGGTGAGCGGTAGAGCGGTAAGAAGGTATGTTGCTAATGTGATCGGCAATATAGAAACGGCTCTTGACGGTATCATAGCGACACAAGAGTCATTGATAGGCGGTGATACTTAATGAGCATAGCTGAAAAGATTGCTACAATAGCCGCGAATGAACAGAGGGTCTACGATGCGGGATACGAAAAAGGCAAGGCTGATGGTGGCGGTGGCGGTGGCTACACGGATGGAGACCTTGACGCATCATATAACGAAGGTTATGACGATGGAAGACAAGCAGAATACGATGCGTTTTGGGATGATTTTCAAAAAAACGGAAAGAGGACGGAGTATCACAATGCTTTTGGCATTGCTTGGTCGAGTAAAACATTTCGTCCAAAGTACAATATAGTAGCAACGGGCGCATATTCTATGTTTCATAACTTTTGTTACGGGCAAGGGGTTAGTTTAAAACAAATGCTTGCAGACTGTAATGTGACTTTAACATTTCTTAACGCATACAACATCGGAAATCTTTTTAATTCTGCGGGAATTACAGAACTCGGAGAAATAGATTTGAGCACCACAAGAAATAACAGCGCATATATATTTAACGAGTGTATCCTATTAAAAACTATTGATAGATTAGTACTTCCCGTAGGACAAACAACATTTAGTGGTTGGTTTACTAACTGCAAAGCTCTTGAAAACATCACTATAGAGGGCGAAATAATAGCGGACATTAGCTTCCAATGGAGTACTTTGCTGACAAGGGCAAGCATAGAAAGCATCGTTAATCATCTGTCAGATACTGCCACGGGAAAGACTCTTACACTTTCTAAAACTGCGGTTGATGAGGCATTTAAATTCGAGCTTTGGACTCCAGAGGGTGAGCTTATAGAAGTTTCTTATGGCTCAGACGCCAATAATCCCTATTTTCCCAATTTAAGAGACAGTAAGCCAAACTGGACAATAACACTTGTATAAGGAGAAAGATATGACGAATGAAACAGCATTGTTGTCTGTGCTTTTAAGTGGGGCGCAAATAAAGCCTGACTTTCAACCGCAGAACAATAAGCAAGCGTATCTTGCTTATCTTTGTGGTTTGAATATTCCTCTTCCCGAGCCGAGAACAGTGGAAGAAACGTTGCTCTATAACCTCTGCTTGAACGGCGGTATGGGTGGCGGTACCACAGGTGTACTTGCGCAGGTCGTAGACGGTAGCATCAAGGAAATCACTGCAAAGGATTTGGAGGGTGCGACTTGCATCTATCAGATGGCGTTTTCCGACCGACACGATCTTGAGAGCATTGAAATTCCCGAGGGCGTGATAACTATCGGTGCTTCGGCGTTTTATTACTGCAACAACCTCACAAGGGTTGTGCTTCCCGAGAGTTTGGTAAATATATACGCGTCGGCCTTTGCCGAGTGTTCGAGCCTTACAAGCCTCACAATCCCCGCAAATGTCAAGGACATTGGTGTTCAGGCATTGAAAATAGGCTCGGAAGAAAATCCTGCGACTATCACGGTGTTGAGAACTACTCCTCCCTCGCTTGCATCGACGAGTATAAATCAGTATGCGCTTGCAAAAATCATCGTTCCGAAGGGGTGCGGTGATGCTTACAAAGCGGCATCGGGATGGTCTAAATTCGCAGATTATATCGTTGAATCAACATAAAATAATATGCGTTGCCTCCGAGCTCATGGCGAGTACGCGTTCAGGGTTTGCTCCTTTCCCTTGACAAAAGCTCGCTCTCACACGACACGAACAAGGTCACTCCTTGCGAGTGCCGCCAATATCAGAGAGAACTGAACAAACGCACCACGGTCGAGAGAACGACCTAAAATAACGCAAAATTTATAATGCAGAGAAGCATTTTAAAAACGCAGGAGGTTTTTATGGCAAAGATTGACACGTCAAAGATCGAAGGTTACGAGGCTATGAGCGCGGAACAGAAGCTCGCTGCTCTCGAAGGCTATGAGTTTGACACATCGGGAATGGTAAGCAAAGCCACTTTCGACAAAACAGCAGGAGAAGCGGCAGAGTGGAAACGCAAGTACAATAGCACACTCTCCGAAGCAGAACAGGCGAGGATCGCGGCAGAGGAAGCGCAGAAAGCGACCAACGATAGACTTGCCGAGCTTGAACGTAAAGACAAGATTTCAACAACGAAAGACAAGTACATAGCATCAGGTTTCAATGTTGACCTGGCATTGGCTACTGCCGAAGCCTTTGTTGACGGAAACATGGATGCCATGCTTGCAAACATTACAAAACACATTTCGGACGCAAAGGCAGCGAAGACGGACAAAGACCTTAAAGACACACCTGCTCCCCCGGCGGGTGGCGGTGCGGTCAAAATCGACTATGACAAGGAAATATCCGACGCTATGTTGAGGGGCGACGTCACAGCCGCCGCGCATTACACAAGACTCAAATCAGAACAAAAATAATTTAGGAGGAAATAACTATGGCAGATATGATTGCTACATCCTTTGCGACCCCCAATTATAGCGGACTGCTCTTCGCTAAAGGTCGCGTTGACACACCTTTCTCTACCATGATTGGTAGCAAGCGCAAATACACCGATCACGTTGAGTTCTCTGTTGGCGTTGATTACATTGTAGGTGAGGGTGAGATACCCAATTACAGCGAGACCGATACTCTGAAGGCTCCTGACGCGAAGTTCGCAACAAGAGGTCAGAAGACCAACGTTACACAGATCTTCATGGACGCATTCGCAGTCGGTGACGTGAAGACAAGCAACATGGGAACTCTCTCCGGCATCAACGTTGCAGGACAGAAGGCAAATCCCGCGAACGAGCTTGACTTCCAGGCAGGCATTACAATGCAGAGAGTCGCGAAGTCTATCGAGAAGACTTTCATTCAGGGTACATACAACAAGGCAACCAACGATGGTGAGGTAAACAAGACTCGCGGTATCGTACAGGCTATCGAAACCAACGTTATCGACATTGCGGGCAGAACTCTCTCCATTTGGGACATTGCCGATATGCTCGTTCTTATCCGTGAGGGCGGTGCTGCCGTTCAGGGTCTCGTTCTTTGGTGCGACAGCGTAACGAAGTTCCAGCTCTCCGCAGAGGCGGCGGCTAACAACTTCCGCGTTTATCCCGACAGCCGCAACGTAAACGGACTGAACATCACTCGCATTGAGACTCCTGCGGGCAACGTTGATCTCCACGAGGGCGTATATCTTCCTGTTGGAACTGCGCTCGTTCTCAACTTCGACGTCATCGCTCCCGTTGAGCAGATCGTTCCCGGCAAGGGCAACTTCTACCTTCAGGAGATGGCAAAGGCAGGCTTCTCTACGAAGTACGCTATCCTCGGTCAGATCGGTCTCGACCACGGTCCCGAATGGTGCCACGGTAAGTTTACGGGCATCAAGGCAAGCTATGACCGTCCTAACGGCATTCTCGTCAATAACGTAAACGGCGCAGCCGAAGCAAACGAGTAATCAAAGGAGGTATCTTGACAGATGACAAACATTGAACGCTTGAAGGTAAGAATCCCCGAAGCAGATATAAGCGAATTGGAAGACGTATTGGAGAGTGCCAAAGATGTCATTCTGTCAAGATGCTTCGTGTCCGTCTCTCACACTTCGGAGGAGGATAAGGCGAAGGCTCTCACCGAGCATAACGAGAAAGTCATCAATGCGGCGGTTGTAATCTACAATATGCGCGGCATTGAGGGACAGATTTCGCACAGTGAAAACGGCGTAGCTCGCTCCTACGCCGACTGTGCGGGAATGAAACCTATTCTTGAGCAGATTGTTCCGAGGTGTCACGTAGTATGAGAGATTCCGAGAAAAACAAGGTATGGATATGGTACGCACTGCGTAACGTAAAGGCCCTTGAGGATGAATGGGGCAACACGAAAAACGTTACCACTTACGGAAATCCTCGAAAGCTCAAAATCAGCGTTTCTGCGAACAAGGGTGAGGCATCGGCGCAAGCGTTCGGTGCAGACCTCAAATACGATCGTGAAATGGTTACTCACGATATGTCGTGTCCGATTGACGAGTACACTCACTTGTGGATTGATGAGCCGTCTATAATCGACGAGACCGTTCAGACGGTATGGAGCGAAGGCGGGACAATCTACATCAATGAAAAGGGCTCTGTAATAAACTCGGACAACGGCAATATCTCCGTATCGGGTGCAAAAGCACACAACTACGAGGTGGCAGCCGTTAGTAAGTCGCTCAACTGTATTCGATATGCGATAAGGCGGGTGAACGTATCACGATGAGAAAAGTAATAAAAGTGAAACTTGATCCTCATAGCATAGAGAACGCGATTAAAGAGATTGAGGCATACAAGAAGGACTTGGAGAAGCGAGTAAGATTACTCTTGAAGAGGCTTACCGATGAGGGAGTAGAAATCGCCAAAGCACGGGTGGTCGAACACAAGATTATCCACGATAACGAACTGACAAATTCTATTAACGGCTTTGTTAGCGGTAACGTCGGATTTATTCGTGTTGACGATGAACACGCCGTATTCTTCGAGTTTGGTACAGGCCCCGTTGGTGCAAGTGACCCTCACCCTCTCGGAGGCTCATATAAGAACAAGGGGTGGTACACCGCAGCAGACGGCAAACCTATGGACGAGCTGTATGGTTGGAAACGGCTTGGCAGTGATGGTGACGTCTATTTCTTCACAGAGGGACAAGAAGCAAAGCCTTTTATGTATGAGACAGCGCAGAAGCTCAAAGACGAGTTTCCGAGAATTGTTGAGGAGGTGTTCGGATGACAGATTACGAGGACATTATATACGACGCGGTATCTACTGCGTTGAGAAGTGTCTTTGACGGCATCTTCATTACGGGTGTTGAGATTACCGACACTCCCCCGCAATTCCCTGCGGTCTCTATAATTCAATTAAACTCGACGGTGAACGACAAATATTCCACCTTTGAGAAGGTTGATAACGTAGCCGCCGAGGAATACAAGTTTGACATCTACTCCAATCTTGAGAGCCAAAAGGACGCCAAACAACAGACTAAAGATATAATCGCCGCCATTGACGGAGTGATGAGCGATTTATTCTACATCCGTACATTTTGTCAACCCATCCCCGGTGTTGACTCAAAAAATACTCGCCGTGTGGCGAGGTACAAAAATACAAATATTGTATAGGAGGAATTTATACTATGGCAAGAGGTATTCCGCTTAATACTGCGGGCGTTAAAATCGGCTATTG
>JAEIGA010004078.1_pt1 | contig 22607 bp, 20 predicted proteins | sample 9270691 | NCBI WGS metagenome assembly JAEIGA01 (sample SAMN17057246, study PRJNA624740) | gut metagenome | biome: biome; isolation source: fecal sample | host: Bos grunniens | place: China: Xizang | collected 2019 | reverse complement strand
TCATATTATTCTACTCTTCCTTTTTCTACATACATTTTTTGGAAATAGTTTTGGTATTCTCCTGAGAGAATGTTTTGCCACCAATCTTTATTATCCAAGTACCATTGAATTGTCTGAGCAATACCTGTATCGAAATTGTATTTTGGAACCCAACCAAGTTCTGTTTCTAACTTCGTAGGATCAATTGCATATCTCATGTCGTGACCTTTTCTGTCAGCTACATATGTGATTAAATCTTCTGATTTTCCTAAAGCTCTCAAAATAGTCTTTACAACCTCAAGGTTTGTTCTCTCGTTGTGTCCGCCTACATTGTACACTTCACCTACACGACCTTTTCTTACGATTAAGTCGATTGCAACACAGTGATCATATACATGTAACCAGTCTCTAACATTTTCACCTGTACCATATACTGGCAATGATTCATCAGCTAATGCTCTTGAAATCATAAGCGGAATTAATTTTTCTGGGAAGTGATATGGTCCGTAGTTGTTCGAACATCTACTAATTGTTACAGGAAGTCCAAATGTTCTGTGGTATGCAAGTACAAACAAATCTGCTGCTGCTTTTGCTGAACTATATGGGCTTGATGTATGAAGCGGAGTTGTCTCTGTAAAGAAGAGATCCGGTCTGTCTAATGGCAAGTCACCATACACTTCGTCTGTAGATACTTGATGATATCTCTGAATACCATACTTGTTACATGCATCCAAAAGTGTTGTTGTACCCATAACGTTCGTTCTTACAAAAATTTCAGGATCTTCGATACTTCTGTCTACGTGAGATTCTGCTGCAAAGTTGATTACAACATCAAATTTTTCTTTTTCAAACAAGTCAAAGATAAATTCTCTGTCAGCGATGTCACCTTTCACAAATTTGTAGTTTGGTTTTCCTTCTACCGGTTTACATGTCTCAAGGTTACCTGCGTATGTGAGGTTGTCCAAGTTCACAATCATATCTTCCGGATATTTGTCTACCATGTAATGTACGAAGTTACCTCCGATAAATCCTGCTCCACCTGTTACTAAAATCTTCATAATCTTTATTCTCCTTCATATACAAAATTACAATCGCTATTATCTAAAATAGGTCCTGTTGTATCTTTCTCTGATAAAATCGGCTCAATACCGTTCAGTAAGCTGCCCCAATCCACATTGATTGTAGGGTCATCGTAACGAATTCCTCTGTCATGTTCTTTCGAATACAGGTTGTCCACCTTATATCTGAACTCCACATCATCAGTCAGTGTAAGGAATCCATGTGCAAATCCTCTCGGAATAAAGAACTGTCTCTTGTTCTCTGCACTCAGTTCTACTGCTACCCACTGTTTGTATGTTGGGCTGCCTTTTCTGATATCAACTGCCACGTCGATGACTGTACCTTTTGTACATGATACAAGCTTAGCCTGTGCCATAGGTGCATTTTGGAAATGTAATCCTCTGAGTGTACCTTTCTGTGCACTAAAAGACATATTGTCTTGTACAAACGTAGTTGTAATACCTATCTCTTCATATTTTTTTGTTGAATATGTTTCCATAAAATATCCGCGATGATCTCCAAATACATCCGGTTCAATTATGATAACACCAGGAATTTTTGTCTCAGTTACTTTCATAATTAATCAATATACTTCCCTTCTAATACGTCCTTCAGATATTTGCCGTATTGATTTTTCTGATACAATTCGTACGCTTTTTGTAATTCATCTTTTGAAATCCAACCATTGAGGTATGCAATCTCTTCTAAACATGCAATCTTTCTGTGTTGGTGAGTTTCAATTGTGTATACAAAATTAGTAGCCTCAACCAAACTTTCATGTGTTCCTGTATCAAGCCATGTAAAGCCTTGTCCTAAAAGTTCCACATTCAAGTTGTCATTTTCCAAATATATTCTGTTCAAATCTGTGATTTCCAACTCACCACGTTTGCTAGGCTTCAGATTTTTAGCATACTCCACTACCTTGTTGTCATAGAAGTAGAGACCTGTTACGCAATAATTACTTTTTGGATGTTCCGGCTTTTCCTCGATAGAGATTGCTTTTCCATCTTTGTCGAACTCAACGATTCCAAAACGTTCTGGATCATCTACATAATATCCAAACACAGTAGCGCCTCTTCCAGATTCAGCATTGTCTACTGCTGCTTTCAAACGCTTTTTCAATCCATGTCCTGCGAAAATATTATCCCCAAGTACCATGGCTACCGTATCGTCTCCAATGAATTCCTCACCGATAATAAACGCCTGAGCAAGTCCGTCCGGACTTGGTTGTACTGCATAAGTGAGTTGTACACCAAATTGATGACCGTCACCTAAAAGTTCTTGAAAACGTGGTGTATCTTGTGGTGTTGAGATAATCAAAATCTCTCTGATACCTGCGTTCATCAAAATGCTAAGCGGATAATAAATCATCGGCTTGTCATAGATTGGCAACAACTGTTTACTTGTCACCTGTGTCAGTGGATAAAGTCTAGTTCCACTTCCCCCTGCTAAAATAATTCCTTTCATTTCTTGTCCTCCTGTACTTTTATTTATTTAACACAAAAAACAAGTCAAGTATTCTTCCTCGAAACGTTTTTAATTGTCTATAACATGGATTAAAATTTTGAAATAACAATCCAATAAATTTTCTATCTTCTAGATTCTTAACATGCTTCAAAGAGAATTCTCTCGCCTTCTTTAGCCAAGAATTCTCCTCATAAAACACTTTGTCTATTTTTTCGATAAAATTCAAAACATCCAACGCCTGTCTTGCATCCTTTGTTCTGACTTCCATTGTGTTTTTTTGTTTTAAAATCATATTGTCATTCAGCCCAATGGTATTATTATCATGAATACGATAAAAAAACATAGGCACATTCCAATAATAACACTTTTTTGTCATTGACGCAACAACATTTATTGCCCAATCATGCGGAACATGCGCATCAAAATGCTGCAAATATCCATCCTTAATCTCTTTGCGAATGGCCATGGCGCACCCTTGAGAGATATTATGAAATATTAAATCTTCTATAGGTACACAGACCAAATCTGCTTCAGACATGTTTCTCTGATAGGCACTTTTTTGTTCTCCTTTATTCCCAGCGCCATCCATTTGAACAAACGCAGATGAAACCACACCAATTTCCGGATGTCCATCTAACAGACCACACATCTTTTCTACCTTCTCTTCAAACCAACAATCATCCTGATCACAGAGGAAGATAATATCACCTTGACATAGCGATATCGCCTTATGAAAATTTTTCTTATAGCCAAGATTCGTTTCATTCTGTTCCAAGCGAATTCCACATTCCGGATACTTCTCTGCGTAATGATGCACAATATCCACAGTATGATCTGTAGAGCCATCATCTATAATGATAATCTCATCCACTTTACATGTCTGCTTACGTATAGATTCCAACTGCTCTTCTATATATCGTTCCCCATTATAGGTTGTCATCGCAACAGATATCATAGTTTCCCCTTATCCTACAATCAACTGGCACACCTTTCTCGGTAGCCCTTTTTTTAACACCTTGTGTCTGATATAAAACATGACTCTTTCTACCTTGTTTTTCTCCCAAAGTGTTGCATACTGATGTATAAATTGATATTTTTCTTCATCCAATATATCTTGATACAGTTTTGCAATCTCACCTGCCTGTACCATAGTATCCATGATTGATTTCTTCATCTTGGCTTCTCTTACCTTAGAAATGAACAATGCAACCCCATACTTTTTCGCGCCAACAGAATTGATTGCATGTTGACGATATAGCATCGTAGGAACATCCACAAATACAACCTTTCCTACAGCAGTTGCCATAACAGACGCCACCCAGTCGTGCATCAGAATGTGATTACAATCTTCCACACGCCTCATAAGTTCCACCATCGACCGATTCATCATCATGGTGCAACCTGTCACAAAATTCTGAATTAAAATCTCATTTAATTGAAATTCTTTTCGAAAATTCGAATGTTCAAAGAAAGATTCACTAAGAACATTCAGATTCGAATCTACAACCTTTAGATCTGTGTGAATCAAAATCGGCAAATCATCTTGTTCATTTTTCTTCATTGCTTCCACTGTAACTCGAATCTTATTCGGAAGCCACACGTCATCCTGGTCACAGCACATCACATAATCACATGTACTATTCTGAATGAGATGCATAAAATTCTTCTTTGCTGTACCAAACCCTTCTTGATTCTTCGTTAAAATAAACTTGTCAGGATATTGTTCTTGATACTCTGTTAATATACGAAAAGTCCCATCTGTAGATGCATCGTCGCAAACTCTCAGAATCCAATTGTCATAGTCCTGATTTAAAATAGAATCCAACTGTTCTCTCAGATATTGTTCTCCGTTATAGGTAGCCAATAATATTTCTACTTTTTTAGTCTCCATCTTCCAACCTTTTCACAAATGCTTCTTTTGTGAATTTTTCATAATATAATTCTCTCACACTGTGTCTCATAGTAAGGAAATCTTCCTCTTGGAGGTCATTCAAGTGTTCTAACAACGCATGATAACCATTGAATCCAATATTGTAAACAGCAATCATATCTGCCGTATCACCATCAATATTATTAATCATCGGAAGACCAGCTTGGAAATAATCCAAAGACTTCATCGTAAGCCCAACACAAACACTTGGTTTCATAATATTTAATCCAAAATGGCATGTATCAAAAATAGCTTGTTTCTTCTCCGGTTCAAAGACAAAACCGTGATAAATCACTTCTGCACCCGTGTTCGTTGCTCTTTTTAGCAACTCCTCACGTTTTTCTCCATCACCGACAACATGCAAAACAACTTTCACACGCTTTCCGAGTTCTATACACATTCTCACAATATAGTCAATATCAATTACATTGTTGATGGAACCCAAATAGCATAAATGCAGTTCATCCTTACTCAACGCAGGTGTACTTGCAACCGGTTCACTTGTTTTTACCCAATATAATGTCTTAAATCGCTCATCTTGTTGTCTTCCCATAACTTTGGTAAACAAGTCGCATTCACAATATACTGTGTCTGCATTGTCCAAATAATCATCACGCAAACTGCGCCAATATTCAAAAGGATATGTTCTTTTAAATCTACTAATTGGCATTGTCTCCGGCCATAAATCAATAATATCCAAATGTAATGTTACATTTGGATACTTTTCTTTATATTGCTTAGCAACTTTTGCCAGCGAATTTGCCGGAAGCAATACGTGTAATATATCTATATCCAGTTGTTCTAATTGCTTTGCAACATCTTTCGCAAATTTGTGATGCGAATAAAGACGTGCAACCGATATATTTTTTTTATAAGGATATGTCTTAATTAGGACATATCCTTTCTTTTTCCATGTAGCAAAACTCTTATTCGCATGAATGAAATCAGTCAAAAGAATCGTAGTCTCATACCCCTTACTATCGTAATACTCTTTCAGAAGTTCCACTCTCTCTAAATACGAATATGAACTACTAACAATCACTGCTTTCATTATTTGTGCTCCCTATCTATGTCCTCCAAGGTTGTCTCGTCTTCCTCAAAACCTTCTGTACTCTCCGGTATAAACAGAATCTTGATTGTGTACAGAATCAATTTTAAATCCAATAGGATAGAACGCTGATTGATATAGAGTAAATCTAATTTTAATTTATCTTCCGGCGTAGTATTATATTTCCCAAACACCTGAGCATATCCTGTAAGACCACCACGTACCTTCAAACGAAGAGCAAATTCCGGCATTTGTTCTGTATATATGTCATCCAACTCTACACGTTCAGGACGCGGTCCAACAATAGACATGTCACCTTTGATAATATTAATCAACTGTGGCAATTCATCAATACGCGTTGCTCGAATAAACTTTCCAACCGGCGTAATCCTTTCATCATTACAGGTGGCACGACGCATACCATCTGCTTCAGCATCTATAATCATACTGCGGAACTTATAGATACGAAAAACCTCATGGTCTTTACCGGCACGCTCCTGTGTAAAAAACACTGGACCACCATCATATACCTTAATTGCTATTGCTACCAACAAGAACACCGGTGAAAGAATGATACATGCCAATACGGAAGCTATAATATCAAAGCTTCTCTTCACAAATGGATAGTACCATTTGACAGGCATACGTTTTGTGCGGATAAATGGTGTGTCAAATGTGTGTGAAATATCAAATCCCATTGTAATGAGATCATCCACACTCTGTGTGAGATAAATATCTTTTCCAATACCATCACAAAAATAAACCAAATCTTTTTTTAATTGCTCACTGGTCTCGTACAAATAAATACTTTCACATTCAACAATCTTTATATATAGCTCATCCTTTGGGGTAGTATCTGCATAACATCCAACAATGTTATAACGCAGCTTCTTCGCATTCATCTTCTTGACTAAAGCATGGTAATGTTCGTTACCATACACGATCATGACTTTTCGAGCGATATCATAACGCGCAAACAACCTGTTATGAATAAAAATGCTCAAAACAGTCACCGTCATCTGAATGCCAAGTCCCACAACAAAGCTTCGTATCAAAAGTTTCTCAATCCCGTGGAACCATATAACAGATTCCACGAAAAGAAGGATATCTGCAATACCAAATGCTAACAATTGAAAATAGGTTAATTCTGTCAAACGATAAATACCAATTTTCAGTGCCTGATACATTTTGGCAAATATCCAATATGTGATACAATATAAAATTCCAACTAGAAACAAGGTTGTGTAACCACGATAATCCTCTTCCCAGTATGGACTTAAATTGTAATACCACAACAAAGACGCCGAAACAAAAGCCGTTAACAGTGATACAATTTTATATGATCGCTTAACGATATTTTTCTTAAACGTATTCCCTTCTTTTTTCATACCCATCCTCATATGTATGCTACTTCATTTATGACTCTTTTAGGAAAGAAATAATGTCATTTACAATATCAGAAAACACATCTTGATTTAAAACATACGTCTGATTAATCTGTACATCTTGTTTCAAAGGATACTTCTTCATTTCTTGCATAATTGTTGTTGCAACATTTTCATAACTACAATTATCCAACGAAATAATATTATCACTAAAACTCTTAATGTTCTTATTCGAATAATTATTTGTAATTGTACGAATTCCAAATGTAGACATCTCCAAAGGTGGATAACTCGGATGTGGCGAAACCATCAGAGATAAACCAACATACGCCTCCTTCATTGTAGTAGCATATTCATCCAAAGAAACTTTTCCCAAAGACACCAAATTGGAATTACCATCTAAGGGAATAGTTGCATGTGTTTCTCCCATAGATATGAATTCCCATTCTTTGGCTTCCGGATAAATTTCCAACAATTTTTTCAGTGCACCGATTATGATTTCGAAACAATTTCTATCAACAGATGGTCTACCATACACCACCATCCGTTTTTTTCTTTCAACTTCTTTCGTTTCCATCAGACACTTGTAAAGATTTTCATTTAACACTGGTTCGAAATAAAATTCTTTATAAAATTTATAATTGTTATTGTTGAAAAATTCTTGAAGTAATTTTGTGTTAAAAACTGCTATTACATCCAAATCACTCCTATAAGTACTATCTGCCAACATATATCTAGATGACCATGGGTAAAATCCTGGCTCATAGTCTTGAATTAAATAAATCAATTTTCTATTTACATTGAATCTTTCATTTTGCCATTTGATTAAGGGTATTAATATATATGCAGACCACCATGAAGTCGCAACAAATATATCATTTGCTGTAATATCAAGTTTTGAAAACATTCTATCATTACAAGCAACTACTTGTTTACAAAGTTTGGATTGTTTTCCCATTGGAACGATCTTAAAACCATCATATCTTTCAACATCCTCTGTATGAACATCGCTATCTGTTAATAAAATTCTTTGATCATATCCCTGACTCAATTGAAAGAAGAAATTTAACGCCGTAGTAATTCCTCCAAAAACAAACTCTTTTTTCAAGGTAGGTATTGCAATATTGAAACGAAGTTCTTTATTATCAATACCTTCTTGTGCATAGAGTGCAGTAATTTCATCAATATTAAAGTTGATTTCCTTTTTTTGAATATAATCATCAATAATATATCTATGAACCTTTCTTGCAATCTTCGATTTTTTTATTATTTTTTTTACCTTTGTTTTCATCAAACTGTGTATAAACAAATCTATAAAATTTGTTTTCTCCTTTCATTTTTATAGTTTGCATTTTTATATATTCGTATGTCGATAAAGAATCATTTTAAAACAGGTGTCGTCTTTTTATAATCCAACTTTTTGCTATAAAATGGATCTCCTTGCGATTTGAAAGGTTCGTAATGTATTGACGACAAATAGAAATCAATCTCTGGTATATAGGAATCTCTTGTTTTAGACTCTAAATGATATAAGACAGCACTTGGTTCATAAATATTAACTAATCCATATTTATATGCCCTTAAACATATTTCTATATCACTACCACAAATAATAAATTCTTCATTAAATTCCCCTATTTTCTCGATTGTATGCTTTGCTATTGCCATGCAAGCCCCTGTAACTGCTGAAACATTTCTTTTTTGCAATGGAGTCGGAAAACATTTTACATCACAGTCTACATCTTCTCCTTTATATATATGGTCTGCAAAATCTGTCATTCCTATAACAACTCCAGCATGTTGTATTGTTTCATCTTCGTATAACAATAGACCGCCAACAACTCCAGCATCTGGTCTCATTGCATTTTCAACTAGCCTTTCGATCCAATTATGAGATTTTATCAATGTATCATTATTTAAGAAAATATATACATCTCCTGTTGCATGTTTAATTCCATAATTGTTCAATTTTGACCAATTAAACTCGAATAATGCATCTATAACCCTTACACTCTTACATGTTCTCTGTATTTCACTAAACCAATCAAACGTTTCTTTTTTCTCACTATTATTATTTAAAATCAATATTTCATAATTAGAATAACTTGATTTTTCAACAATAGACTCAATACAAGGAGATAACATATTCACACCGTCTTTAGTTGGTATAATGATTGAAACTTTCGGGTTACTCTGTATATAATCAAAGTTTACTTGTTCTCCATCATATATAGCGTGTCCCAAATATCTATATTGTAAAATATTGTCAACAATATTTTGCGAAAGATTATGCTCTTGATTTTGTGAAACATCATACATAACCTCCGAAACATGTTTAATATCCGTCGTATATTTGGATATCAAAAGCATTAATTCTCTTGAATTGTCTATAGCATCAAAAGAGTACTCAGATAATATAATCTTTAATAAATCTGTGTTAATTAACATAACATCAAACTCACAATTATTATTCATCAGATAGTCAATAGAAAAATCCGTCTTACAATTAATAGCACCTTGTGATGTACTATCAAAATAGTATACCAGATGATTTAACTCCATTCGGGTAATATAATTATACAGCGTTTCTGTTAAATCTGTTTCTAAAAATGAAACTATTACATAATCAGAACTTAGCGCCGCAACATACTGTTCAACTGAAGAGAATGCAAAATCTTTTTTGTAATATACAAAAGGATGGTATTGTTTTTTGTTATAAACTTTAATATCGTATGAAATTTTTCTGTTTCTTCGCAACAGATTGAACGTTTTAGACCTTCTTTCCAAGTCTGCCGCATCATTTTTTAAACTTATATTTCTCTTACACATCTGTTCCAGCATCGCTATACGCTCTGAATCCATCTTGATATGTTGTATATGTTCACTCTTTTTCACCTCAAGTAACATCTCATATTCCTCTTTTAAACTCTTATGCTGTTCTTTCAAACTCCTATGTTCAACTTTAGAAACCTCGTGTTCCTCTTTTGAAACCTTATACTGATGATTCGCATTTAAATATTCTTTATACAATTTACAAAACGCATCATCAATATACAACTTTTTACATCTATACTTTATATCAATAACTCTTACTTTCTTATCAATAGGAATAACATATTTCAAATCTCTCGAAATATTACTTGCATCTTCACATCCCACCAAAACTCCCTCGAGTGAATAATCAGGCATGATAATCAAATCGTCTACCCTTATCTCAACAATAGAGGTTGCGCTCCAATAATTATCAAGTGGATTGATAGCAATTTTATTAACATACTGATGTTCATCCTTACTTATAGGCAAAGATAAGTTCACAATTTCATCGCTCAAATCAATCGTAATATAACTGCTTTGTTCTTCCCGAAATCCCTTTCCTGTATAATCAAAGAATATTTTAGCAAAGTATTCTCTTGACTTAGTACTAATGATTTCGTCACGATATTCTGTAACATCCCCTAAAGAAAATTCACAAATTATTTGGTATAAATTACCATAATCTCTAGTTGATAAATAATCTATTACACTTTGTGGTAAGTGTTCAAAATTCATTTTTAGTTCAGTGTTATATGGCTCTGCAACTGTTCCGTTCCAACTAACCATATTATAACCTGCCTCTTCAAACATTTCTTTAATAGTTTCTTTTGTAAAAAAATGTATATGCGTATTGTCCAATAATCCCGTATTTTGGTAATCAAAACGTTGATTTAATAATTGCAAAACAACAGCATTATGAGTAATATTAGGGACAGAAACAAGAATCCTTGTTTTTTCATCAATAAAATCCTTTAATTCTTCAATTAAATGTCGAGGATTTTTAAGGTGTTCTAACACGTCTGCGAAAATAACATAATCAAAAACAACACCTTGTGCCATCTTTTTCCATGTGTATGTCTCTATATCATCACAGACACCGTTTACAGAATACTGTTTGCATATGTCAAATGCCTCTTTATCAATTTCAACAATATACACTTGACAATTTAACTTATTTTTCAAATAAGCTGTCAAACGTCCTGTTGATGGACCAAATTCCATAACCACAGAATTCGGTCTAATCTGCTTAACTAACTCATTCAAGTTAGCGTTATGATCCAAATCCAATGGCACATCATATTTTACCACTATTTATTCCTCCCAATTTTCCCAATTATGCTCAATCACACACACACCTTCACCTATATATGGAGCATGTACTACAAACTTTCCTACTCTCGATTTATAATCTATTGGTACTTGAGCATTTTGCTCATATATTGCTACATCAAACGAATAGGTTCCTCCTAGGATATTAAATTTTCTGTATTTTAATCTTATTCTATTTTGGCCTATCTTGTACTTAACATTAAACCCATCTAATAGTGTGTTCAGCCCACAAACATATTGATTATCTATCGAATAAAGGGCAATACCTAATACGAGATTTTCAATATCATTGCGCTTCATGATATAATCTAATTCTATCGTAATATTTTCACCAAACTGAACATCTTTTGTTTCTTCGTTGTTTTCATTTATAATTCTTATATTCGTAATTCTACCAATATCATTCGGATTTTGTTGTGTGAACTCATCAACCTCTTCAACAGTCTCTTGAGTTTTTACATCCGCCCTAAAACTACTTGCTTCAGCAGAATGCAGAAAATCCAAATATCTATCTGTCACATCATCTGTATTTCCATCTGCAACCAGCATACCTTGCTTAATCCATATGGTTCTTGTACAATATCTTTTTATGGCATTTACATCATGAGAAACAAATAAGATTGTTTTCCCCGCATTTCTAAACTCATCAAACTTTTTCATGCATTTTAGTTGAAAATTCAAATCACCTACACTCAAAGCTTCGTCAACAATCAAGATATCTGGATTAACATTAATTGCAACAGCAAAGGCTAGTCTCGCAAACATTCCACTAGAATAGGATTTAACTGGTTGGTGAATAAAATCCCCTATTTCTGCAAAACCAACAATGTCAGGAACTTTTTCCTCCATCTCCTCCTTAGTATATCCCAAAAGTGTTCCGTTTAAATAGATATTTTCCATTCCTGTATATTCTGGATTAAATCCTGCTCCCAACTCAAGCAATGCTGATATCCTTCCATTTACTGTCACACTCCCTGTCGATGGCGTAAGAACATCTGTAATAATCTTGAGCAAAGTTGACTTTCCAGAACCATTTACACCAACTATGCCTAATATTTCTCCTTTTTTTACACTAAATGAAATATCTTTTAATGCAAAGAAAGTTTTATGATATGTTTTTTTTGTCAAACTAAGGGATTCTTTCAATCGATCTATAGGCAAATTGTATAATTTATATGTTTTTGAGACGTTTTTTACCTCTATAATATTATTCATACTTTTTTTGACTCCTCTCTCTCTTTGCTAATCATAAATATACATCTATAACACATCCGCAAAGTGTTGTTGCAATTTTTTAAATACAAAAATCCCCAGAAAGAAAACAGCTAGGGTAGCACTCCAAAAATATAATGTCATGTTATGATGACTCCAAAAAGGAATACCACTAATAAAACAATCCCTGTATCCTTCGATGATATAATATACAGGATTAATTTTTAACATTCTTGCAAATCCTTCACTAACATTTGATATGTTCCAAAAAATAGGGGTTGCCCAAAACAACAACTGAAAGACTACACCGACTATTTGAGCAAAATCTCTAAAAAAAACAGTAACGGCTGAACATACAAATGCTAATCCAGTTGCCAAAGCAGCTGTACAAAAACAATAGTAAAAAACTTGTAACCACACGACCTTAGGAAAATAGCCAAACAACATATACAAAACAAAAATTATTAATATAAAAATGGAATGTATAAATGTTGATGATAATATTTTCACTAAAGGAATTAATCTTGTATCAAACTTGATCTTTTTTACCAGATATGCATACTCTGATAAACTATTGGAACTGCCTAATACCATATCCTGAAAATATGTCCATACCAAGTATCCAGGGCTTATCCACAGTACAAACTCTATATTGTCTACAGGCGGATTTCGGAATCCCACTTGAAACACAACATAAAATACTGCTATTGTTACCAATGGTTGGATAAACGACCAAATTATCCCAAAAAACGAACCTGCATATTTAGATTTTAAATCATTTTTACTTAATTTCATAAGCAATTTAATATTATTTAACATAAGAAACCTCTTTTCTCAATAAGAATCATATTATTTTGTTGTAGCAAAAGGTCTATATCTATATTACTCAACACTAGCATTAATAACCAATGATGCAAAAACTCATCAGATTGATTATAAATGTCCCTGCAACAATCAACATCGGTATACAGGTAAAAGCATTTTTGTTAATAGAATATTTCACTCCTCCTAACCCCAGCGACGAAAGTGCCACATATATCGTTGGCACAATATATCTTCCCTGCATTCCTGCAACTGTCTCTGACGCAACAGGAGTAAAGCCAACATATAATGCTGTTGCCGATACAAGAATTGCTACAGCACATCCTAGCAAACTAGTCCACTTAACAAGATAAAAATTCTTCTCATTTTCACCCCGATCCAAAAAGGTGATTACAACTAAAACCAAACACACAACACCATATAAACAACCATTCCCCACATATGCGAATCTCTGTAACATAGGTCCCGAATTACCTAGCGAAACATATTCCGAACAAAATTTAAACAATATTCTCATATACTGTAATGGGTTTTCTAAAATAAACTTTATTTGCTCCACAGAATTTACATCCGCACCACCTCGTATGTCACCAGTTCCGGCTCCATTCATGAACATTGGTAATAAATAAGTACTCACTAAAATCACGCCTGTACCGATGACAGTTAGATAATATATGCCTCTTTGTTTCGCACTTTTAAACTTCTTTTTAGGCATAAATAATAGCGGGAGTAGCATCGGAAAATATGTCATCTTAGGAAGACCTCCCAATAAAACAGCTCCATTTATAATCAAAATAGTTTTATCATCCAACAATTCATCATGCTGTAACTCTGCAACAAAATATGCAAACCCTAATAATATAAATCCTGTTACCCATGGGTCGTATGAATAACTTGTAGCCATAAATATAGTTGTCGGTATTAAACCTATGGTTGCAATTAAAATCTTTCCATATTTTACTCTTCTTATAGAAGCATAGATTAATGATACATACATGATCAAATTAAACAATCTTCCCATATTAAACACGCTACTGTAGGATAAACCCAATCCCCTGGCGAAGATTATTCCAATAGCAGCTGGGATGTAAGATACACTATAAAAATTATAATCCGAAAATTGATGTTCACTCCATCCCTTGTTATTATAAACAAAATTCAATTCTTGTGTATAATAAGCATCAGATTCCCTATCATATCCTGTGGTAGCATATATGTTATCTGCATATTCGCTTATGTTTTTTACATCAGCCTCATACATAATACCATTCATCAGATTGGAAATCTCCAAAGTTCGAGTATAGTGTATCTCGTCATCCCAAGAGACTCCTACACGACTAGGAGTAACACCAATACAAAATATTCCCATAATCATTGCAATACAAAAAAATATTTTTTCTGGTTTTTTCGATGCCGTTTTATATTCCTTGATCATTAATATAATCAAAGCATATACAGCCGCAATTAGATAGATCATGCGCAGATTAAATACTGTGTGCAGAACAAATCGACACACAAAACCTACCGCTAAACTTAACAGACAAAAGCCAAGTGCAACGCCCACCAGACGGACAATTTTTTTCTTATAATTATTTCTTGTTTTTTCTATTGTTATTTGGACCTTTTTTATTATATGTTCGAGAAAACAATAAACAATCTCACATTTAACACATAAGATAGGTAATATGAATATCCCGAATCCAGCTGTTGCCCACACAACAACTTTTCTCTTACTAACCTCTTCATAAGGCCAATAAAACGAATTTAGAAATATTACCATCAAGATTATCATTGTTAATAGTGTTATACCATAAACTATCTTTTTGCTTTTTGAGCTACTTTTCATCATCTTTGCATATCCTTTACAATTTAAATTGTATTCTACAAATTATTCGATTTTTCACTTAATTGATATACTTTTTCAATTAGGCGTGCAATCCATTGAGGCCAAAACTTTTCAAACACAAATAAATCTTCTTGCCTTCTTGCATTATCAACCAAAACACTAGAGGTTGTTGATTCTTGATGAATTCTATGCGCCATTAAACGTTCTGGTACATATACAAATGAACCTTTATATCGGGACAACAACTCCCATGCCTGCCAATCAATATTACTCTTCATATTGTTTTCAAATAGTGGCAGTGGCATCCGCGATTTTACAAATGTGACAGCAGGACAACAAATAGCCGAACCAAAACTCAGAATTCTTCGACGCACAAAACGACTTGTCCACATACATGAAAAACGTAATGGAAAAAGCATGATTCTCTTGATTTTCAACAATGTATTTGTTTTCACTTTGATTCCATCACGCAATTCCGAATAATCAGAGAACAAAATAATTGGTTTACTCGCTTTCTGATACGCCTCCACAATTTTTTTTGAATATTCCGGTTCATAAATATCATCCTGGTGTGCTAACGTTACCAACTCAGTATTTGCACACTCTAGCGCGAAATTAAAATCATTTGCTATGTTGGATGGTCCTTCATTAATAATTAATTTTAATTCATATTTTCTTGCAATGTTTTCAATATGTGCATTTGGAGTACCTGTTGACATAATAACAGTACTCTTGTGTGTCTGATTCAATACAGAACGAACACAATCTTCAAGAAATTGGCTTTCACGATAAGCACATACTACAAAAGTATGCTTACTTGAGATATCCTTACTCATATTTTTCCCTCAACATTTTCTCATATTATTTTGTTGCATTATTTTTCTTATCTAACGCATCTGCGCGAAGCGCTAATTCCGCTGATAAAATAGATATTTTATCATCCATTTGAGATACTGTGATAGATAACATAAACACCTTTCCTATCAACAAACATATAATTAACAAGAACACCAGATTTGCAGGCGACTCTATTCCTATTACACCACTCAGCCAATATGAAATTTGTGGAAAAAGAGCTAAAATCAAAAGAATACCGCCAAAAAACATCCAATAAATTGCATCTTCCATTTTTACCTTGGATTTATTAATTTTTCTCAAACTCCACACAACCGTGCATACTGATGCTAACACCAATAATATTCTTAATAAACTTGACATAATATTACCCCTTCCTTATTTTCGCACCCATTGGAATATCAATATAGAAAACATCATTTTTAACATATACCAAATAGAATTTTTAAAATTCAAATAACTAACTCCTGCTATACGTTCACTCATTTCCACTTGTACTTCTTCCATTTTTACACCTTGATTTAACAAATAAGCCAACGTGTCTGGTTCTGGACTATAGTGAATATTATAACCAAACTGTTTTATCATCTTCTTGTTAAACAAACGCATACCAGATGTGACGTCTTCTATTCTTTTTCCTTTCGTAGTCAATCTTATTGCAAAAGAGATCATTCTACTTCCCATCATTCGCATAGATGCCGGTTTTTTTTCTGTTTTAAACCGAGAACCAATTACGATATCCACACCGCCTCGTTGCATTTCTTCTAATAATAAATGTATGTAGGCAGGATCATGTTGCCCATCACCATCTAACTGTACTGCATAATCATAATCATAATAATTAGCATAGCGTATACCAGCTCGAATAGCTCCTGATAAACCTACATTTACTGGAAGGTCTAAGAAATTGTACTGCCTTCTAGCACAAATCTTTCTAGTGTCATCCTTTGATCCATCGTTAACAATTACATAATCATAATGCGGATAATTAACTATTAAATTATCTACAACTCTTTCGATATTTTCCGCCTCATTATATGCTGGAATAATAACTAATAATTTCATTTTTCTTGTCCTTTCTTATCTTATTTTCTTTATATCTTTTATAATATAGTATACGGATATAATAATCCCCACAACATTACCTAATAACAATGCATATGTTGCACCTTGCATTTCCCAACGCGGGATTAAAACCATCGACAAAACTATACTAAATAGTAAAGCACAGCCATTTCCAACAAGAAGTGCCTTGAAATTTCTTGTCACAGTTAAAATACCACAAAACAACCAGACAAATGCTGTAGTTATAGTACATATAATTAAAGGTATCAACAAATACTCATACTCAACAATGCCTTCTCCATATAATATAAATAGCCCTATCCGTCCAAATATTTTTCCTCCTGCCAATGCAACAACTGAAACAGTTGCAGTAATAATAAGACATTGAAATAATGTTTTAACAAATTGTTTTTTATCTTTTCTATTAAGGCACTCTGCAAAAACAGTAACCATTGGATTAAATATATAGGTTGCTGCCATTTGAACAATTAAAGTAGGTGTTGCAACCGATGCATATATCCCCAATTTTTCACTACCTTGATAGATTTCCAAAAAATACCGTGGTATAGAACCAATACTCGTTGTCAAAACTAAGTAGATTGCTAACGGAAAGCATTCCACGAGCAATCGTAGTACCTTATCCCCCTCTACATTCAACTCGAATGTTTCTAGTTCTCGTGTTTTCTTTATGTCATAAAATAATATGACACAAAAAACTCCAATAGCCATTGACACAATTGCGGATAGCAAATTTTGTGTCACTACCATGACTCCTGGAAATATGCACAACATGATTATTGCTCGCATCGTCATCGATTTTCCCAAAATATCCATTCTCCAACGTTTTTGATAAAATCCACTAAAAACATCAAAAATTGTTTCAGAAAGTTTAAACAGCATATACGCAATAATACATATCGTCTGTTGAAAATTATATTTATTTAGAATAGTAAAGCCCACACACAAAACAAATGCCCCAGCGCCAGTCACAACTCTACTAACCACATAATTATCAGCAGTATACTTTTCCTCTATGTCTGACACTTGGAAATTTCTCATTCCATATATTGACAGTGCGTAGAATATATTTGTAACAGACATTGCTAAACTAAATATTCCAGCATCTTCGTAACCTAATAATCTTGCAACTAATACGGTTTGTAACCATTGCACACCCAAATATATCAAACTGCCCCACGAATTCCATAAAATACTTTGTTTTATTGTCAATTTTTTCGTTGTCATCATGTTCCCTTCTTGATTAATTCTAATACTCATTTATATCATGTCGCATTCCTAATGTTCGTTCCTCTACCCCCCCCCTTCGCAATTACGTCTTATGCAAAACACTTGGATTATATTTTACAATACGATTAATAACAAGACGTCAATTGAAACTACTTCTAAAAAATAATAACACAAAGCGACAATATTTTCAATCTAAAACAATGGTCTTTTATGCTCATATATCTTCTTCGTATTCTAAAACAATAAAACAAGATGTGGTATCACAACCACACCTTGCTATGCTTATACATATTTTCAACATCTACACGAATCTAGTTTTTGTTTCCTTTTTACTTCATTCCTATATTCTTACGCTGACCATCATTGTTTTTGTAGAAAGCAAAAGTACTGCTATTTTTATAACGTGCGTATGTTTCGTTGTCTTCCATTCTCGGAACATGAACCTCATCTTTTATTTGGTTAGTTGAGAAATTATATAAATACAAAGTGTCATATTTACTCAAAGTAAAATTACATATATATTCACCAAGTGCATAGTAATTATTTTTTCCGTTTATAACGATGTATTCACCTTGTTTCAACAATATCTGAGGTAATTGATATTTTTCCAACCTTGTCAGCTCATCACTAATATAATAATGGCTCAAATCAACAGAACTCTTTCCTGCATTATATATTTTAATCCAATCAGAATCTCCTCCTGCAGATAATTCACTAATCACTATTGTCTCATCCGGTATTTGTTTTGCAACCACATTGATTATAACTTTTTTGTCACTAGCGTTTTTATCTGAGATAACTAGTGTGTCTGTAAATATTTTTTCTCCATCCACTTCCCAATGACTAAAAGTATATCCTGGATATGCGTTTTGTCGAATTTCTATACTTGTGTTTTGATAATATTCATTACTATAATTTTCCTCTTCTTGCAGACTCATGCTTCCCCAAGAAACACTAATTCCTTTTGTTGTAGTTATAGAGAAATCATATGTTGAATCCACTCCTAAATAAGTATTAACATTGTGATGCATCTCCTCACTACGTTCTTCCGCTTGTTGCTTCATCCAAGTAATGTATGTGGAAGCCACTTCATCCGCTTGTTTTACTCCATATTGCAAACACATTTCATGATATATTTTTCCGTATTCCTCTAAAATAATATTACAAACATTTTCACTTTCAAATACAGTATTAAGCAAATCACAAACAATCGTAATAAATCTATTTCTAAAGTCTTCATTGCGCATCACATTTGGAAACACAGATTCTTTTGCACGAAACTGCCCTTCCATTAATGATACAAATGTATCATTCGCATCACCTTCAAAAAACTGTATGTTTTCATTTGAATAATAAGTGATATCCGTGTCATAAATCAAAAAACGCCATCTTCCGTCAGTATATGGGTTCGCTTTATCACTTTCTCCTACATACCGCCAAATCTCATAATTATTTTGTGGCCAATCCGTATTATTAATCAGAATTTCTATAGCGTTATACAAGAGATAACTATCCATATCCACATTCTGCTCCAATTTGATTTTATTATCTTCGTCACATAAATCTGCCATAAAATATTCCATAACTCCGGCATCAATAAAGCAACTTTTTTCGCTCCCTTTATGTTTCTCTATCGCATCAGTAATATTTAGATTAAATTTATTTGCCAAAAAAGAATTAGAGTATTGTTGTTGTATATCATAGATACCATAAAAAGAACCATTCAAATATAATACAGCTCTTTCAGTATTTGTGCACCCATCAAATCCACTTTCATATGCTAAACGGCTTACGACTGCAGAACGAACATTACCTTGAAACATATCTTGAGCGCCACTCTTTAATCTTAAACTGTTATACTCTTTAACAAAAGAACATTCTGAAACCATTTGGTTATCAGAATAGCTAAAAATCAATTTCGGATTATCTATATCATAAACTTCATCAGCAGTAATTTTAAGAGATTTAATTTCCATGCCACGAGACATTCCACCCATGATATTGATGCCTACGTCTTGTTCTATTGATACAGATCCATTTTTTTGAAACATTGTTAAATGAGCATCTCTTACCCCCTCTTCCCCCATCAAACTTATATTACTAAATATACCATTATCCGGATTATATAGTTCATCCGAATCACATGTAAGACTGATAAGATTAAGGCTAAAATCTTGTGATAGTTCTTTCTGCAACACAAAAGTATGTTCAACAACGTCAGAGAAACAACCATTATAATATAGTCTTGCTTTAACAGGATATACACTGATAGTATCAGCTACAGATTTCAGTATAATGGGTTCTGTATAAACCATGCTATTCTCGTCTGGATTATTTCCATCCAACGTGTAATAAATACATGCTTTACGGGGTAATTCGTAATTTTTTTTTAATTTTAATGTGAGAGTTTTAGTATAAACCCCTGTTTGTTCACTAAAATTGATTATATCACCATTAACATGTTTAACAACACTCGTGATATCTTTATAATCGTTCAAATAACAAAACGTTACTATTCCTATCAACATTCCTATTGCCACAAGAAAAGAGCCTATCTGCTGTCGTTTGCTTATTCTATCCAACAACATCACCAGCCTCGCTAACCCAATTTACACTTTGAACCCCTTCAACTTCTTGTAGCATATCTATCAACTTCAAATCTATTTCTCCATTTGTTCTAATTTCAAATATGAATTCTTGGTTCTTCTTTTCTCTACTTGCAGTACGCATTCTACATCCCACCACAAATGGTTTTATCTGTTTTATCACCTCTTCCGAATCTATAAGTTGTCCATTGTTACGTATAATCAATAAATATTTGTGTCCTATACCCCAAATAAAATTCGATCCTAAAACAACAACAGCAACAAACAACGAGGTAACTGCTGCTAATTTAAAATTACCAGAACCTACACATAACCCTTCTGCAATTGCCCAAAAAATAAAAACAGTGTCACGACTATCCTTAATAGCAGTTCGAAACCTTACAATAGAAAGTGCACCCACCATACCTAAAGAAATAACTATATTACTACTAATCATCATCATAATAACTACAGAAATCAACAAAATAATTAATAGTGAGGTATTAAACTTAACATTATAAGCAACTCCACGATACGTCAGATAGTATGTTGCAAAAATTACCAAACCTATTATTAACCCCGCTATCATGGTAATACCAATTGCCTTTACTCCTAAATTAGCATTGTTTGTGTAAAAATAATTAAAAATCTCTTGTTTTGTCATTTGTTACGCTCTCCTTATAACATGTATTCCATATAACTTTTTCTTCCCATGCAATATTTGCTTATTGCTAGACGATTCAAATCACATGCTTGTAATGTTTTTGAAACATAACCCAATAGTTTATCATTATATTTCACTTCCAAAATAACCCTTTCATCATATTGACAAGAATATAGTGGTTCGGGTGAAAAGATATCAAAACAGCTTTCCGAACTGCGTACATTTCTGTCAAAAGTTATTCTAGTATTGTTAATAAAATGTGTATATGCTATTCTATTGTATTCAATAAGTGTCACTGGTTTATAACACCCCATCACCATTATTGAATATATAGTAACCGCATTGGAAGAACTGTCAAAATATTGGCGTAAAACATTATATTCTCCGTTTATTAACTTTTGAGCATCTTCTCTAGTAATGCGCAAGCTTATCTTATGTTGAACGTCTCCATCCTTTTGTTTCATTTCCAATTTACACCATTGGTCATTTGGATCGTAAATCCTAATACGAATTTTTCTTCTGATTTGGGCACCTTCTATTTTTGTAATTAAATCATACTGATTTATAGAATCAAAATACAAACTTCGAACCATATATCCATTAGTGTTTGGGCAATACTCATCCTTTGACAATATCTGCTCTAATTTTTTTTGTAACATCAAACTTTTTTCATGAGTAAGAAAATATTTGTTCTCCGTCCTATAAACCACCCATTCTTGGCCCATGTAATCATTCCTTTCTTGTTCTTGAGAGACTTGCGTATATATTCATATCTTCTTAGAATATACATTGTCTCTCTCATTTTCAATCTAACCGTCTTTGAAACAGAACATAATTTAATATATCATTTTCAAACAAACCTTGCAATTGTTTTATATATTCTACTTTATTCTACAAAAAATGAAGGCTCTATAGCAAATGTGGGAAGTCTAAACTTCCCACATTTAAATATATGCTTTTAGAATGTTAACTCTATCTTTTTTTGTATCATTTCCCCTTCTTTATGATTCTAGCTCTATACTTTAGGATATATGGAATCAAAAAAAATATAATTGCATGTCTTATGCCCGGAAATGGTTTTGTTATCACATTGAAAATTCTCCAACAAACAAAATACAATTTCCACCCTTTTTCTTCTGGTGTATCCTTCCAATAAGTCATATTTAAATACTTCCAATAATCATTTTTATACTTATGAGTATTTCCCTCACGCCAAGGACGTTCCTCACCCAAGTAATGTATAATCACAGGATCTTTTATAGCATTTTGATATACTTCCTCAGAAATATATTTGACAGG
>JAEIGA010004077.1_pt1 | contig 22608 bp, 14 predicted proteins | sample 9270691 | NCBI WGS metagenome assembly JAEIGA01 (sample SAMN17057246, study PRJNA624740) | gut metagenome | biome: biome; isolation source: fecal sample | host: Bos grunniens | place: China: Xizang | collected 2019 | reverse complement strand
CGTTGACGGTCTTATCCACATCACTGACCTCTCATGGGGTCGCGTAAATCACCCTGAGGAGGTCGTAGCACTCGACCAGAAGCTTCAGGTTGTTATCCTTGACTTCGATGAGACAAAGAAGCGTATCGCTTTGGGTCTCAAGCAGCTCACAGCACATCCTTGGGAGGCTCTCAACGCAGAGCTTAAGGTAGGCGACAAGGTTAAGGGTAAGGTAGTGGTTATGGCTGACTACGGTGCATTCGTTGAGATTGCCCCCGGTGTAGAGGGTCTTATCCACGTATCAGAGATGTCTTGGAGCCAGCCTTTGCGTTCAGCACAGGAGTTTATGAAGGTAGGTGACGAGATTGAGGCTGTTATCCTTACTTTGGATCGTGAGGAGCGCAAGATGTCACTCGGCGTTAAGCAGCTTACACCCGATCCTTGGGCAGAGATTGAGAAGAAGTACCCCGCAGGTACAAAGTGCACAGCACGTGTACGCAACTTCTCTAACTTCGGCGTATTTGTAGAGATTGAGGATGGTATCGAGGGTCTCGTACACATCTCTGACCTCTCTTGGACAAAGAAGGTTAAGCACCCCAGCGAGTTCACACAGATTGGCGCAGAGTTGGAGGTTGTAGTTCTCGAGATCAACAAGGAGAACCGTCGTCTTTCACTCGGTCACAAGCAGCTCGAGGAGAATCCTTGGAACGGCTTTGAGAGCCAGTATGGTGTAGACAGCATCCACGAGGGTACTATCAGCGAGGTTACCGAGAAGGGTGCAATCGTATCACTTGGCGAGAACATCGAGGGCTTCTGCCCCGCACGTCACCTCGTTAAGGAGGATGGCACTACTTTGAAGGCTGGCGAGAAGGCAGAGTTCAAGGTTTTGGAGTTCTCAAAGGCTACAAAGCGCATCACACTCTCACACAGCCGCATCTTCGAGGAGGCAAAGCGTGCAGAGGTGGCTGCCGAGAAGGCAGAGCGTCGTGCAGCTGCTGATGCAACAAAGTCAACCGTTAAGAAGATTAACGCCGCAGTTGAGAAGACAACTCTTGGCGATATCGCAGGCTTGGCAGAGTTGAAGGCACAGCTCGAGAAGAAGTAATATATACTTCTACATAACAAGAGAACCGACGGTGGGTATCCATCGTCGGTTTTTTTGTCTATATACACTTGATGCAGACTACTTTATAACTACGCATCTGTTGGTCAGCGCTGCATCCTTGCCCGAGAATAACTGCACCGTGTCACCCACCCACGACGTTGTTATACGGCTCTGGGCGATGCCCCTATCTACCATATACGCCTTGACACTCTCGGCGCGCTCGCGCGACAGTTGCTCATTGCGAGCAGCACTGCCCGTCTCCTTGTCGGCATAGCCTATGATAGTAAGCGGCGCGTTACTGCCCTTTATGGCAGCTATGTAGGTGTCGAGCGTTGCCTGTGCATAGGGCGTGAGGCTCGCAGTGCCTATATTGAAGAATAGTACGCCATCTGTTGCTACCACCTCCTCCTTTATCGTGCGTGGAGCCTTGCGGCACTCATCCAAATCTGCGCATAGCGTGCCATTCTCGCTCTTAAGCTGCGTAAGGTGTTTCTGTGCATCCTCATTGAGGACGGCAGCGGCTAACAGGTCTGCATTAAGCTCCTCAACAAGGGCAATATATCCACTCACATCGGCTGGCGTAAAGGCACGATCCCAACCACGCTTATTAAAGCGATAGGCAAGACCGACACTCGCCGAGAATGCCATAGCCACGCTGCTGTCGCTGCCCTGACGTATCTGCTCGGGGAGGTCGCGCGTTGGGAAAAACCAGCTGCGCAGGTCTAACTGGATATCAAACTGACGGCTCACACGAAACTTATTAAGCGTGCCCGCTGTAAATGCAAATTCGTCGTTACGTTGCCCCACAGAGCCTGATGTCCACGACATAAGCGTATAACCAAAGCCTACATACGGCACAGCACTATATACACGCCTCTCCTTATAGCCACCTATCCAGTTGGAGAGGTTTATCATAAAATCGCCGTGAGCAAAGAGATATGGCGTCTGGTAGATGTCGTTGCCATATACCGAGGGGGCATTAGAGTAGTTCTGGTATTGTCCTATGTCGAACTGTAGACGCGCTCCGACAATGGGGTTTAGCCACTTGGTGACAGCAATATTGGCATTCCAGCTATTACGCTTCCAGAAGTTGCCAGGCTCAAGCGAGCCACCAATAGAGTTGATGTCGAGAGCCGAGCTACCAAAGCCCGCAGAGATCTCCCAATTATCACAGAAACGGTTGGTCACAAGACCGCTCCAACGTAGCGGTTTACCGCTATCACTCTGTGTATATACCTCCGTTATGGAGAGCGTCTCCTGCGCATAACTCACTGTAGAGAAGAGTGTGAGGAGCGATGTCAATAAAAAAAGTAGACTCTTTTTCATTGTTGCAATAATTTGATTAACCACATATCTTTTGTCTAACTGCGCCCACTCCTTTAAGAGGGCTGCCGCTACCATATATGCAAATTATGTACAATTCAGCCCCATACGCCACAAATTATTGCAAATAAAAGAGGTATCCACCCATAGGCAGATACCTCTCAACCGACCTAAAGTCGAGCTTTTATCTCACGCGCTGCAACATCACAACATCGTCTGCACCCTTTATAGGAGCACTGCTTTCGACGCTGTCACGCTGCGAGTAACGCTCTCTATCTGTGCGCTCTACCGTCGACACAGCTGCTCTAAATGGTGCCTCCATAGGCTCTGCTACAAGAGGCTCACAGCTATATACAACGCTCTGCGTGTTAGCAATAATGTCACGATGCTCGTTGTACCAGTCGACAAATATCTGCGCATCGGGGTTAACGCCCTCGCGTGTACACTGGAACTTATATAGGAAACGATCCGAGTAGAAGCCGAGCTCATCCTTGGCTATTGCACCGAGCCAATTCTCATAGTCGTAGGCGACAGGCTCACAGATGTACATAGGACGCACATCCCAATAGAGCATACGTCCAAGCAGGTTCTCGTCGGTATACCACGCAGGGTCATCATAGGGCCCTACCTCCCAATTATAGTAGTATACAACAGCGTCGGGGTCGGAAACCACAAACTCAACGGGATATACAGCATACTCGTCCGCCATATCGAGGTTACCGATAGTCGGGTCAAGCTCATTGACGGCTCTGATATCGAAGTAGCCCATATCCTTAATTGACACGGTCACCTCTGACGGCTTCTCGGGCAGAGTCTTGAACTCCTGTGAGAAGAGCGATGTTGTCACAACGCCTCCATAGTAGCCAAAGGCGTATACCACATACTTTGTATCAGGCTCAAGACCGCGGTCGATGTCGTATTGATACTCACCGTAGATATACTCAAAATCATACTTCTTGAGAATGGCACTTAATCGTGCGCGCTCCGAGGCACCAAGCTTATTCCACTCCTCCAAAGTCAGCCAACCTGCTACATACGACTCACTATCACTTGTAGGACGGAAGACAAACGTAACACCATAAGCCGTAATGTCGCTTACAACGATACGTATGCTCATATCACTCGACTCAACAATACCCGTATGAACAACCTCCATATATGGCACGGTTGAACATAGCGCAAAGTCGTTCACGGCAAATGCAAAGACGTAGTAGTCGGTATCTGCCAACAGCTCGAAGGTGTACTTGTCGGTGTCATACGAACAATGGTTCTGAATGATTAGCGCAGGAGGCGCACCTTGCAGGCGATCCGACTCTGTAACATCCACCCACCACTTCTCGATATACTGCTCTGGGGTAATGCCCAAAGCCGCAGCCTCACTATCTACAAGCGACTTGGCAAGCATATCGAAGTAGTAAGCACCACTATAATTATTAGGCGTGATGACCACATCTACAACAGGGCCTGTAATCTCTGTATCCACATCAAACGACAACTCGCCAAGCTCGACGCTGGGTGTAGAGAACTCATAGCGGTAGACATCCGACAGACGCTCGCCCGTGTTTACGTCGTAGTAGAAGGCATAGAAGAGGTACTCCGATGCAGGGTTAAGACCTGTCAGCTCAAGGTCGTAGACAGCACCCTGACGAGCATTCTCGCGCGCCACATCCATAGCGCTTAACCCCGACCACGAACCTATCCACTCCTTATATGCCATATCCTCTTGGAAGAGTGCCTCGTCGTCGTGTAGACCATACTCCTCGACCTCCTCCATAGTGTACAAACCAATGATATACTTGGTGTCATAGTTTGCGGGATATACGTCTATCATCGCCTCAAAGTAGTTGCAAGCAGTCATCTCCACCGTGAAGGTGTAGCTTGCAGATGTTGCTGCCGACTGCTTAACGACGAACGACACCTCGTCAGCATCCCTATAAGTGACCTTAACCGTTGTCTCGCGTGGCTCCTCTACCTCATTTGCAGCAACCACAAACTTTATAGCACCTGCCACAGTAACGTCGATATCCGAGATCCACCCCTCGGCACACGTAGCCTCCACCATAACACCATCAATAGGGTTGACAATGGTGTAGTTCACACTGTACTCGCCGCCATCTGCCTCGGCAGCGACCTCGCTCTGCTTAAGGTTGATCACAGGCTTCTCAACAGGCGTTGGATCATCCTTGGGCTCCTCGACACCACTATTGTCGCACGACACAGCAAGCAGCATACCTATAAGAGGAAGTAATGCCCACATAAACTTTGTAACCAGTTTCATAATAGTCTATTTATTGATTAACACCTAATAATTCAGCGGCGTGGCTACGGCAACACAGATAACTACCGAGTCAATATCCTACGTAAAGATAAGAAATATTTTAGAAAACGCAAAAATCAGCATTCATATTTTCACATTTTCACACTTTATCGGCTGTTAGCACCATAGCTACAACACCCGACAACCATATATAAAAAGATTCCAGACAAGAGTACATTAAGCCCTCTTGTCTGGAATCTTACTTATGACGCTTACGCGTACTCTTATCTGTTATCGACGAGCAACAAGTGCATCAGCTGCGGTAACAACCTCATTGTCGCTTGCCTGCTTTGAAGAGAACTTAACCTTTGCAGGTGACTCTACAACAACAGCCTTGCGAGTGAACAATGGAGCCTCCTCAACCTTCTGCTCTGCGTCGTAAACTACGCTTGCAGGCACTGCAGTAATACCCCACCACTCATTTCTCCAATCAATGAATGACTGAACGTCAGCGTTGCAATTGCTTCTATCGCAGTAGAAATAGTTGTAATACATCTCTGTATAGCGACCCTCTGCATCACGACCTACAGCAGTAATAAGGTTATTCATACCATACTCAACAAATACGTAAGTGTACTGTGGAGCAGGACCGTCGCCGATCATACCGCTCATAACATACTCGTATGTATACCATTCCTTGTTGGATGCTGAAACGAGCCAGTTGCTGGTATAGCCAATGAGATCCTCTGATGACTTGATAAGCTCCATAGGATAGATAGCATACTGCTGTGCAAATGAGAGGCTTCCAATAGTAGGATCTACCTCGTTAAGAGCAGTGATATCGAAGTAACCCATCTCTCGAAGCGCAATAGTCTCTGTTGACGGAGCATCAGACAATGTCTTGAACTCGGTAGAGAACAACTTTGTAGTTGCAACACCAGCACGGTAACCCATAGCAAATACTACATACTCTGTCTCGGGTGTAAGACCCATCTTCTCTGTGTATGTGATATCGCCGTGGATATAGTCGCTACCAAAATCATAAGCCTTGATGATGTTCTGGATACGCTCACGCTCCGAGCTTCCGAACTTGTTCCACTCATCCTTTGTAGCCCAACCAGAGACATAGGGATCATTGTTGCTGGTGCGGTAACGGATGGTTGCGCCGTTAGGTGTAATATCTGTAACGATAATAGTAATCTCGTTTGTTGAAGGCCCTACCTTACCAGTTGTGAGCACCTCATACTGGGGAACAGACGAGCAGAGAGCCCACTCGTTGAGTGCCATAGCAAAGAGATAGTAGTCAGTCTCTGCCAAAAGCTCAACATCATACTCATCGCTTGTATACGAACCTACACTTGCAAGGATGCTCTCGGGGCTGTAATCCTGATCCATCTCATTGCAAGCTGTTGTATTCCACCAGAACTCGAAGAACTCTGCAACAGTAAGACCAAGCTCTGCAGCCTGTGCATCAACATACTCCTTTGGCATTACATCGAAATAGAATGCGTCGAGGTAGCTTGCTGGAGCAGCTGCCTCAATGTGTACTTCGGGGCCATTAACAGTGTATGATGTCTCAAATACCATCTCCTGAAGAGGTACTGCAGGAGCAGTAAACGGATAACGATAGATATCAGAGAGACGCTCGCCAGTGTTTACGTCAATGTAGTACATATAGAGAAGGTACTCTGTTGCGGGGCGACAGCCAGTTACCTCCTTCTCATAGGTATTACCATAAATCTTACGGACATCAATGATATCAGCAGCAGTAAGACCGTGAAACTGACCCAACCACGCAAAGTACTCCATATCATCGTTGAAGAGTGCATCATCATCATACAACTCATACTCGTTGATGTATGCCATATCGTATACATTCACAAGGTAAGCAGTATTCTGGTCTGCAGGATAGATATCAAAAGTACAAGAACGATAGCCCATAGACACCTCATCTACAGTAAATGTGAGGTTCTGGGGCTTTGCAGCCTCCTGCTTAACAGTAAATGTTGCAGGCTCTGCATTCTTGTACTCAACTGTAACAACAGCACTACGCTGCTGCTCAACGGTGTTCTCAGCTACATCAAACTTGATGACACCTGCAGTCGTTCTGTCAATGTTAGAGATCCACACTGCGTCAGTAACAACGTTAACAGTCTCGCCATCAACAGGGTTCTCGATAGTGTAGTTTACGGTGTAGGTATCAGCCTTTGCCTTTGCCTCAACAACTGAAGACTTCAGCTTGATAACAGAGGTGATCTCGCTGCCATTGTCTACGGGATCTTCACCGCAAGATACAACAAAAAGCAAGCTCAACAGAGGAAGCAAGCTCCACAAAAACTTTGTAATTTTGCTCATAATTTGATAGTTTAAGGTTTTAATATTTAGTTACTTATCTCGTTTAGCAAATATTAATATTTTGCCTTTTACACTCAAGGCTATAAACACACATTCCGTTAATTTGGGCAAATATACAAATAAAAATCTAATTTTTGCTATTTATATGACCTTTTTTTGCAAAACTTACCGTTAATCAAAACGACATACCTGCCAGCAACATAGCACCATTGACATCGCCGCAAAAGAGAAGCCGAGGTGAGTACAAATAGAGTACCCTCACCTCGGCTCAAAACATATATAGACGGCAGCTACCCGCTATCGTGGTCTAAATCAACCGCACTTTGAATAGCCGCAAGACATACAGGTAAGGCAGCCATTCTGGTAAGCCATATTCTCCTGACCACACTGCGGACAGCGACCCTTACCACGTGTACCATCCTTGATATACTGCTTAAGTGCGCGCTCAACGCCATTCTTCCAGGTGTTGATAGTCTCGCTATCGAGGTGCAGACCGTCAACGAGCTGCACAACCTTGTCGATAGGCATACCATAGCGCAATACGCCCGAAATCAGCTTCGCATAGTTCCAGAACTCCTCGTCGAACAGACGTGATATACCACCGATAGTGTTGATATAACCGTAGCGATCCTGATACTGGAAATCGTAACGCTTCGAGCCATCCTTCTCGCATACCTTCAAGATGTGACCACGCGTAATAGTCTTGGGGATATACATTGCATCCTCCTCAATCTTACCTGTAAAGATCTCATAAGGACGATCATCCTGCTTACCTACAAATGCAATCCAGTCCTCCGAGCCATTCTTAAAACGTACAATGTCGGCGGGGATAGACTCGGGACGACGAATAGAGTTAGAGCCGTTGCAGTCCTTCTTATTCTTACTGTTTACATCGAGCAAGACACCCGTACGGCAACCGTCACGATATACGGTAATACCCTTACAGCCACACTCCCACGCTGTGCGGTATACGTCAGCTACAAGCTCCTCCGAGACATCGTTAGGCAAGTTTACAGTAACCGAGATTGAGTGGTCAACCCACTTCTGGATAGCACCCTGCATCTTAACCTTTGCCACCCAATCAATATCGTTGGCTGTAGCCTTGTAGTAGGGCGATGCCTTGAGCCACTCGTCGAGCTCTGCCTCCGAGATTGTCTGCAAGCGCGTAGTGTCATAACCATTAATCTCCAACCACTTGATGAAGTTGTGGTGGTATACGTAGTACTCAACGAACTTCTCACCAGTCTCGTCAACAAATGTTGCCACCTGATCCTTATCCGAGGGGTTAATCTTACGGCGACGCTTATACACAGGGCGGAACACTGGCTCGATACCCGATGTTGTCTGCGACATAAGCGATGTAGTACCAGTGGGCGCAATGGTCAGCATAGCTATATTACGACGACCATACTCTCTCATAAGCTCCTCAAGCTCTGGAGCCTCCGCCAAGATACGCTTAATCATAGGGTTGTTCTGCTCCTTCTCGAAGTTGAACACACCAAACGCACCACGATCCTTCGCCATCATAACAGATGCACGGTAAGCCTCAACAGCGAGTGTCTTATGCACCTTTACCGCAAAGTCGATAGCCTCATCAGAGCCATAACGCAGACCAAGTGCCGCAAGCATATCACCCTCGGCAGTGATACCGAGACCTGTACGACGACCCTTGAGTGCCATATCCTTAATCTTGCGCCACAACTCAAGCTCTACACGGCGCACATCGTCATCCTCGGGGTCTGACGCAATCTTGCCTATGATAAGCTCAACCTTCTCAAGCTCAAGGTCGATGATATCATCCATAAGGTGCATAGCCTTTGCTACGTGCTCCTTGAAGAGGTCGAAGTTGAATGACGCCTCACGCGTAAAGGGCTTCTCAACATAACTCAAGAGGTTCAACGCCAACAAACGGCAGCTGTCGTAGGGGCAGAGAGGAATCTCGCCACAGGGGTTTGTTGACACTGTACGGAAGCCCTCGTCAGCATAGCAGTCGGGCACACTCTCGCGCAAGATAGTATCCCAGAACAATACACCAGGCTCGGCAGACTTCCAAGCATTGTGAATAATCTTCTCCCACAACTTCTTGGCATCAACATCCTGCTTGAACATAGGCTCCTTCGCACCAACGGGGAACTCCTGACGGTAGCTCTCACCATTGATGGCTGCGCGCATAAACTCGTCGTCAATCTTGATTGAGACGTTAGCACCTGTAACCTTACCTGTGTCCACCTTTGCATCAATAAAACGCTCGGCATCGGGGTGCTTGATAAGCAGCGACAACATAAGCGCACCGCGACGACCATCCTGTGCCACCTCGCGTGTAGAGTTTGAGTAACGCTCCATAAAGGGCACGATACCTGTTGAGGTGAGTGCCGAGTTAAGCACGGGGCTACCTGTAGGACGGATGTGCGAGAGGTCGTGACCAACACCTCCACGACGCTTCATAAGCTGCACCTGCTCCTCATCCATACGGAAGATACCACCGTATGAGTCTGCGGGGTTCTTGTGACCGATAACAAAGCAGTTAGAGAGTGATGCCACCTGAAGGTTGTTGCCGATACCTGTCATCGGGCCACCCTGCGGAATAACATAGCGGAAGTGGTCAAGGAGCTCAAATATCTCGGCGTGTGTCAAGGGGTTAGGATAGTTGCTCTCGATGCGTGCAAGCTCGGCTGCAATACGGTTGTGCATATCCACAGGTGTCGACTCAAAGATGTTGCCATACGAGTCCTTCAGGGCGTACTTACTCACCCAGACTGTGGCAGCAAGTTCATCACCCGCGAAATACTCACGTGTGGCAGCTACCGCATCCTCGTACTTCACCGTAGGAAGTTGATTAGTAGTAGTTTTATTTGTCATAGCTTTATATTTTATTATTTTTTTGCTTCAACTTACCGCATTACACCACCCAAAAACCGACTCATACGAGCCTGCAACAAACAAGTAAACAACCTTGCGATAGGGCGACGCCTCCCCTCACCCATTCTAAAAAGGGCGTGTTTTGGGATTACAAAATTCGTGAAAATTTATATTAAAAAGTATGTTGCGCGGAGTTAATTTTCGACAGGTTATTCACAAAAAATGAAAATGTGCGCCAGAGCTACACCCAACGCATTTTCACCCCTATAATTTTTTCTTATCGAAAAATTTTAGGCTTCTACACCACACAAATAGCCCCGCACCAACTCCCCCTGAAAGCACTCCGAGCGCAATGCCAAGAAGTATATCAAACGGATAGTGACAAGCGAGGTAAATACGTGAATAACAGATAAGTAGCGCAACGACAACAATCACTGCGGCATACCACCAACGTCGTATTGCCACAATCGACAACGTAGCCATAGCAAAGATTGTCGCGGCGTGTGCCGACACTGTGCCATACTTGCCGTGGTCAAACGACGGGACGTGTACATCGCACAGCATATCGTTCCACATTGGACGCAGACGCGCTGGAAACGATGCCCACAAATTTTTCAATAGTCCCGTATGCTTAAAGACTCCTGCAACCATATCGGCAAGAGCCATCGCCACTGCTACAGACACAACAAAAACGAGCAGTCCGCGCCAGCTATAGCGTCGCCATATAATATAAAGTATCAACACATAGAGTGGTATCCACATAAAGATTCCCGACACGGCAGTCATAAAGGCATCCACAGTAGCCCCACCATCGAAGTTCAGCGTCTCAAACAATCTCCAATCCCAGCGAATATCCATATCTCTCACTCTGCATAGATGTTAGAATGCTGCATACATAGGCAGCGCACCCTCGCCTCCCGACGAGAGCGTAAGTAGCATATCGCACTGTACCATAAGCCACACAGCAACAACGATAAGAAGCACCTGACAGATATACCCCGAGCGTGTCACGCCCCTCATAACAGCATTATCTACGCGGCGCGGCAAGAGGTGCATAACATATCCCAATAGCATCAGAGCAAGGGCTACTGCCGACTGCTCAACCATAGCGGGTATATCTGCCCACGACCAGTTGTGAGCTATGCGCATAAGCATATCCTCAACCTGATGCATACTATCGGAAGTAAAGAGCAACCAGCCGAAGGCGACAATATGGAATGTGAGGAGCGTTGCCAGAGCCCTCCACGCTGGCTTCATCTCGCTACCCACCTTCTTGGCATTGGGTATAAGCTTGAGCCAGAGCTTATGTAGCGCGAGAGCCACACCGTGCAGCAGACCCCACGCCATAAAGGTAAGACCCACACCGTGCCACAAGCCTCCGAGGAACATTGTTACTATAAGGTTGAGGTAGGTGCGCAACGTGCCGTGACGGTTACCACCAAGTGATATATATAGGTACTCCTTCAGCCACGTCGACAGCGATATGTGCCATCTACGCCAAAACTCGGTGATGGTAGCCGACTTATAGGGTGCATCGAAGTTATCAGGCAGGCGGAAGCCCAACAATAGCGCAACACCTATGGCGATGTCAGAATATCCCGAGAAATCACAATATATCTGTAGCGTAAAGCCATAGATAGCCATAAGTGCCACAATACCACTATCGCCTAACTCGCCAGCAAAGGCGGGAGCCACAAACAGCACTCCGAGCGACTTGGCAATGACAGCATATTTGATAATACCGCCAGCGATAAGCGTCACAGCGCGCCCCAAGTCATCCTTCGATATACGCAAATCACGCTGCTCAATCTGCGGAATAAAGTCTCGCGCACGCACTAACGGTCCAAGAAACATCTTCGGGAAGAAGGTGAGCAAGAAGAGGTAATCGCTGAAGTGGCGCAGCGGCTTAATTACGCCGCGCGATATATCCACCACGTATGCTATAGACTGAAACACAAAGAATGAGACACCCGCAGGTACCACTACCATACCCCATTCGAGCGTGCCCTCACCATACAATCCATTTACAAAGCCCACAAAGGCATCGGTGGCCTTGAAATAGACAAGTATCGCAATATTTATAGCCACACTAATAGCCACAAGCCCCCGTGTGCGTGCTCCACCCTCACGCCTACGCGCCACACGACGACCTATAACAAAGTCACTCACCGCCACAAAGAGTAGCAGCAAGACATATAATCCAGAGAGCTTATAGTAGAAATAGAGGGAGAACAGCACGACATAGAGCGTGCGCAGACGTACCACACGTCTCACCGCCATATAGCCGACACCAAAGAGAATAAAGGCAAAGAGGAAGAAGCCACTTGTAAGGGTCATAGGCGAGGTGGCATCATACCACAACAGGGGCAACAGACGCTCCCATATCGCCGACAATGACTCCACAACAGCCTCGGCATCGCCACCAAACCACTCGGCTATCTTTCCGATATACTCTGCTACCACGACAACTCCTCCTCAACAACGGGTTTTTCGATGCTCATAGCACCGCTATTGTCGATGCTGGGCAGAACCTCACTAACACCGATAGAGCGCATCTGCTCAATGTAGCGACGCTCCTGCTCACGCAGACTATCTACCCTCTCTCGCTCCAATAGCAGCTCATATACAGGCTGACGCAATGCCGCCGCAAGTGCGCGCGCCACACGCTTACCACCCGCATAATTGATGTGCGTATAGTCGCCACCAGCCCAGCCGTGCGACACAAAAGCAGGCATACCGCCCAGCTCTGCCATAGCCGCCGATGTATTCCAGAACGCCACATTACAACTATCTGCTGCAGCTCGCTGATACTTTGTCAGAGCATCCACCGAGCCGATAGGCACATACTTACCCGTCTCCTCGCTCTTTATCCAGCGGTCACTAACGCCCATAACCAAGACAACAGCATTGGGGAAGCAACGCTCGACATAGGCAATCATATCGCGTAGCTGGTCGCGGTACTTCGAGAAGTTACGCTGCCCAGGGAGCATAATATTAAGTCCATATTGCAAGACCACCATATCGTAATTGAGCATCTCATCAACCTGACGATTTATCGCGGCACTCGTACCAAAGATTGCGTGACCATTGTTGCTGCGCACAGAGAAGTTATCCACTACAACACCTCCATCAGCCTCAAGCGACGCACCATAGCAGACAACCTTACCCTCGACAACCTCCATAGCGAGCGAGTGTATGGGTGCCTCGATATGTATCTCGCGCAGACGCTCATCCGCGGCAATATCCAAACGATGATAGATGGTATCGTTTATGGTGAGCTGCACGCTACTACTATCGCGGCTAATAAGCAGAATACGAGCATTGCTGCACGAATCGAGCGTGGGGAACATATCCACCGACTCCCAGCGCACATTAGCGCGCGCACCGCCCTCTGACAGATAACCTGACACAGAGAACTTATCGCGCAGACGCTCGGGTGCCGACTTCGGCTTCATAATGCTGTATGACGACCAATTCGTAGCACGACGCTTAACACTACGTCTTACAGTAGCAAAGGGTATATCACACGGCACAAAGCCCACGCCACGACCTCCAAACAGCTGCTGTAGCTCGCTACGCAGGTCACAAGTGAGTATATCGCCCTCAACGAAGGAGTCGCCCATAAAGGCTATACGCACACTCTCGCCCGCAGCAAGACGCTCCACAAGACGCTCAAAGCGACTATTAGGCAGGCTATCGAAGTCCTCAATGGCGATGACACGCTGAGCTGTATCGGGACGCACCATAGCGGCGGTAAGACGTGGACGAGGCTCTGAAGCCATATCCTCAACGACCCAATCATAGCGCGTTGGCACAACAACGGGCAGGGTGTCGACAACAGCCTCCTCGGCGATAGTCATCGCTGCAAGCTCCTCCTCCAAGCGTGCCATATCAGCCTCATACTCAACGACCTCCTCTGTGGAATGTGTATCTTTGAGTGCCGACAAAGCATCGACACGCTCCAAGCGCAGACCAAAGACCTCAACGGCAGGCAATAGACCGAGTGCCACCACACCAAGTGCGACACCAAGCGTGAGCAGCAATCCTCGAAACGTATAGTCCTTATCCTTATTCATTGTTAGTTACGGCGCGAGTTAATCAGCGAAATATAGTATATGATAGTGGCGATAGCACTCAACGCTGCCACAAGATAGGTGCGGGCAGCCCAGCGTAACGACACCGTAGCACCCTCTATCTCGTCGCCCTTAAGCGTACCGCTACGCTTGAGCCACTCTAAAGCACGCTCCGAGGCATTATACTCAACAGGGAGCGTTACAATAGAGAAGAGTGCCGACATAGCCACAAGACCGATACCTATCCAGCACACCGTAGCATTGCTCGTAGCCGACATAATGGCAATGCCTATAAGGATAATCCACGTAGCTATGCTTGACGAGAAGTTTACAATAGGCACGAGATGCGAGCGGAGCTTAATTGGGGCATAACCCGTAGCGTGCTGCACAGCGTGACCACACTCGTGGCAAGCCACAGCAGCCGCAGCAACCGAGCGTGACGAGTATACACTGTCGCTGAGGTTTACGGTCATCGTCTGCGGATTGAAGTGGTCGGTGAGGTGACCCTTAACGTGGGTAACCTTGACGTTATATATGCCGTGGTCGTGCAACATCTTCTCGGCGAGTTCTGCGCCTGTCATACCCTGCGGCGACATCACCCTTGAGTACTTGTCAAAGACGCTCTGCAAGCGCGCCTGCACGATATAGCCAACAAGAGCTATAATACCCATAAGGATAATTGAGCCCGAGGTAGAGATATTTGACATCAGACCTGTTGAGGCATCAGCCACGCCAGAATCTACATAAATCTGCAAAAAATGAATCATAGTAAATTGTCTAAATCAATGTATATACGTATGCTGCATAGCATACCAAGAACATAACACCCTCGATGCGTGTGAGCTTATCTCGACCGATGATAAGGGCCGATATAAGGACAATCATCGCAGCTGCAAGTGTCATATAGATATCATTCATACCGACATCGCCCATTGTGAGGGGTGTCACCGTGCCACACACACCCAAGATAAGCAGGATATTGGCGATATTCGAGCCGAGCACATTTCCCAGAGCCAACGACGGACTACCACGTAGTATTGACACAAGGCTTGATGCCAACTCTGGAAGAGATGTTCCGCCAGCAACGAGCGTGATGGCGATAACAGCCTCCGACACGCCGAGCTGTCGCGCTATCTCTGTCGCGCTATTCACACACATCCTGCCGCCAAAGATAAGACCCGCAAGACCTGCCACAATCCACACTGTCACCTTTAGGTAAGACATCTTAACGGTGAGTGCCTCCGCCTCGGGCTCTTTTGTCATAGCCTTACGGTCAGCACGTATTGTAAGCGTTATCATCACAACGTAGCCCGCCAGCAATATAAGACCCTCAATGCGAGTAATATCCTCGTTGAGTGCCGTAACAACGAGCAGAGCTACAGTAGCTGCAATACAAGCGGGAATATCGCGGCGCACATTAGTACGAGTGAAGTCTATAGGCATAAATATAGCGCAGATACCCAATATCGCGAGGATGTTGAAGGTGTTTGAACCTACAATATTGCCTATCGCCATATCGCCACTGCCACCAAGTGCTGCGAAGAAGCTGACAACAAACTCTGGCAAAGATGTACCTACCGCCATCACCGTAAGACCAATAATAAACTCTGGTACTCGAAACTTCTTTGCCAATGCCACCGAGCCATCGGTAAGCATCATCGCTCCGATAATAATTAGAGCAAGACCTGCTACAAGAATTAGATACTCCATCGTTTTTATCTCAATTATATAATAATTGTGCAAAGGTACAAAAACAATTCACATTGCCAACAGCGCACCGATATTTATTTCAACATTGTCGCACAAAACCATTTTTACAACAAAAAAGGGAACAGCTAACATTAGCCATTCCCACTTTTCTTATATGTTGGTCTATGTTACTCTGCGGGAGTAAGAGCCTTGATAACTGCTGCTGCATTCTCTACGTTGCCACCTGCAGTCACATTCTTCATAGCTGCAATAGCCTTGTCAAACTGACCAAGCTCGTTGTAGGCTACACCAAGCAGGTAGTTGATGTCGCTGCGACCCTCATCTGTGGTCTGTGCTGCGATAGCTGCCTCTGATACCTCAACCATCTTTGCAAACTCCTTCTTACCATAGTATGCCTGCATAGTAATCTTCTGTGCCATAGCTGCATCGTCAAGCTGCTCTGCCATTGCAATAATACCATCATAGTCGTTTGCCATCTGGAGCTTTGCAACCTCATTGTTGGTGTACATATTCATCTTTGCCTGTGCCTCAGCGATAGCCTCTGCATACTTGTCGGCATTGAGTGAGCTGATGTTAGCACAAATCTTCATACCATCCTGGTACATATCGCTACGGAAGTAGCTCTCTGCAAGGTTGAGTGCCATACCAGTATTGCGGGGATCAGCCTCATAACCCTTTGAGAATACAGCGATTGCAGTTGCATAGTCCTCCGAGTTGAAGGCGTCAGCACCCTGCACCTCATAAACCTGACCGATAAGCGTGCGGTTCTTATTCATAGATGCTATATCCTCATAAAGCTCTGCATAGTTAGCAGCATTTGTAAAGCTCTCAACAGCAGCCTCATAGTCCTTTGCGTTGATAGCAGTCACACCCATCTTGTTGTAGCAAGTTACGATAAACTTCTTTGAACCAGCGATAGCCTTTAACTCGTTGGGATCCTCTGTCTCAAGATCATAGCTCGCCTCTACAACTGCCTGGAACTGCGCGATAGCCTCTGCAAAATTACCAGCCTTAGCATTAGCCAAGCCCTGCTGGAAGTTTGCCACTACGTCGCTCTGCGCAAAGAGAGTTGTTGCACCCATCAAAGCAACAACGGTCATAATTAGTTTTTTCATAGTTTTAGTATAGTTTTTTAGTTTTAATTGTTTTACTATTTTTACGCCTCATATAGCTGCATCGCAGGCGGTTTATCATAGAGTCACAGCCCTATTACTCAACAAACCAAACGCAAATTTACAACTTTTTTTGAACATACAACTGCTGTATCGCGTTTATTTTCGTAATTTGGCAAAAAACTCGCTCATAAGCTCTTCGCACTCCTCGCGCAACACTCCTCGCTCAACCTTTGTTCGCGGATGCATAATACGCTCCGAGTAGGTGGAATATCCGCGCTTCGGGTCGTCAGCACCCCACACCACACGTCCTATCTGGCTCCACGCCAACGCACCACCACACATCACACACGGCTCTACGGTGACATACAACGTACAATCAGCGAGATACTTACCACCGAGTGTCGACATAGCCGCCGTAATAGCCTGCATCTCGGCGTGTGCTGTAGCATCCATAAGTGTCTCCACGAGGTTGTGCCCGCGACCTATTATACGGTCAGCCGCCACCACCACCGCACCTATCGGAACCTCCTGCTTAGATAACGCAATACGTGCCTCATTTAGTGCCATACGCATATATTTTTCATCTTTGGAGGGCTCCAACACAAATTTTTGTTCCATATATTAACTAACGTATCGTTAAATTTATTACCTTTGTGGGTTAGAATGTATGTTTATTTTCTCGCAAAGATATAAAAATTAGATTAAACTAAAAATATACAACAATGTACAGATCACATAACTGCGGAGAACTCCGCATTGAAAATGCAGGTCAGACAGTCACCCTCGCTGGTTGGGTACAGAAGGTGCGCAACCTTGGTGCGATGACCTTTATCGACCTGCGTGACCGCTATGGCATCACACAGATCACCGTTGAGGAGCATTCACCCGAGGCAGCACGTGCTGCCGCACAGGAGGTAGGTCGTGAGTACGTATTGCAGGTGACAGGTAACGTCATCGAGCGTCAGGCGAAGAATGCGAAGATGCCAACTGGAGATATCGAGATTACCGCATCAGAGATAAAGATACTCAACCGTGCTGTAACACCCCCCTTCACCATTGAAGAGGAGTCTGACGGTGGCGATGACTTGCGTATGAAGTATCGTTACCTCGACTTGCGCCGTCCACCTCTCCAGCGCGCAATGATTCTGCGCCACCGTATGGCACAGGCTGTGCGCCAGTTCCTTGACAAGGAGGGCTTCCTTGAGATTGAGACCCCCTATCTTATCAAGTCTACACCCGAGGGCGCACGCGACTTCATTGTACCGAGCCGTATGAACCCCAACCAGTTCTATGCACTGCCACAGTCACCCCAGACCCTCAAGCAGTTGCTTATGGTTGCAGGCTACGACCGCTACTTCCAGATTGTACGTTGCTTCCGTGACGAGGATTTGCGTGCAGACCGCCAGCCCGAGTTCACACAGATCGACTGCGAGATGTCTTTCGTTGAGCAGGAGGATGTTCTGGAGATCTTCGAGCGTTGGGCACGCTATATGTTCAAGGAGGTTATGGATATCGAATTCTCGGAGCCCTTCCAGCGTATGCCGTGGATTGAGGCTATGGAGAAGTATGGCTCTGATAAGCCCGATTTGCGCTTTGGTATGACCTTCAGCGACATCACCGACCTGGCTCACGGTCACGACTTTGTGGTATTCGACTCTGCCGACTATGTAGCAGGCTTTGCTGCCGAGGGCTGTGCATCATACACCCGCAAGCAGATTGATGCGCTCACAGAGTTTGTCAAGCGTCCGCAGGTGGGCGCAAAGGGTCTTGTATGGATTAAGGTTGACGAGGAGGGCAAGTGCAAGTCATCTATCGACAAGTTCTTCTCGGAGGATGATCTCAAGAAGATTGCCGAGCGCACAGGTGCCAAGTGTGGCGATATGGTGCTTATCCTCTGTGGCGAGAAGTTTAAGACCCTTACACAGCTCTGCACACTCCGTCTTGAGGTTGCCGAGCAACTCGGTCTGCGCGATCCCAAGAAGTTTGCACCGTTGTGGGTTGTCGACTTCCCGATGTTTGAGTGGGACGAGGAGACACAGCGTTTCTACGCTATGCACCACCCCTTCACATCGCCCAAGCCCGAGGATGCCAAGTACTTCGACAGCGGCGAGTTGGGCAAGATGCGTGCTAACGCCTACGACTTTGTATGTAACGGTACAGAGATTGGTGGTGGCTCAATACGTATCCACGATGCCGAGCTTCAGGCAAAGGTGTTTAATGCTCTGGGCTTCACGCCCGAGGCTGCCGAGGAGCAGTTTGGCTTCTTGATGAACGCCTTTAAGTATGGCGCACCTCCCCACGGTGGTCTTGCCTTTGGCTTTGACCGCTTGTGCTCACTCTTTGGTGGCTCGGACTCTATACGCGACTATATCGCCTTCCCGAAGAACAATGCAGGACGCGATGTGATGCTCGATGGTCCTTCACCCGTAGCACAGGCACAGCTCGACGAGTTGTACTTGTCGTTGGTAAAGCCCGAATAACTCTAACGGTGCGACTGCACCACACTTATAACAACCTCGGATGGGTCGTATGTAAATGCCTCCTGTCCGAGTTTTTTTTGTGCGTTGACCACAGATATAGCCACTAAAATTTTGATAATCGCAAGTTGTTTTGTAATTTTGTTGTAACGTTGTAGGTGTGCGCCTTTGCAAACGAGTATAGTTTGGATAAGGCATAGCGCAAAACCGCGTTGAATAATTAACCTTATAAAGAGATACTATTATGAAGAGATTATCCTATTTTGTTATGCTGGCAGCGATGTCGATAGCTGGTATATGTACCGCTTGTGCGCAGGAGTTTACAGTTGAGGCAGAGGGCATTGGTCCCGTTAAGATTGGTGCAAATGCTAAAAATCTACCCAAACAGGTAGCTGGACTATATGACGAGATTGCTCTGATGCAAGATTATGACGAGTGGGAGGATGAGTATATCTATGCATACACATACAAGCTCAATGGCGAAGATATGCTCGGTGCTATGGCAAACGAGGCTGGCGAGATTTATCAGGTCTCTGCCTACTCTACCAAGCTACGCACAAAGTCGGGCGCATACCACACTATGAAGGCTCGTGACTTTATTCAGCTTCAGGGTGTTAAGGTCATCCTCAAGCCCGAGGCAGACTACGACAGAGTGAGCTTCGAGATTGACGGCATACCTGTATCGCTGAGCCAGGCAGGCTTCACAGCATCGGGTCAGGCAAAGTGCGATGCAGCTCTCAAGAGCGGTAATGCGCCACAGTTTACAACCAACGATTTTGAGGCTGACGAGAGCATCTTCCTTGGCGGCTTCACTTGGTAGTAGCGCGACATACTAATTAGAGAATATTTAGTCTATATCGGCATCGGAGGGCAAATTAATTAAAAAAAATTTGCTTTTCGGTGCCGAATTTCGTAACTTTGTTTGATTTTAGGCGACAACTGCCCGTGCGCGTATGTGTATGAGTGCGGACGCTAATGAGAAAAGCAAAACATAAGATATTACATATCAATCATTTAAAACTTTAAACTCTAAAACAATTATGGCTAATACCAAAGAAAAGTTGTTCACGGAGTTCCCACCAGTTTCAACCGAGCAGTGGGAGGCCGTAATCACAACTGACCTAAAGGGCGCCGACTATGAGCGCAAATTGGTATGGAAGACCGGTGAGGGTTTCAACGTAAAGCCCTACTACCGTGCGGAGAACCTCGCAGATGTTGAGTTCCTCGGAACGGCAGCCGGAGAATTTCCCTTCGTACGTGGCGTGCGTAACGACAACACGTGGCGCGTACACCAGACAATCTCGGTGGAGTGTGCAAAGGCTGCCAACGAGACTGCTCTGAAGCTCCTCAACTCGGGTGTTGACTCACTCGGTTTCTGCTTCTGCAACACTTGCGCTTGCGAGGTAGATGTAGACGCACTGCTCAAGGACATTGTTCCCAGCGCAGTTGAGCTCACATTCTGTGGCTCTAACGTTAAGGGCTTGGCTGCACTTGCAGGCAAGGTTCTTGCAAAGTATGCGGGCGAGGATAAGGATGCTCTTCGCATCAACTTCTGCATCGACCCCATCATCAAGGATCTCTCTGTTGCAGGCGACTTCTGCTGCAAGACAGGCGACGAGTGCTTCGACACTATCGCCGAGCTTATCAAGGCTACCGAGGAGTACAAGCACATTCGCGTAGTAAACGTATCTGGCGCAACATTCAGCAACGCAGGTTCTACCATCGTTGAGGAGTTGGCATTCTCACTGTCAGCAGCTCACGAGTACGTTGTTAAGCTTATGGAGCGCGGCTTGAGCATCGACCAGGTTGCTCGCAAGATTCGTTTCAGCCTCGCTGTTACCTCTAATTACTTTATGGAGATGGCGAAGTTCCGCGCAGCACGTATGCTCTGGGCTAACATCGTTAAGGCTTACAACCCCGAGCGCAACTGCTCTTGCAAGATGTTTACACACGCTGTGACCTCTTCTTGGAACCAGACTGTATACGATCCCTATGTGAATATGTTGCGTGGTACTACCGAGGCTATGTCTGCAGCTATCGCAGGCGTACACTCACTCGAGGTACTTCCCTTCGACTATGCATTTGAGGCTCCCACAGAGTTCTCACAGCGTATCGCTCGCAACGCACAGCTCCTGCTTATGCACGAGTCACACTTCGATCAGGTTGTTGACCCCGCAGGTGGTTCATACTTCATCGAGAGCCTTACCAAGAACATCGCAACAGAGGCTTGGGCACTCTTCCGCGAGATTGAGGATAAGGGTGGCTACATCGAGGCATTCCGCGCAGGTGCTATCGTAGAGAAGGTTAAGGCATCGGCTGCTACAAAGGATAAGAACATTGCTACACGCCGTCTTATCTTGTTGGGTGCAAACCAGTATCCTAACTTCACAGAGGTTGCCGACAAGGCTATCAGCGAGGAGGCTGTAACACGCAAGGCTAATGATGGTAATGTTCTTGTACCCTACCGTGGTGCAATGGCATTCGAGGCTATGCGTCTTAAGGTTGACCGCTCAGGCAAGGCACCCAAGGCATTTATGCTTACTTGCGGCACGCTCGGTATGGCACGCGCTCGCGCACAGTTCTCTTGCAACTTCTTTGCTTGCGCAGGTATCCGCGTTGAGGATAACACCTTCTTCAAGAGTGTTGAGGAGGGCGTAGAGGCTGCATTGGCATCAAAGGCAGAGATCGTCGTAGTATGTGCTTCTGACGATGACTACGCAACAGTAGCTCCCAAGGTTAAGGAGCTTTTGGGCGACAAGGCTATCCTCGTTGTTGCAGGTGCTCCTGCGTGCGCTCCCGAGTTGGAGGCACAGGGTATCACCAACTTCATCAATGTTAAGAGCAACGTGTTGGAGACCTTGAAGGATTATTTGAACAAGTTGGGTATCTAATCAATATCAATCAAACAATGAGAGCAAAATTTTCAGATTTAGAATATAAGGGTGCAGCTGCCACAGAGTGCTGCACTAAAAAGACCGCTCCTAAAGAGGATTGGTTGACAGCCGAGAGAATACCCGTTAAGGCGGACTACGCGGCTTGCGACCTCGAAGGCATGGAGCATCTGAACTATGCAGCAGGTATCGCTCCCTTCTTGCGCGGTCCATACTCTACAATGTACGTTATGCGTCCCTGGACTATCCGTCAGTACGCAGGTTTTTCTACTGCCGAGGAGTCTAACGCATTCTACCGTCGTAACCTTGCAGCAGGTCAGAAGGGTCTGTCTGTAGCATTCGACCTTGCAACACACCGTGGCTATGACGCTGACCACCCCCGCGTAGTTGGTGACGTAGGTAAGGCTGGTGTATCTATCTGCTCGGTTGAGGATATGAAGGTGTTGTTCAACGGTATTCCGTTG
>JAEIGA010004076.1_pt1 | contig 22608 bp, 44 predicted proteins | sample 9270691 | NCBI WGS metagenome assembly JAEIGA01 (sample SAMN17057246, study PRJNA624740) | gut metagenome | biome: biome; isolation source: fecal sample | host: Bos grunniens | place: China: Xizang | collected 2019 | reverse complement strand
TTGATATCATCAATGGCATTTTTATAGTTGGATTTGTTGTATTGCTTTTATTAGTTGGACTAACTGTTGGATCAATAGTATATATATTTATGCAACTAAAGAATAAATTTAATAAGAAATATGGATTTAAAAGCATAAATCGTTATATAAAAAAATAATATATAAAGGAGACTGATAACTATGAATAAAGACGAATTAAGAATGGCAGTAGAATCAGTGAACTTAGAGGTGCAATTAAAGCCAGTAGTAGAAAATATAGATATAATATTAGCTAAAGTAAAAGCATATTGTGAATGTATGGAAATGATACAAAAGAATAAAACTGAATTTGAAAGCAATATGCAAATGGTTCAATCATCATTATTGAAACTTGTTAATAAACTTAACGATATAGCTATGCATGCTATGGCTATAAATGACAGATCTATTTATTATAGATGCGAAGATAAGAAAAGACAAGTAAGAGATACTATGGAAGTTGTACGAAATCTATATATGTAAAAAATATTAAATAAAAATTTATGGAGGTTATGCTTATGTTTAAAGTTATCGTTGCAGGTACAAGAACTTTTGAGGATTATGATTATTTATGTGAATGTTTGGATGAACAGATATTATACATTACAGAAGAAAATGATATTATAGATGATATACAAATAGTTAGTGGCGGTGCTAAAGGCGCCGATAAACTTGGCGAAAGATATGCCAGAGAAAGAGGTTATAGCTTAAAAGTATTCCCTGCTGAATGGGACAAATTTGGTAAATCAGCAGGATATAGAAGAAATGAACAAATGGCTAAGTATGCTGACGCTTGTATATGTTTCTGGGATAGACAAAGTAAAGGTACTGCGCACATGATAACTTTAGCAGAAAAACATGATTTATTATTAATAGTAAACGAAACTGAAGAAGGCGAAATAGTTACTGAGTTCGATGACAAAATAAAAAGAACTGAAGAAAATCAAAAAAGATATGAAGAAAATAAAAAAAATAATAATAATGTGGAGGTAAACCCTATGAACAATAATAATATGAATAATAATAATGCAAGAACTATAGTAACTTATACAATAGCTAACAGAGGTAACATGAGTGTTTTAATGAATCATACTTCTAATAAATTTGTAAAACTTGAAGATAAAACTGGTTGTACAATGGCAAGTTTAAGATTATTACAAGCTGTAGTTAATAAAATGGAAAGAAACGATAATGTATTAAATATAGTTATAGTACCTAAAAACTTAGGATTAATATTAAAAGTGGATGGCGCTCAAGCTATAAAAGACAATGGATATAAAACTCTTGAAAATGGTAAACAATTAAGTAAAGAGTTTGTTGATATAATGGTTCATATAAATGAATTAAGAAAATGGTTAGGAACTAATAATCTAGTTCTTAAAATAGCTGGCGGAAATCTTGTAAATGAAAACGAAAGAAAATTACACAATGATTGCTGGAGACAACTTGATAAAGTTATGGGTAACAATAGTAATAGCCAATTTTCTAGAAAACCTGTAGGAGATAAAAAGCCTCAAATGCCAAGTAGCTTAAAATCTATGGCAGTGAATGATTTTGAAATATAAAGAGGGCCCTTGTGGCTCTCTTATATAATATAAATATCTAAAGATAAATTATAGGAGGTAGATATATGTGTTTTAATCCTTTAGAAATTCTATTTACTGTATTGATAGTAGTTATGTTTACTTATGTTTGGATTTGCGACTTATTATATATGGTATCTGAACGAAGAAGGATTAAACGTATAAATAATAAAATAAAGGAGAATGAATAACTATGGATTATGAGAAGATGTGGAATGAACTGAAGCGATATTTAACAGCGCAAATTAATGTCATTGACTATAGATGTCAGGATTGTAATAGCCGCAAAGAAAAGATACTTCGTAAAATACAATTTGAATATAAGAAAACATTAAACAAAATGAATGAACTAGAAAAATAATAAACTAAAGGAGATTGACACAAATGAGATACCAATTTGCTTATAATTCTAAAGAATCAAGATACGCTGGACAAGAAATATATTATATATATGATACTAAAGACGAAGACTATGTTTATGATATTAAACATGATATAGCTAGTATCTCTATTGATAGAGACGCACAAGTTATATATTTTAATGGCATGGATATAGAAGAACATTGGATTTTATCTAAATATTATCAATCTATGATAGAAGAGTTTTTATCTCTTGCTTGTGTGTTCAATATAGTAGGCTTCCGTGTTGCCGAAGAATGCACGGGTGGACAGATCTATTATAGAAATTTAAAATAATTATTGTTTTGAAAGGAGCTCGATTTTTATGAAAAATAAATCGTTTGTATTAATAGATAATAATGATAGAACTTTTATAATAAAAGCTAATTGCCCTGAAGTTGCATATATAAAAGCAGGCAGACTAGGTGATTTAGGCTGGTTCATAGAAGACGAGCTCGATTCTGACAAATACTGTTATACAGTTATGAAAATAGAATACGCTAAAGAACATAATGAATTAAATAAAGTACTATTCAATTACTTTAAATCAAAAATAAGCGACAAACATTATGATGCATATCTACATCTTGATAGAATAGAACAAATGATTAATTTAAATAATCATGAAGATGTTGTGAATTATGTTTTAAAATGTTATTGTTAAAGAGCCGTAAGGCTCTTTTTAAATTAAATCAAAAATATTTGGAGGCAGATAATATGAGAATAGAAGAATCAAGAATACACAGAGTTTTTATGAATGAAGAGGAATTTGAATTATTCCACGCTTTAACAGAACAAATAGGTTATGGTTATGTATATATGCCAAATGATGAAGATGATGAATGTTATATGATAACTTTATATGATGACATGTTAGAGGACTGTTATGATTTATTAAAAGAAGCAATGGATTATGCGTATTATGAAGAATGTAACAGAGCAAAATCAGATAGAATAAGAAATCTAGTAGATGCTATATATTATGAATCTAATTGGTAGGAGGTATTTATATGAGTCCAATAGTTAAAGGTATAGCTGAATGTATGTTAGAAGTTTTAACTGGTTTATTTAATCATGAATCACATTCTAATAAAACAGAGAATTATTATGAACAAACTTATAATTACTGGTGTAACCTTGACTTTGAAGGACAAGAGTATTACTTTAAATCTAATGAATACCTACGTGAATATATCAAGAACGATTATTATCCAAATGATCGTGAGGCAACTGCACGTCACGTTGCTCATATAGCAGATAAATTAAATAGAAACTTTACAGCAATACACAATAGTAGATATTAGAGGGCCGTTTTGGTCCTCTATTTTAATTTATGGAGGATGATTGAGATTGAAATTACGTAAACGTGTTAGAAATAGAAAGACTTTAGCAATGATATTATCAGCAATGGTTCTAGTTGCTTCTATGTTTACAACTGTTCATCATAAGAATAAACAAATAAATAATATACAAACGAAAAAGGTGGTACAAACTGTGAAATCAACTCAAGTAATTAGTACGAGCAAAAATAAAATTAAAACAACTTATACTTCAAATGAAGTGGCGCGAACTTTAGTTGTTGGTGCTACAGCTTATTGTAATGACCCTATAACTTTTACTGGCGTTAAACCACAGGTAGGTAGAACTATAGCTGTTGATCCAAATGTAATACCTCTTGGCTCACGCGTATATATACCTGAATTCAATCAAGTATTTATTGCCGAAGATACTGGTGGCAAAATTAAAGGTAACCGCATAGATATATATATGAAAGACTATGATACTTGTATGGAATGGGGTATCAGAGATATAACTATATATATTTTAAAATAAGGAGTGATTTATAATATGAAAAATATAATAAAAGAAACAATGAAGAACAAGCCCGATTTGTTTTGGACATTAGTTTTTGCATTTATAGATATTAGCTTCTTAATAATGTTAATGTTTAGAACACGATAATAATAGATAAAGGATGATGTACATGACATTTGAACATTTGAACGCTGTAAGAAAGATGAAAGATATAATTGGTGAACTAAAAGAACTAAATAAAGAAATGGATACTTTATTAGAAATTAAAGATGAAGATCTTGATTCATATGAATTTCTAACTGATGACGAATTAGATGATTTACTTGATGATGACTATAAAGAAGCTATGAAAGGAGATGAATAATATCCACATTCTAACTCTTAAATTCAAATATGATGATCATATTATATTAAATAGTTTTCTGGGCGATTTAATAGAGTCTAATATTATTTTACTCGATACTGCATTACACTCTTTATATGTTTGTTTGAACAATAAGAACATGATCCATCTAGATATAGATGAAGGATCAATTGTTATCAATCAAGATTATATGGTAACAGAAAGTAGAATAGCGCTAGTATTAGAATTCTTTTATGAGCTAGATGCAGAAATGATTGATGCTTATTATAGAATAATCCAAGCTAAAACACATAAGAAGATAGATTATAATGTTTTTGATATTCTTTCTGCAGCAAAAGGTTTTATTATGGCATTAAATAAAGCAATATAATTAATTATCTGGAGGTTGAGGCATATGGAAATAATGTTAACTATAATAGACAGAAAAATGATTAGATTATTAAAAGCAATAGATTTACAAGAAATTATAATAGATAAACGTTATGCTAATAAACTTCGTGACTTCGAAGTAGTTGAACTATTCAGAAATTATAACAACGAAATAAAAGAACTTATAGACGAAATAAATGAAATAGAAGTAGAAGCTATTCGTAATCGTAACGAATCTATTATGTTCCAATGTGAAGGCAAAAAAGCTAAATTATTAAATACTATGACAAGATTAACTTATAAATATGACATGTAAAGGAGAATGGTGATAATGATGGATATGTTTATAGCAGATTTATTAGTAATGGTAGCAGTTTTAATAGCATGTGGTGCAGGATGCATCTGGTTATATAAAGATATATTTAAACAAATAAAACAATATGAAGAAAAATATAAAAATGATAATGATGGTGATAAAGAGGAGGAATAATTCATGAGATATTCATTCTACGATGTATTAGTACAATATAATCCTATGGATGTTATGCCTGCTTATTATAATCTTTATGAAGACGTAGCAACATATCTTGAAGATTTTGTTGAAGATAACTTCGAAGATGTATCAGCTTTTCCTGGCGAAGTCAGAATAGCTCTTTATATGTTCTTCTCTGATATCAAAGACGATGTAAATGAAGAAGCTTATGATGATATGTTACTAGAATTATTTCAATATATATAAAATTTAATAAAGGGGCGAATGTTATGAAAAAACAATTCAATTTAATAATGGATACTAAAGATTACTTTCTAATAAAAAATCATTTAGTTCTTCTTAAACAACGTGGATTATTTGAATATGATTCATTTATGAAGAAATTCTATAGAGCATTCGTTATTGATGCAGAAATTAAACTTGATAGAAAGAATAACTTTAATGGCGCAACTATATGCTTTGAATTAGAAAACAATAATGATTTATTCATGGCTATAAATATGTTCTGTGATCAACAGATAGTAGAAAACAAAAAAGATGCTAAATTAACAACAGCTTTATATGATTTAAAACTATATATGTTAAGTCATATAGATAACTATATGGGACATTAATAAATAATAATATTAAGGAGATTGATATAATATGAAAATAAATGATATAGTAGTTTTTGAACATGATGCAGAAGTTAGCCCAGCTCATTTTATATATGAAGGAACTGTTGGAAAAATAATTGATGTAACTGTACCAGATTATTATAAAGTACAAATAGATGATTATGGCATCTATTGGGTAGATGGTAAACATCTATCTTTATTATTTGAAGAAGTCGAAGACTGGGAGCCATTAACAGTAGAAGAATTTATGAGACGCGCCTATTCTGATCATAATTATGAATGGGAAGAATTAGATCCTTCTATAGATCATCATACGCATTATTATAATCCATATGAAGATAGAGAAGATTATGAGCCTTTTTAATTAAAGGCTCTTTTTAAATATAATACTAAATAATATAAGGAGGTACTCAAATGAGTATATTTAAATCTATATCAAAAGCATTAACTGCTGCAGATGCAGCTTATGAAACAGCTAAGGTAACATATAAACTTAAACAAGAGAATGAAGAACTAATACAAAATCATGAACTTGTTAGAAAAGCTCTTTCTGATAAAGCACAAAGAGTTAATGAGTGTAATAATAGAATTAAAGAACTTCAATTAGAACTTGATAAAGCAAAAAGCGAAAGATATAAAACTATATTAGAATGTGATAATAATATAGAACATGCAAGACAAACAGCTAAATTAGAATTAAATTTATATGACGAAAATAAATAGGTGATTCGTATGTATTGTTTACAATTAGAAACTAGTTGCAGTCATTATGATTATTATAGTATACGAGACATAAGAGAACAGAGAATTACGAATTGCAGAGGAAAATATGTAGATTTTATTGTCTGGAAACGTTCTAAAGAATATGAATTCTATCAATTTGATATAACAGCAGAAGACATTAAGCATTATATCATTGAAAACTATCTGGATCTTCTTGAATTAAATGATTATACACCACTATATTAAAATTAATGGAGGATGATATCATGGTTGAACAATTATTAGAGAATATAGAACAAGCTTTAGAAGATTTTGATAATGACGCTGCTAAATATTATATTAATGAATTAATATTTGAAGTTGGCTTAGAAGAAGCCAGTGAATTATTAGAAAAATTTGATTTATATCTTGCATAGGAAAGGTGATTAATTATGTTTTATAGATTAGGCGATAGAGTAGTTCTTAAAGATCTTGATTATTTCGAAGAATACAATGGCAAAGAATTTGAGATCGTAGAGATATATCTTGGTACATGTTATAGAGTTAAAGCTGATGGCTTTGATCCTATATGGGTAACAGTTAATAACTTTGAAGAATAAGAGGTGATCTTTTATGCTACAACTTTTAATTGATTGGCTTATAAATCATATAGATTCCAACATTAGAGATGACCATTACACTTATGATGACGATTTTATCATTCTTGATAATGATATAGAATATAATGATAACGATTTAATATAAATTAAAATAAGTGGAGGTATGGTATTATGAGAACTAATAAAAATATAAATGATATAATAAAACAAATAGCTGGTATAAAAGAAGCATATGAAGAACTAACTGAATCAATAGTTAAATTATGGAGCGACGATTATCTTGATGAAGATTCAAGAATAGCTGTTCTTAATTTTTATATGGAAATGAGTTTATACGAAGATTTCAAAGAACTATCTGATGTGTTAGAATACGCTAAACCAGTATATAAAGACGATTTAGTTCATTTATTAGTTCATTGTATGGATAATATGGACGAATTAAAAGAATGTGGCACAAAAGATGCTGAAGATATAGCTGAAATAACAAGAGCTATGTTCAAGATAGAAGAAAACGATATCAATACAACAACAGAATTTATAACTGACGTATTTAAAAGTGTAACAGGCATAGAATTACAATTTATATCTGCGCTTGAACTTGCTATGTCGTTAAGAAAATTCTTAAAAGAAGAAGTTAAATAAAGTTCTAAGGGGGCTCTTTCCAAAAGCCTCCTTCCATTTGTAATATAATATTATTATAAAGGAGATTGATTAATATGGATAAATTCAGATATGAATATGACACATCAATGGATTGGAGTTGTGGTTGTGACGTCTTTACGGATTATTATACTGTTTTTCACGATAATGAGCGTTATGCTTCTCTTATCGCTCAAAGTCTTTGTAATACTGATAGAAAGGAATTAGTTATATTAGTAACTGATTGTCCTGGTTTAAAATCTATTGATAGATTTGAAGTAGTAGAAGATTTTCTACCTATATTATTTCAAAGTTATTATATAGAAGACTTCGAAAAGATTTCTTATAAAACATGGTGTCCACCTAGTCATCTTAAAGACCATTGTGATATGTGTATTTCTGGTGATTACTATATAGATTTATTTAAATTCGCTGAAGGGAGATATATATAATATGGAAAATAGAGATAGAATAGAAAAAATGGAAAAATTAGAACAAATGGTAGATACATTAACTGAAAAATATGTTGAGCTAGTAAACGAAGTATCACGAGAAATACAAAACGATGAAAGATATACAGAAGGCATGGATCCATTTGATTTCTTAATGGATTATAATATAGAACGAGCAAAAGAGATAATGGAGGCATATAGATATCTACAAGCTTATTTTGAGTTATTAGAAGATCTTAAGGAGGAAAAATAATATGTTAAATAAAATTAAACAGTTATATGCTGATTTAGAAGATTATCTTATATCTATATTAGATTGTGAAACTACTATAACTGATGAAAAAACTATGGAGATGTTTTATATGGCTGCTTATCCAAATGAGTATGCCACTTATAAATTCTTACAATCTCTTATTGAAAAGGAGGATAAATAAATGGCTTATTTATTTGATTTTAAATTAAACCCTACGGTTGGAGATGTTTCTGTCGTAGGAGATGAAATGGCACATGTAAATACCTACGATTATATTATCTATAATGATAATGTAGAAAAAGGATCCGTTAGCTTCCTTGAAACTAACGATAACTTAAATTCATATTATGTAGCAATAGATTATGAATCAGACGATAAAGATGAACTCGCTGAGTTAGTTGATGATTTAAGAACAGCTTTTAAAGTAGGGAGATTATTTGGAATAAATATTGGTACAAAATCTTGTATTGTTTATTTCTCTACAGACTATGAGACTGTTAGAATTCTTAACTTATTAAATTTTAACCCAAATGAATTATTTTATGAACAATAGGTGATAAACATGAAATGGTATAGACAATTAGGCAAAGCATTAGTAAAGATATTAAATAGATTCTTAAATAATCTATAAAAACTGAAAGATTACTCTGATTGGCTCCTTCTGGTAATATATTAAATGATATAAATCATTGTATAGTATATTATTATGAAGGAGTTGATTTTGTTTTGAATAAATTGCCTTTAGGCTCCGCTTATATAGTGGGCACAAAAGATTATGAAATTCATTCAATCGATGAAATTATTAATTATACATCGTATTGTGAATCGGCCGATGAACTTGAAAATGTTAGATTACCATTATTTAATGATGGTTTTGAACCATATGATATCGTTAGAACTTATAATGGCGATGGAACTGCTAATATAAGTATCTTATGTGATGTATTAGATGATAGTAATTTACCAACTCAAATTTGGTTCGGAAATAACGTCTCAGATAATGTATCAGCACAAGATTATGAAGATATTATTAGCATAAACAAATTAAAATATACTCATAAATTAACAAGTGCAAATAGAATGTTTAAAAGATGTGTTAATTTAAAATATATTAATACTTCAAACTTTAATACTTCTAATATAACTAATATGGTAGCAACTTTTATGAATTGTTATTCATTAACTTCATTGGATGCTAGCAACTGGGATACTAGTAAGGTAGAAAACATGCAACAAATGTTTGATAACTGTTATAAGTTAGCCTCATTGAGTGCAAATAATTGGGATGTTAGCAAAGTAACTAGTATGAACAATATTTTTCATAATTGTCAATCATTAGTTAAATTAGATATAAGCAATTGGAATACTGATGGATTAATAGATATGTATCAAATGTTTAAAGATTGCATTAATTTAACTACATTAAAAGTGAATAATCTTAATACTAGTCAAGTGACTATTATGGATGGTTTATTTCATAACTGTCAATCATTAGTTAAATTAGACATAAGTAATTTTAATACTAGTCAAGTAATTGAAATGGATAATATGTTTTATAATTGTAAATCTTTAATTTCAATTATATTTGGGGATAATTGGAGTACAGATAATGTAACTACTATGGGAGCCATGTTCCATAATTGTAATCAATTAGCGTCATTGGACGTAAGCAATTGGGTTACTAATAATGTAGCCTATATGGCATACATGTTTAATAACTGTCACAAATTAGCATCATTAGATGTAAGCGGTTGGGTTACTAATAATGTAATTAATATGGATCATATGTTCCATAATTGTTATAACTTAGCATCATTGGACGTAAGTAATTGGGTTACTGACAGTGTAAAAAACATGGCGCATCTGTTCCAAAATTGTAAATCATTAGCTTTATTAAATGTGAGTAATTGGAATGTCGGTCAAGTTACAACTATGAATAGTATGTTTTATAGTTGTTATAAATTAACTGCATTAGATGTAAGCAAATGGAATACCGAAAATGTAAAAGATATAGCTGATATGTTCTATAACTGTCAGTTATTAACTTCATTAGACGTAAAGAGCTGGAAAGTTAATAATGTAACCAATGGATGTGGTACATTTTATAATTGCCATAAATTAGCTACATTAGATGTGAGTAAGTGGAATACTAGTGCGATGCAACAAATACACGGTATGTTTTATGGATGTAATTCTTTGAAAAAAATTCGTATAAATGATTGGAACGTAGATAATTTATCAAATGTAGGTCAATTATTTAGAGGATGTTCTTCTTTAACTTCTTTAAATTTAAGTAATTGGGCATGGAAAAAGAATATCAGTCATATGTGGTATTTTATTGAAAATTGTTATAATTTAAAAACATTAGATATATCTAAATTTACAATAAATGAAAGTACTGATTATACAAATTTCTTTTCTGGAAATAGTGAATTACGATATATAAAATGTGATTCACCAGCTACAGTAAAAAAATTAGCACCACTATTGCCTGATAGAACTAATAAAACATCTGGTAAAATAATAATGCCAGTAAATTATAATTTGCACGATTATGGATCTCAATATTTAATTGCAAAGAACTGGGTACCAATAGCTTCAAATGAAGGAACTTTAATAGCTCGTTACAAATTTAATAGTGGACTTTGTAAAGATTTTATGCCTACATTTGATACAAATTTTGCTGGTGCATTTGCTTTTGATACTATAGAAAATGCAGAAACCCCATATATAGTATCTCGTGAGCTTTATAGTTATGGCGAATTGCCAACACGAATGAGATTCAGTGAAGGTGCTACAGATGGAGTTGGATTTGATGGTACTCAAAATTCATTACTTGAAGTAACATATATAAACAATAATAACTTTACAAGAGAAGACCAAATGTTCCAAATGTGTGGTAATCTTCAAAAAGTTGAAGGTTTTGCTAGTAATATAATGCACTCAATAAATCATATGTTCTGTAATTGCTGGAATTTAATTTCAGTGTATACCAGTGACTGGGACATTAGTGAAGTAACTGATATAAGTTATATGTTCTATGGTTGTCATGTGTTAACTACAGTAGATGTAGGTACTTGGGACACCAGTAAAGTAACTAAAATGAATCATATGCTTTATGAATGCAGAAGCTTACCTACATTTAATGTAAGCAATTGGAATACTAGTGCAACGGTAAAAATGAATCAAACGTTTTATAATTGCAACAAAGTAAACCCATTAGACGTAAGCAAATGGGACACAAGCAATGTAAACGATATGGCTCTTATGTTCCATGGTTGTTCATCATTGACATCATTAGATGTAAGTAACTGGAATGTTAGTAAAGTAGTTGGTATGGCCGATATGTTTGCTTATTGTCGTAATGTACCTTTATTAGATGTAAGCAACTGGGATACCAGCAACACTGTTAATATGTATGATATGTTCCGCGCATGCGAATTTACATCATTAGACGTGAGTAACTGGAATACTAACAGAGCAACCAAATTGGGCCAAATGTTTATGGACTGTAAAAATTTAGTTTCATTAGATATCAGTAATTTTAACACTAGCAATACATCTTTAGATGATATGTTTGATAGATGTTATAAATTAAAAACTATAAACATGAACAATGTTGTTTATAATTCGAATTTAACAAAAAATAATAGTATATTTAGTGGAATAACCGAATTAGATAAAATATATATAAATATCTTAGATACGTTAAATAAAGTAGCACCTCAACTTCCTGATAGAACTTCAGCAGAAACGCCAGGATATATTGTTACTAATTTAAAAAATCAGATAAGCAGTGAAGTTATGGCTCAATTAACCGCTAAAAATTGGACAATCAAAGAGTTAGTTGCTCAATATAAATATGATGCAAACACTCACGAAGATTATATGCCTGTATTCAATGCTGAATTTACTGAAGATATGTATGAAGTTCACACTAACGTTAGTGAAGCTGTTATGGATAATATAATATGGGAGTCTGGCGGTATAAACAATTCTGATGGTATTGTAATGTCGGACGAAAGCTTTATAAGATCTAAAATATTAACTTGTCAACCTAATGTAACATATAAATTCGACAGTTCTGTAAATGTATATTGGTATGCTGATAATAATGCATTGATATCACAGAGTCAATCTGGAGTTCATCATGCTACAGAAGGTTATCCTGCTTATATAGTATCACCAAATAATGCTAAGTATATTAGAGTAACTAGAAATGCAACAATAGGAAATAAATTAAGTATCTCTGCTAAATTAATAACTAGAAGTATTGAAAGTAAAAATGGTAATTTACCTACACGAATGAGATTTGGTAGTTCAGACTGGAATGTACATGAAACTAGAGAAAATAGTTTACTTAAAATAATTTCAGTAAATGGAAAAGAACTTACTAGTGCAGTTTCTATGTTTAATAACTGCGGCAGATTAACTGAAGTTAATACATCATTGTTAATTACAAATAAAATGGTTAATATGTCAATTATGTTCCATTCATGTACATCGTTAAAAACTATAGACGCTTCTAAATTTGATGTAAGTAATGTTGCTAATATGTGGGGTGTATTCCAAAGTTGTCTAGCATTAACATCAGTAGACGTAAGTAACTGGAATACTGGCAAAGTAAATGAATTTGGACGTATATTCTCTGACTGTCATAGTTTAACGTCACTAGATGTAAGCAATTGGAGTACTAATAGTGCGGCTGGATTGAGCTATATGTTCTATGGATGTCAAAAAATAGCTTCATTGGACGTAAGTAAATTTAACACTAATAAGGCAACTAATATGACATATATGTTTGCAAATTGTTATAGATTGTCTTCATTAAATGCAAGTAGCTTCAATACTAACTTAGTAACTAATATGGCTTATATGTTCTCTAATTGCCGTGCATTAACTTCATTAGATGCAAGTAATTTTAATACTAGATCAGTAACTAATATGAACAACATAGTATTAAATAATAACTCTCTTGTATCTATAGCTATGAACGATAAAGATTCAGTTATCATGCTTTTACCTTATTTACTTGATAGATCGAGTGCAGACGAAAGAGGGCAATTAATTACTGATGATGTTACTGAATTCACATCAGAGCAAATAGCGCAAGCTAGTGGTAAAGGTTGGGACATAACACTAAGAACAGAATAAATATGCATATAACAAAAGATAAAATGGGCCCTTTGGGGCTCATTTCTTTTATTTAAATCTAATTTATTAAAGGAGATGTTTGTTATATGAAAAGAGTAAAATGTGAATATAGAAATGTATGTGGAAGTTACAGCCAACAAAAATGTAGATCTTGTGCTTTAAGATTTGCTCCATATGATTTAACTATAGCTACACAAATCAAAAAAGAATCTCAAAAGAGCAAATATAAATATGAAGATACACGTGATTTAGCTAAAGACATAATGGCACAAAAATCTGCTAAGGAGAACTAATCACATGGAGAATAGAATACAAGAATTAAAGAATGAATTACGCAAAGTGATGACGCTTGATACTATATTTGTTTGTATTGGAACTATGAATTCTACACTCGATTCTTTAGGTCCTCGTGTAGGAGAAATGCTTGATAAGGCAGGAGTACCTGTATGTGGTACACCTAAAAGCCCATATCATGCTACAACATATAAGAAACAAAATGAATATTTAAACAAGTATTATAAACATTCTAATAAAATAGCTATTGATGCTTGTTGTTGTGCCAAAGAATATAAATTATACAAAGCAAAATTATCATGTGGTTCTATTTCGCCTGGAGCAGGCGTTGGTAAAAGAATACCATCAATCGGAGACTATGCATTACGTGCTTATTTGTCAATGGATTCTGAATTCTATTTGTTATTTGATTCTAATTTGAGATTATCAGGCATGTATGACATTAAGATGAAACATTTAAACGAATTGACGAATTTAATAGCAAATGCCATAATAGAAGTATACAGAGAATTACAAGATTGGCCGCAAATAGAAAAACTTGATTTCAAACAAGTAGAAGATAGATATATATAGATTATTTATATCTGCTTGCTTCGCTGCGCAGACAATCGTATTTTATTTGATTATTTTATTAATTTCAGAGGTGCTATAATGTATAAATATTATTTAGAGTTTCATATAGAAGAACACATGTTAAATCCATATGAGATAGCTTGTCGCTATAAAATATTATCTAAAAACAATAAGCCACATGCGCATTTTGTGGCTCGTTTATTACGAGAATATACAGAAGCTAATAATATCCCCGAAAAACTTTATTATAGAACATCAAAAGGTGAAATGATGTTAGTATACCCTTACAGAATATATAATGCAGTTATGACCGAACTATTCGATAAGTATGAAAGAGATACAGTAGTAAGTATGCAGTTCGAAAATAAAACACATTATTTTATGTTGAAAGGGGATTTTCAAAATGTTCAAAAAGAATGATCAAGTCAAATGGCTATGGGTTTATGACGCAGTTGTAATATCTGCTCAATATGATAAATATAATGGAAGACAAATGTATTTAATTAAACTAACAGATAGTGGACGTCTTTATGTGGCTTTTGAAAATGATTTAAAATTAATAGATTAAAGGAGATTGGTATAAATGAGATTAGAATTAAAACAAGTAAGTGTTTATGGTTTAGAATATTATATAATGGATAATAATGAACAAATAGGTGAAGCTATATTAATGGAAAATTCAGATTGTTATGTATTTTCTATTGAATTATTTGAACATGAGTTTAAAGCTACGAAAATTTATCCTATGCATGAAATAGACAAAATGATGGATCAACTTATAGAATACTTTAACGATAATTTATTTACGTTATTTAAAAACTTACCAGTGCTTTTATTAGAAGAAAGATTTATAGCAGATAGATATGCTATGGAACATAATTTACAAAGAGTACCTCGTTTCTGTGGATACTATTTAATAAATGACTAGGTGATAACATGGGATTCTTATTAGGTATATATATAGGTTGTGCTATTGCAGTGACTTTAATAATATGGAACGAAGGAGATGATGAATAATGTTAGCAGGTATATTTATAGGTTGCTTTATGGTTATAGCTATATTGGCGTTTAGTGATTATGTAGACAAACAATAATTAAGGAGGTTTTCGTATGAAAACAATAGTAAATGTAGATCCAGTTAAATTATATAATCATATACTTGATAGAACTAAAGACTTAGAAAATCTTTCTGATAAAGACGCAATATTATGTGTATTATCATTAGAGCATTTACAAAATATATCACAAAAGAATACAGTATTAAGTTGCGTCGGAGGATTTGTCTTCGGCGCTATTTCTTTAGGTAGTATTTTCTCTGGTTTGCCTGTAGCCATGGCTGCTGGATTAACTACAGAGTTATTCTGTATAAATAAAGCTATAAAAAGTGTAAAAAATAATAGAGACTACGGAACTCTTCAAATATTAATAGAAATGCTGTTAACAACTAGATATGAAAATATGATGCAAGCATATTTTGAAATATCTAAATTAATACAGTCTGTAGAAACTGAAGAATTAATACAATTTTTCAAAGAAGGAGGCGCTATTAATGAATAGCAGATTCAATGAAGGAGATTTCATAGTGGAAAAATCTATGGTAGATTTATCTACCGAATTAATTCTATATAAGATTGTTGAGATAGAAGAAATAACTCCTAAAAGTAGTTTATGGATAGAAGGGATAGATGATGAAAATTATCTATTGTATCATGTTGAAACAGTTAAAGTATTTCCTCATAGAACAATTAGAAAAAGAGAAAGAACTTGGTTCTTATATGATGAAATACTAACACTTAATGAATATCTTAATAAACCATTTCAAGTACAAGATTATATAGATGTTTGCTATAACAATAAAGATATCTATGACGCAGATTAATTCTGCGTCTTTTATATTATAATTATTTAAGGAGGATGCCGTTATGTTTTTAAAAGTAAATGATTTAACAGAAAGAGAAATGGACAGATTAAGCAAACTATTTGGTCAAAGAATGATATCAGCAAGTAACGTATATATTTTAGTATGTTTAAACGAAGTATTAACAACTTTTGAAAACATGCCTAACTACGATCAATTCGTTAATGATGACGCTTTTGCTTCAATAGTAAGTGAATGCGCTTTAATTCTTTATAATGAAAATTTTGCTATGTTTGATGATTTATACGATAAAGCACATAGAGTAGTTCATGAGTATTTCAATGAGGAGGATTAATATGAGTTATAGATTTGAAAGAAATGATGAACATAGTTGGTCTAACTACAGTAGAGTGTATTTTTGCTATAAAAGTGAAGACCAGAATAATCCTACCAGTGTTTTCGTTATAGGTTATGATAAGCAGTTAAAGAAATATTATATAACACCAGCTGGAGCAAGTCTTCAAACTGATTTAGCAGAGCAAGGATTGCAATTAGAGTGTTTAAGTCATGAAGAACATAAAAATATGATGATAGAGTTTTTCGATAATCTAAGCTTATATGATCCAAGTGATTTTATCAGTTGCGATATTCCAGATATAGTACCATTAGTAAAAGAAAATATATTGTTCTATTCTTCGTCTGTTTTTTATGAAGATTATGAGTATGACATAACAATGTCTATGTATGGAGATGATTGGAATGATTTTATATCCAATGAAATTATGTATCCAGTATGTTTTGACCCTTGTGAAAAAGAAGATTTGATTTCATATTGTGATACTGAAAACTTAGATTTCGATGTAGACGTAGTACGAACATATGAAAGCAATACTGATGGACAAGGACTTGGAGTATTATTCGAGTTTAATTTTAATAATTTATATAACTAACCAAAGAAAAAACTAAAGATTAAAGGAGTTTTCGATATGAAAAGATATTTTGCAGTTAAAAACGGAAGATCATGTGGTATATATACGGACTTTAAACGTTGCCAACAAAGTATATTAAACTACAGTGGAGCAGAATATAAAGGATTCAATACACGCTTAGAAGCTATGGAGTATTTAGGCTTACCTAAAACAATAGATAAAATGGATGTCATAGAATACTTACCCGAAGAATTATCTAATAAAAGCGAATCAGATACTCTTATCGCTTACATAGATGGTTCTTATGTCAAACAGATAACTACTAGATATGTTGGAGCAGGAATAGTATTAATTCATCCAGAAACTAATGATAAAGAAACATATAGTTTTAAAATAGCTCAAGCTATAGAGCTTGGAAATGTAGCAGGAGAGTTAGCGGCTTCAATGCACGCTATGAAAATGGCACGAGATAAGGGTTATAAGAAATTAAAGTTATACTATGATTATAATGGTTGTGAAAAGTGGTTAAACAACGAATGGCAACCTAAGAACAAATACACTAAATTATATAAGAAATTTTATGAAAATAAAATTCGCCCTTATCTTGATGTTGAATTTATAAAAGTAAAATCACATAGTAAAAATTTATTTAATGATGAAGCAGATATGTTAGCTAGACGAGCTTTAGCTTATTAAAATAATATAAAGGAGTAGATTGATTATGAAACCAATAAAAGTAGCTTTAGTTGTTAATAAAGATGTTCTTAGTGCTTTTATCATGTGTGGTGATAATATGGACTTTTTAGGAGACGTACACGATAATCGTAGAGAATTATTTGGATTAGTTGGCCCAAAAGAAATATTATTTACAATAGAAACTAAATTAGACGAAGAAACGGCTGAATTTTATCTTAATGCTTTTGAACAAGCAGGTTACAAGTATTATATAGGCGATAATCTTTACGTTGCTTTATAAGGAGGCAAATATGGTAGTATATGAAGTTGTGCATATAACATTATCGGCTGATGATGAATTATATGAAGATACAAATATTTTATATACTTATGATGAAGCTTATAAATATTTCGCTGTACTTTCTGATAACATCTTAACTGAATACAAAGAAGAAATAGCCGAAGATTATGGGCAATCATATGAAGATTTTACATTACAAGATATAGAAGACAATGTTGTAGGATTTTATTATGATGATGAGAACCTTCATAGTATGCCTTATCTATATTTAAGCTATGATGGTTTTGGAACAGATAAGATTTATATGAAAAAACAATTAGTAATGCATTTTAGTTAATATAAATGGAGGTATAAAAATGACTATATATACAGTTATTCGTATAGAGCAAGACGAATGTCATGATACTTACGAACATATAGAGAGTTTTTATACTTATGATGAAGCGTATGGATATTATTCAATGTTAAAAGAAAATATAATATATTCATATGTAGAACACTATAACGACCGAGATTACTTCGGTGAAGCGTTTCTTACAGCAGTTAACCAGTTTTATGAAAAATCACAGTTTACTGAACTAGGTGAATATATAGAAAACGAAGATGATGATTTCTATTTTTCAGATGGAAAAGATTATTTCTTTATACAACTCTACGAGTTTGGCTCAGACGCATTGCGCATAAAAGAACATAAAATAATGCATTTTAATATAAATTAATTTATGGAGGTATAAATATGTTATTAGAACTTATAAAATTTACTGTTGGATTCCTTGTAGAAGCTGTTATAGAAGTAGTAGCTAAAGTTTTAGTTGTACCTAAATTTTCTGCTGCTATACCTAAATTAGGTTCAGTGTTTGCTGGAGCTTTAATATAATAACTTATATATACTAGGAGGTGTAAGTTATGGCTAAAAAGAAAAAGAAAAAAACACCAGCAATGTCTAAGAAAGTAAAGTCTCCAAGTAAGAAACAAAGGAGAACCATGGGACACTCTGGTTCTCCAACTTTTCTATCTCCTGGAGCTAATGGCACTATTATAAATAGTGGCGGACCTAAATAAAACAAAATGAAAGGGGCAGATTATATGGATTATAATCTAAATTCTGTAGTACAAAGAGCACTTGATGCAGCAACTGATGAGGTGGCTGAACGTAAAACTTCATATGAAATATCTAATGCAATATTATTATTTACGTTATATAAAGAAATTCAAAATTATTTACTTGGATCAAGTTTAAAAGCTAATGGTTTTAACTTATTTACTCTTAGATATTATATAGATACTAAATGTAGCTATGCAGTAAAAGATCCCGACTTTGATGTAAACCAAATAGAACTATCACCTGAAGCTATGGTATGTTTCAATAAGGCTGATCATTATAGATTATTAGCTGAAGAAGAAGAATTAAAAGCAGGACATTTATTACTTGCTTTATTAGAATCTGATGATGAAACAATAGTAGCATATATTCGTGATAATGCTATACAAATGGAAAATATCAGAAAAGAAATAATTGAATTTATATTAACTGAAGATATAAAAGCTTACAACAAGAATTTAAAAGTTGAAGATAAACCTATGTCGGCTACTCCAAGTGTAGATAAAGTTGTACGTGAATGTTGTACAGATTTAACTGCTCAAGCGTTAGCAGGAGAAATAGACCCTATAATTGGCCGTGAAGAAGAAATAGAAACTATAATTAATACTATGGCTCGTAGAACTAAAAATAACGTTCTTATAGTTGGACCTGCCGGTACAGGTAAATCAGCTATAGTTAAAGGTTTAGCATTAAAACTTGCTAATAACGAAATACCTTCACTTGCTAATAAACGTATATTCAGCTTATCACTTGGTGCGTTACTTGGTGGTACTCAATATCGTGGTCAATTAGCAGGAAAAATAACTGATTTATTTAAATCATTTGATAAAATGAGCAATGTTATCTTATTTATAGATGAATTACATGTATTAATGAAATCATCTAATAACAAGGATTCTACAGAAGATATACCTCAATTATTAAAACAAGAACTTGGTCATAGAAAATTCCAACTTATAGGTTGTACTACAACTAATGAAGTTAGAATGATACAAGAAGACCCTGCTTTTATGAGAAGACTTAATGTTATCGAATTAAAAGAGCCATCTAAAGAAGAAGCTATCGAAATAATGAAAGGGCTTCGTTATAAATATGAAGAGTTCCATAACGTAGTTATACCAGACGATACTCTTGATGTAGCAGTTAACTTTGCAAAACGTTATGTAACTGAAAGAGCTTTACCAGATTCAGCAATAGACGTCATAGATAGTGCGGCCGCTAAATTAAAACTTAAAGTATCTTCTAATAGAAATGATGCTTTAAATGACGTAAGACATAGAATCTATTTACTTGAAGATAAATTAATGAATACAAATGATACAGAAGAATTATTCGAGATATACAAAAATTATAAAAAAGAATATGATGAGTATAATAAGATAAAAGAAGATGAATCATATTGTGTAGAGATGCCTTGCTTAACTGTTGATGATATAGCTAATGAAATAGAAACAAGAACTAAAATACCTGTTTCTCGTTTAATGGCTTCTGATAAACAAAAACTATTAAACTTCGAAGAAGAAATGCATAAATATATCATAGGACAAGACTTTGCTATTAAAGAAATATCTAATGCTATAAGAAGAAGTAGTGCTGGATTAAGTAACCCTGATAAACCTATAGCTTCATTCTTATTTAGTGGACCTAGTGGTGTCGGTAAAACTGAAGCCGCTAAAGTACTTGCAGACCTTCAATTTAATAGTAGAGATAATATGATTAGAATAGACTGTTCTGAATACAAAGAAGCACACAGTGTTTCTAAGTTAGTTGGTTCAATGCCTGGTTATGTAGGATATGACGAAGGTGGACAATTAACTGAAAAAGTAAGACATAATCCTTATTCAGTTGTATTATTCGATGAGCTTGAAAAAGCGCACCCTTCTTTCTCTGATATATTATTACAAATACTTGATGAAGGAACTTTAACTGATTCTCATGGTGTTAAAGTATCATTCAAAAATACAATTATAATCATAACTAGTAACCTTGGTTCTGGTATGTATGATAAAGCTAAATCTATTGGATTCGGTGTTAAAGATGAAGAACAACAAGAAAAGAATGAATATGAGACTTTAAAAGAACTTACTTTAAATGCTATTAAGAAATTCTTAAAACCTGAATTAATCAATAGATTATCTTGTACAGTTGTTTTCCATCCATTAAACAAAGAACAACAACGTCAAATAACTCGTTTACTTGGTAAGAAAATAGATGCTAGATTAGCTGAACAGAATATAGTTGCTAAATGTTCTGATGCTGCTTTAGATTATATAACTGATGAAGGATATGACGTAGTCTACGGAGCTAGACCATTAGAAAGAGCATTAGTTAAATATTTAGAAGAACCATTAGCACTTCTTTTATTAGAAGATAAGATAAAACCAGGCGACTTCATTTATATTGATTTAGTAGATGATGAATTACAATTTGATATAAGAGAAAATGTAACTAGATAATCTCATTCACTCCTTTCTAGTAATATATTATAGACAATTGATTAATTGTCGTATATTAAATATTATTACGAAGGAGTGATTTTTGCATTATGGCCAATAAAGAGATTTTAAAACTTGGTAATGACTACAAGTTTAAAAAAGCCGAATATGTTTTGCGACATATTGATACCATATTAGAGTATACGTGCAACATTAGCGGCGTCTTGCCTATAATGGAATTCAGTTCACGCTCTGTAAACGATATGGTTGTTACAGAAGTAAGAAACAGAAATGGAACTTATACTACAACTATTAAAACAAATGTGCAAGACAATAAAAATTTACCGATAAGAATAAGTTTTGAAGACTGTCTTAATTTATTAAGCGTTGATAAAATAAGACATACACATTCATTAACATCTTGCTCTAAAATGTTTTATAATTGTCAAAATTTAATTAGTATTAATGTAAAAAACTTTGATACCAAAAATGTAACTGCTATGGATCAAATGTTTTATAATTGCCAATCGTTGATCGAATTAGACGTGAGCAATTTTAATACTAATAAAGTAGCTAGTATGAATCAAATGTTCTATAATTGTAATTTATTAACTTCATTGGACGTGAGCAACTTTGATACTAGCAATGTAATTGACATGTACGGTGTGTTTCAATATTGTAACTCATTAACTTCATTAGATATAAGTAGTTGGGACACTAGTAAAGTAGAAACTGTTCATGCTTTACTATACAATACACCTATAAATGTAATGAACGTTTCAAATGCAGATTTAAATGCATTAACTACTCAAAGTCAATTTATATTTGGTTGCGAAGCAGAATTCTCAGACAAAATTAATTTAACTACAGTTTATTTTACGAACATAGATTTACCGTCTAATGTAAGTTTTACAAATATGTTCGTTAATAGAACAGGGCTTAAATATGTTCAATGTAACAACA
>JAEIGA010004075.1_pt1 | contig 22612 bp, 18 predicted proteins | sample 9270691 | NCBI WGS metagenome assembly JAEIGA01 (sample SAMN17057246, study PRJNA624740) | gut metagenome | biome: biome; isolation source: fecal sample | host: Bos grunniens | place: China: Xizang | collected 2019 | reverse complement strand
TCTGCGGCAAGTATCAGTAGGTTGTGCACCAACATTCAACCAATACAAAGCTCTGTCATCGTTCAAAACGATAGTTGCAGGATTAGTGTTAGGGTTGTAAGTTCCCAAAAGCTCAATAAAGCGACCATCACGTGGTGCTCTGGTGTCCGCTGCTACAATGTGGAAGAAAGCATAGTTTTTCTTACCGTGGCGGGCCAAACGAATTTTAACAGCCATTTACTGTACGAATTTAAAAATTAATAATTTTTTAACGTCCTTATCTTCTCGAGAAAAGGTGCGCAAAGATATGGATATTAGAGCAATTCTCCAAAAATTTATTATAATCAGCGATGGTGTAAAATAAAAACAGGCTGCTCTGTGCGAACAACCTGTTTTTATAACCTAAATCTAACCTATGAAAAAACTATTTGCTTTACTCTTTTGCAAAGCGTGTGCCAAAAATAATTTTTTAGTAAAAAAATGCGCAATGTCTACTAAGTGGGTACACTTTTTGCGCGCCAGGTATATTTGGGGACTCTTTTTAGGTGATTGTAGAGTGAAGCAGTCTATTTTTTGAGTGAGGCCAGCAACTCCCTGTTTCTGGAGACCACATAGGTCAGATAGATGAGGATTCCTATTGTGCCGTCGGTGAGGCGGATTGCAAGCAGCCAGCCGTCGGGAAGAGTGGTTTTTGCCTCAAGCATGTTGTTTGCAAAACTTACAACAAGGAAAATTATTATTCCAACATATATGTAGCTGCATATTTTTCTCCATTTGTAAGGGATGGGATAGTATTTGTTCCCAAGCCACAGGCTGTAGAGCAGCATTGCAAGTCCGCTCAATACATGAGCCCATACCGATGCCCAGTATGAGAAGTGGGGCATCAGGAGTATATTTATAAGTGCGGTAACTGCAAGACCGGCAAGGGTAATGTTTATTGCGTAGCGGGTCTGGCCGCTTAGTTTGTACCACATTGAGACATTGAAGAGGATGCCCAGCAGCATGTATGATATAAGCATAAGTGGTACGGTATCAAGCGCACCTCTGAAATCTTTACCCAAAAGCAGGCCGATTATATCCATATACAGTAGCACTCCAAGGAAGATAAGCATACAGAATGCCACAAAGTACTCCATTACCTTTGCATACATCTCTTTGGAGCCCTTTTCCCTCTCGCGGGCAAAGAAGAATGGCTCGGCGGCATAACGGAACATCTGCACAAAGAGGTTCATTATTACAGCAAGCCTAACTGCGGCCTGATAGATGCCCAGGTCACTGCGCCAGACTGCTCCTTCTGGGGCAAAGAAGCGGAAAAGTATACGGTCAAGGCTGTCATTGAGGATGCCCGGCAACCCCGCAACCATAAGCGGAAGAGAGTATATGAGCATCTGTTTGAGCAGTTTGCTCCTGATGGTAACTTTTACCCTCAAAAGGTCCGGGATAAAGAGTATTGTGCAAATTACACAACTCAAGAAGACGGCAAAGACTATATATACAAAGTTTGGTTCTGCAGGAATGAACCCTGTAATCCAGGAGTCGGGATGGGCGGAGAGATAAGCCGGAAGTGTGAGAAAAAGCAGCAGGTTAAAGCCCAGTTCGCTCACAATCTTTATGGTTTTGAATACTGCAAACTTGAGGGTCTTCTGCTGGTATCTCAATCGTGCAAAGAGAATGGCTGTAATGGAGTCGAGGGCGAGAATTCCGCCTGCATATACAATCATTTTGGGATAGAGGCCATATCCCATTGCATTTGAGAGCGGCCCTGCAAAGCAGATCATCAGAAGGAAGAAGATTGCAGAGGTTGAGAGTACCATTCCCAATGCTGTTGAAAATGGGGACTCCGGGGTTAGTGAGCTTCCGGTTTGACTGTATTTGCCACCATCCGGTGCTGTATTGCCCTCCTTGATGCCGTTGCGTATATTGTTTGCAAACTTGAAGCATCCGGTTTAGAGTCCGAAAACCAGAACAACCTGGAGCACTGCGATATATGACATAATCTCCGCATATGCTCCGTAGCTCTCAGTTGATAGCACCCTCGTATAGAGCGGAACAATCAGGAAGTTGATCATTCTGGCAAGTATGGTGCTCAGTCCGTATATGGCGGTCTCTCCCGCCAGCTTCTTTATTGCATTGGCCATTTCTCAAATTGTGCATTTAAAATAGCGGTCCCTGTTTCAAATGCACACCCTGTCCGGTTACTCTATGGCATGCTTTCCAAAAATAAGGAACCCTATATTCAGTTGCGGATACCATCTGTACTCGCCTCTCTGGTAGTAGGTTGCAGAGAATGAGACCGGCCCGACAGGTGATTGCCATACCAATGCTGCATTGGCAAGAAATGCCCCTTTGGGGAAGGCTCCGGAGTAGGTGTATCCGCCATCTCCAGCATTACACAAATATTTGTATGGCTGGAAATATGAGATATTTGTATGCAAAAATAGTGTTTTTGTAAATAATATCACAGGAGAAATGCCAATACCGATGAAAGAGTTTGCCCTGTATCCCTCCATCATCAGGGTGTTGTTGTGAGGAAGAGGCCTGAAAGCGGGCGTATAGAGCAGGGTGGAGATGTAGTTCGACATCCTGTTTCTGCCCGAAACCGTAATCTCGGCAACATATCCCAGGCTGAAGTGCCGGCCAATCTCAAAGTATCTTTCAGAAAAGGCTCTAAAAAGCAGCATGTTATGGGATTTGCTGCTTTTGCGCTCAATGTTGTATGTTCTGGTGCCTGCCCTGAACTGCTCATGGGCAAAATTGTACCGTACAGCAAACTCCTCCTTCCCGCCCGATGTGGTGTATATTGGGTAATTTCTGGTGTCGCGCCCGAGGGTTACAAGAGGTGAGAGCAGTGTGAGGGTGGTCCTGTCGGGATTATCATGGGAGGTGTAGTTGTCTGACTGGTAATATGTCTCCCTTTCGCGTGCGGCAACTGTGGTGAATTTGACCATGAATTTGCTCCTTGAGTCCAAAGGGGTGGCAAAGCTGCTTCGGATGCCGTATTCAAAAGATTGCACATTTGGTGGAAGCCTGTCAGATCTGAAGAGCCTCTGGTTGCCGTTGTAGTAGTCGAACTGTTGGGCAAACATCTGCACGGAGTAGTAGGCAAGTGGTTGAAACGATATATTATGTCTCCAGAAGAGCTCTCCGCCTTTGTAGAACTTGCCCAGATTGAAAGAGCCCTGTACCATCCATGGCCTTCCCGACAGATGGCTGTATGAGACTCCGGCATAGAACTGGTTGAGCGAAGAGGTGGAGAGGTTTCCTCCGGCCATTATACGCCAGGGCGTTGCCTTTGTTGTATGCAGCCTGAGCGTTACAAGAGAGTCTTTCTCTTCTGGAATCCTGTATGAGGGGAAAAATGTGTTTATAAGTCCGCTTGAGGCTGCTGTGTAGTATCCGCGTTTGAGTTGCTCCAGTTGGAGAGTGTCTGACTCATTTTTTATAATTGAACGGGTGACAAATCTCTTCTGCTGGTCAGTAAGATTGCCGGTAATCTCAACCGATGATGAGAAGTGCAGTGGCCTGACCCTCTTTCTGAACTCTTTTCTGAGCGAATCACGCTCCTGCCGGCTGCACTCCCTGTTGAGTCTCTTCTTTATTTGGGTAATGTAGAGCTGGGCATTTTCATACCCCAGTTTGACAATCTCTTCGGACTTGTCAAACTCCATAAGTCCGTATGGGTACCTGCGCCCTATGACTATTCCTACCTCTTCTGGCATATCGTAATCTGTTGGAACTGTGAACATGCCTGAGACCTGTGAGTAGATGTCATCGGCATCCATTACCATCTCATCACCTGTGCATCTGGCCCCTATCACAAGGTCGGGGTTGAACTGCTCCACCATAACTTTCCATGGAAAGTTGTTGTAGAGTCCGCCATCAAAGTATAGTACAGAGTCAATAACTATGGGCTTGAAGACCAGCGGGTAGGTCATGGAGGCCCTTACAGCTGCCCCGAGATTGCCGCTGCGCATTGTTACCGGCTCTTTTTTGGCAACGTCGGCAGCTATGCAGAAAAATGGAACCATAAGGCTGTCGAAATTGTCTGACGCTGCAATGGAAAGTGGGGCAAATTCCTCAATAAGAGCCATATTCATTGGATATGGCGATACAATGTTTGTTGGAAAATCTATCTTCAGCTTATGCTTTTTGCTTTTGTATGGAGCTCCTGGGGTGAAATCGCTGCTGGCCTTTCGCCCTATTGAAAGTGAGAGCATCTCAGGAGTCGGGGGATTGCTGTAAAAATAGGAGGCATATCTCTTTTCCGGAACTCCGTTGGTCCAGTTCATGAACTCATCGCTTTTAAGGATTTCTAGCATCTGGTCGGGTGTATAGCCGGTGGCGTACATGGCACCGATGATTGCGCCCATGGAGGTGCCGCAGATGTAGTCTATTGGAATATTGTTCTCCTCCAGGGCTTTGAGGACTCCAATATGGGATACCCCCTTTGCGCCTCCTCCACTGAGAACAACACCCACTGTCCTGCACCTTTTCACATAAGAAGAATCAGTACAAATGGCGCTTGCAGAAGAGCATAGCATGAACATTGCAAAAAGCAGCGGAAAAAATATACTTTTCCGGGCTCTTCTTTTGTAAAATGTATGGTCAATTCTCATTTTAATTAATAAATTTGCAGAGATTAACATTAAATATCGTAAAGCATGAAATCAAAAATTACACTCCTTGCAATATGTGCACTTGCACTCTTTGCATGTAAGAACCAATCTGGTGATAAACCTGTATTAAAGGAACAACCGGCAACAGAAATCGTTGAAAAAGTGAGGGCGGAAGAGCCAATTTTTGAGGTTAAGACCAATATGGGAACAATGAAGATCAAATTGTATAAGGAGACACCTCTTCATAGAGATAATTTTGTAAAGCTTGTTGAGCAGAAATTCTATGACGGTCTTCTTTTCCATAGAGTCATAAGCGGATTTATGATTCAGGCAGGTGATCCTCTTTCAAAAGATCCTGCACAGGTCGCAAAATATGGAACAGGTGGCCCCGGATATACAGTTCCTGCTGAGATCCTTCCTCAGTTTACACATAAGAAGGGTGCCATAGCTGCAGCCCGCAAGGGTGACAAGGCAAATCCCAACAGGGAGTCTTCGGGATCGCAGTTCTACATTGTGCATAGTGCTGAAGCTTGTGCATCGCTTGATGGCCAGTATACAGTTTACGGCGAGACAATAGAGGGTCTTGATGTTGTGGATAAAATTGCTGCGGTAGCTACAGGCGCACAGAAGAGGGATCTTCCTAATGAGCCTGTGAAGATTATCAGTATCAGAGAGATTGAGCAGGCACCTGCTGCAGAGCAGACTCCTGTCCAGACTCCGGCAGAGCAGACTCCTGCACAATAGTTGAATAATCAAGCCCGGCCATTTAAGGTCGGTCGGGCCCAAGAGAGAATATTTTGGATATCAGAGGAAAGGTCATTGCTTTTGATGCCGACGATACGCTTTGGCACAATGAGATAAATTTTAGAAATGCTGAGAGGGAGTTTGCGCAGGCCATGCTCCCTTTCTGCAAAGAAGAGGAGGCTATTGCCCACCTTATGGAGGTTGAGGGACGCAATATTCCAACTTTGGGATATGGTACCAAAACCTTTATAATTGCATTGGCAGAGGCTGCAATGGAGCTGGGAGGGGAGAGTATCCCCAACAGCAAGATAAGGGAGGTGATGGAGATAGGCAAGAGGACGGTGTGTCCAAAAGTTGAACTCTATCCCCATGCGAAGGAGGTGCTCGATCTCCTTTACAGGGAGCAGTCAAGGTTGGGATTCCGGTTGGTGCTGGCAACCAAAGGTGATCTTAAGGATCAGCAGTACAAAATCGGAAAATCCGGTCTGCAGGACTATTTTTCGCATATTGAGATAATGTCTGAAAAAGATAGGCAAGGTTACTTGTCCCTTATGAAGAGATGTGGTGTGGAACCGGAGGATTTTATAATGGTCGGCAACTCGTTCAAGTCAGACATAAAGCCTGTTATAGAGCTGGGTGGAACCGCTTTTTACATTCCGTCAGAGATTATCTGGGTGCATGAAATTGTTGAGGAATTTGACCATCCGAGTCTTATGAGACTTGAATCAATGAAGGAGTTGCTGCCAATTTTTGGAATAACTGATTGCAAATAAATTACTTACTATACAATGTCACTTTTGGATATTATTAAGAAAAACCGCAGTTACCGCCGTTTTTACGAGGAGACTGATATTCCTGCGGAGCATTTGAGACTTATGGTTGAGGCTGCAAGATATTCGGCTTCATCAAGAAATATACAGCCTTTGAAATATGTGGTGTGCAATTGTCGGGAGACAAATGGAAAGATATTTCCTACACTTGCATGGGCCGGATACCTTACCGATTGGGACGGGCCTGTTGAGGGGGAGAGGCCAAGTGGCTATATTGTGCAGCTTCTTGACAAAAATATCAGTGCTACAGCATCGTGTGACCATGGTATAACAGCCCAGAGCATTCTTTTGCAGGCTGTTGAGCTGGGATATGGCGGATGTATAATAGCATCGGTAAAGAGAGAGACTCTTGCACAGGTACTTCAGTTGCCTGAGAATCTGGAAATTTTGCAGGTTATTGCACTTGGAAAGCCAAAGGAGAGTGTGGTGGTTGATGATATGGTGGAGAACCAGTACAAGTATTGGCGTGAGCCGGACGGAAGGCACCATGTGCCAAAGAGAACATTGGATGAACTTATTGTAAGGATTGATTAAATATTAGAGATATGGAGGTAAAGATTGTAAACAAATCTGCATTTGATGTGCCGCAGTATGCAACGGCAATGTCGGCAGGCATGGATCTTAAGGCAAATATTACAGAACCTGTTGAACTTGATTCGCTTGAGAGGGCTATGATCCCTACCGGTCTATATATTGAGCTTCCCGACGGCTATGAGGCGCAGGTGCGTCCGAGAAGTGGCCTGGCTGCAAAGTTCGGGGTTACTGTTGCCAATGCCCCCGGTACAATTGATGCGGATTACAGGGGTGAAATAAAGGTTATTCTTATAAATTTGTCGAAGGAGAAGTTTGTGGTGAATCCTGGGGAGAGAATTGCCCAGATGGTAATTGCAAAATATGAGCAGATAGAGTGGAAAGAGGTGGATGAACTTGGCGTTTCTGAACGTGGAGAGGGTGGATTCGGTTCAACAGGCAGAAAATGATTTGGATGTAATTGGACAGATTCGGCTATGGATATACAACTTGCAGTAGATAATGCAAAGTGCATAAAATGCGGCAAATGCATAAAGGTTTGCCCTTCAAGGATTTTTGAGTGGAGCAGCAATGGAAACTGCCGTAGTGTCAAGGTGGAGAATGTGCAGAGTTGCATAAAGTGCGGCCATTGTGCCGCCGTATGCAGGGCTATGGCCATAAAGCATTCGCTCTTTCCTCCGGAGAAGGTGCATCCGGTTGATTATGGGGCATTGCCCACTCCCGAGCAGGTAATGCTTTTGTGCAAGGCCAGACGTTCAAACAGGGCACTTGTTTCAAAGGAGGTCCCGCAGGAGTTCATTGATAAGATTCTGGAGGCTGCCAATGCTGCGCCTACAGCAAGCAATCTGCAGCAGTTGGAGTATACCGTTGTAACTTCGCAAGATAAGATTACAGCAATAATTGAGTTTGTGCTGGACTATTTTGCATCAATGGTAAGACTGCTTGAAAACCCGCTGCTGAAACCTCTTCTTAAAAGGGTATTGGGTGATGGCGCTTACAGATATGTGGGGGTATTCCAAAGAATAAGGGAGGCCTATAAAAAGGGTGATGATCAGATTTTGCGTGGTGCTAAATGTGTGGTCTTCATTCATGCGCCAAGGAGTTCACGTTTTGCGGATGCCGATGCCAATCTTGCATATCAGAACGGCTCACTGATGGCTGAATCGCTGGGCGTCAGCCAGATATACACCGGATTTGTGTGTACTGCAGCCAAAAAGGGAAAGGGCAGGCTGGAGCGTATTTTGGGTATAGATCCTACAAGGAGGATTGTTGCCGGAATGGCACTTGGAATGGCCGAGTTCAGATACCCTAATTTTATTGACAGAGAGCCTCTCAAGGCTAACATTATATAATATGAAGAATTTGGAGATACCGGCCCTGTATGACATTTTCCGCACATGCAGCGGTGTAAGTACAGATAGCCGGAAGATAGAAAAGAGTACTATGTTCTTCGCCCTCAAAGGCGAGAACTTCAATGGAAACCACTTTGCCGTGGGTGCTCTGGAGCAGGGTGCCTCTTATGCTGTAGTTGATGATGAAGAGGTCTACAATGCAAATGGCCACCTTCATCAGCAGTTGCTGCTTGTTGAAGATGTGCTTGTTGCACTCCAGCAGCTGGCGAGGTACAACAGGCTTCAGTTTAAAATTCCGGTAATAGGCCTTACCGGAACAAATGGCAAGACTACAACCAAGGAGCTGATAACTGCGGCGCTGTCGGCGAAATATAGAGTGGTATCAACTTTAGGAAATCTGAACAACCATATAGGTGTACCACTGACTTTATTGAGAATCGGTCCTGATACCCAGGTGGCGGTAATAGAGATGGGAGCCAGTGCTCCTGGTGAGATTAACCTTCTCTCTTCGCTTGTATGTCCGAGCTTTGGCCTTGTTACAAATGTGGGAAAGGCGCATCTGTTGGGGTTCGGCTCTTTTGACGGTGTGAAGGCTGCAAAGGGTGAGCTATATGATAACCTTATGGCTCATAAGAAGATAGCCTTTGTAAATGTAGATAATCCACATCTTCTTGATATGGCCCACAAAAGGCCAAACCTGCATATTGTTCCGTATGGTATAAAGAACAATTGTGTAAGGATCATAAAGGAGAATAATGGAGACCCTTTTCTGAAAATAACTGTTCCAAATCCTTGTATTGAGGCGGCCAGTGTGGGAGAACCGATGGAGGTAACAATCCAAACCAGGCTTATCGGAGATTATAATACCGACAATGTATTGGCCGCATTGTGTATCTCTACCTATTTTGATGTGCCTACCGTACAGGCAGTTGCGGCAATAGAGGCCTATCAGCCTTCAAATAACCGCTCCCAGATGACCAGAACAGAACACAACACTCTTATAATTGATGCCTACAATGCCAATCCTACAAGCATGGCAGCCTCACTTGAAAACTTCAGAGGTATAAAGGCAGAGAAGAAGGTGCTGGTGCTCGGTGATATGCTTGAACTTGGTGTAGACTCTCTCAAAGAGCATAGTGCAATTGTAGAATTGGCCCTCTCCCTTAATGCAGAAAAGGTACTGTTTGTAGGAGGAGAGTTCAAGGCTGCTGTGGCCCAGCTCAATAAAGATGGCGGTTTTGACGGCCGTAGAGTCTCCCTTTTTGAAGACTCCGTCGCTTTGCGTGATTGGCTTGTGCAGAATGGAGTGCAGGGTGCAACCATTCTGATAAAAGGATCGCGCGGTACGCGTCTGGAGAGGATTTTTGACGTATTGTAAATCTTGAAAAGAATAAACAGATTTGACCATGAGAAACTCAATTAAAAAATTGGCAGTGTGCCTTGCCGGATGTGTAGGTATTCTGTTGTTGTCGGGAAGCTGTACATGCAACACTTCTGAAAAGTATTACAAATCCATTCCCGACGGATTTGACAAAATGTGCCAGCGTGCCATTGATGAGTGGAAGGTGCCAGGCATGGCCGTGGCAGTAGTGAAAGATGGCGAGGTAGTGTTTATGGATGGCTTCGGCTCTGCAAAATTGGGAGATTCGGCCAATGCAGCTGTGCCTGTCACACCTCAGACAAAATTTGTAATTGCATCAACTTCAAAGGCTATAACAGGTGCCTTGCTTGCAACTGTGATGGATGACTATGATACAATCAAATGGGATGCGCCAGTGAAGAATTATCTTTCTGATTTCAAGCTTTATGACAAGTGGGCTACAGAAAACTTCCAGGTTCGTGACATTATGGTTCACCGTACCGGATTCAACAGCTATGCACTTGATGACCTTCCATTCTTCGGATATGACAGGGATGACCTTTACCGGCTGTTTGCAGTTGTGCAGCCTACATACAGCTTCAGAACAAAATATGCGTACAATAACGAAATGTATACTGTAGCTGCAAAAATCATTGAAAAATATACAGGCAAAGTTGGGATGAGGCAATAGTTGAGCGTATTTTTACACCACTTGGAATGAAGAACAGTACAACCGGAAATGTCTCATTCTTTACTGCGGAGAATCTGGCACAGGGTTACAGGTTGCGTAAGGCCGAGGATAAGGATGAGATAGCAGTTGTTCCGCGTACCGATAAGGAGAATGCATTTACATGGCTCTCTGCCGTGGCACCGGCAGGATTTGTGATCTCAACTGCTGAGGATATGGCAAACTGGGTAAAGATGAACCTTAACCATGGTGTGTTTGAGGGCAAGGAGGTTGTTTCGAGAAAGAACCACGATATGCTTTTCTATCCTCAGACCATTACATCATGCGATTCGTTGCGTCTATGCAACTATGCACAGGGTTGGACTATCGAGCAGAACAGACGTGGCCGTTACATCAGACATACAGGATTGGCATACGGTTACACAGCTCTTGTGGGTATGGTTCCTGATCTGAATCTCGGCTTTGTATTCCTTACAAACAATGGAACTTCTGCCGATGCACAGTCTGCAATTGCACGTGATCTTATAGAAAAGTATTACGGCAATGACAACCCTACCTGTTTTGATGAGTATCTTGCAGAGTTCAAGGCTGATCTCTTCAGTAAGGATGAGAGCAAGGAGGCTGAGGAGGCACCTGTGGCACCGTTGGCAAACAAGGCCTATGTGGGAGAGTACCACCTTGATGTGTTCGGTACTGCAAAAGTATACGAAAAGGATGGCCAGCTCTTCTTCAACTTGAGAAAGGTTGACAGCCCTTTGAAACACAAGAACGGCAACAAATTTGAGTTCTTTGTGCCTGGTGGAGGCAATTTTGAGCTTTCATTTACAGCAAAAGGCGGCAGAGTACAGTCGCTTACATTTGACATAAATGACCCTATCGGGGAGTTTGTAAGGAGATAATATCAAAAGAAGACCATGTGCTGCTCTTTGTATCTTTTGGGAGATGAACCTGTATGTTTCTTGAAAAATTTTCCAAAAGAGGACTGGTCTGAAAAATTGAGCGATTCGGCTACCTGCTGAATGCTGTTTTCAGGTTTGCGGAGCATCACTTTGGCTCGTGTTATAACGTATCTGGCAATCCAGCCACCAGCTGTTTTGCCGGATATTTCTTTTAATATCAGGGAGAGGTATTGAACACTTATGCAGAGCTTGTCGGCATAGAAAGCGGGGTTGTGCTCCTTTTCGCCATACCTTACAAGAAGCTCTATAAACTTCTTGATATATGTCTCCTTTATTGATGATTTTGTGATTGCTGCAGTTGATTTGTCAATTTTTGTACTGCTGAAGAGTATATTGGCGAACTCCATCAGAAAATTGTAGATAGAGTTGCGGACAATCTCTCTTCTCAACAGATGACCGGTGTTATTAAGATAGTGCCAGATTCTTGAATAGCAGTCATTTATTGTTTTGAAGGCAGCTCCCTCAAAGGTGGTAATGGGTGAGTGTTCCCTATTTATTATTTCAGATATTGATATGGGGCTGCTGTTGAAGTTGGACGACATGATGAATTCGCGTGAACAGATCAAGATGTATGCTTCGGTATCAGGTGAACATACAAACTCTGTAATTGTCAGTAAAGGGATGAAACTGAAGATGCTATGTTTTTGTATTCGGGTGTTTCTGTAGTTTATTGTTGCAGAAATTTCTCCTTTGGGTACAAAAATGTTGCAGAGGATATTTTCCATTGAGCGGGTCATGAACATATCTTCAACCATGTCATTGAGTACTGACACATTATTATGGTTTATTTTGGCAAGTGTCACGCTGTCATCCAGAATGGCTCCGCCCATTGCATTGTGGAACTCCTTGATGGAGAATAGTCTTTCGTATGTAATATTCATCTGTGTTCTGACTTTTTTGTTCCGGACTGTACAATTTTGATACCAAAATATAGAGAAGTGGAATAAAAAAAGTTGTAAAAAGTTGTCGAGTTTGGGTTGTGAAATAGAATTGTATAGTTTTGAACCAAAAATGTACTTTTTAAGGCAAAAAAGTTTCCTATATATTGTGTCAAATTTGCAGCCGAAAATGGTAAATGGGCTTTGGCCGCTTAAATTATGAGAAAAGAGCATATTCTGGAGTTTGTCTATAGCGAGTTCGCAGCATGTGGATTCAAACGTGTAAACGTTGATGACCTTGCATCAAAGATGCGTATTTCAAAGAAAACGCTCTATGAAATGTTCTCAAATAAAGAAAAACTGTTTTTGGAAGCCATAAATCTTAAAAGTGGCAAAATAATTGTAGCAATGTCGCAGGTTTCTGAGGAGTGTGAAAATGTGCTTGAAATCATAATCAGATGTTCAATGCACCTGTTTGGGGTGATAAATGGCGTATCAAAACATTTTGAGCAGGATATAAAGAATTGTCATCAGGCGGCAGAGTTGCTGAATCATATAAGGAATACGCTGCTTGAGAGCGGAAAGAGGCGTTTTGATCAGGGCAAACATGAGGGATACCTGTTGCAGGATGCAGATTTTGAAATTGTGGGAAATCTGTTGAACCATCAGGTGGTAAAGATGACTGAACAGACGAGTGAAAGGTATACATCTACCCAGATATGTTTCAATAGCCTCATAATAATTTTGAGAGGAGTGTGTACGGAGAAGGGCAGGGCAATATTGGATGAACTGCAGGAGTCGTACAAATTTTGATTGTAAGTAATAATTTAATTTATATAAAATGAAAAAAGGATTGAAAACTATTGTAGCCATTGTATCCTTGTTTGCGTTGGGAGTACCATCGTTTGCGCAAGATACATTGAAGCTTACCCTCCAGGATGCTTTGGAGATTGCTTTGAGCGAGAACCTTACTGTAAAGGTTGCCGACATGGAGATTAAGAGGACTGAGTATGCAAAGAAAGGTACTTATGCCTCATTGTTCCCTCAGATTGATTTCAGTTTCAACTACCAGGGTGCAATAAAGAAACAGACTATGTTTATGGGTGACCAGTCTTTCCAGATTGGTAGGGATCATACTTGGAGTACCGGCTTCTCATTGGGAATGCCGTTGGTATCTGTTCCTCTATGGAAGAGCCTCAAGATTACAGGAATGGATGTTGAACTCTCTGTAGAAAAGGCGAGAGCTTCAAGACAGGATCTTGTAGACCAGATCAAACAGACTTTCTATACAACATTGCTTGCCAATGATTCGTATGAGGTATACAAAGAGAACTATGAGAACACATTGGAAGATCTTGAGGATGTAAAGAAGAAGTATGAGAACGGCAAGGCTGCCAAATTTGACCTTATCAGAGCAGAGGTGAATGTTCAGAATGCAATTCCTGCAATGTATGATGCGCAGAACAGTGTTACCCTTGCCTTGTGGAAGCTTAAAGCCTTGATGGGTGTGGATTTGAACCTTAATATTGCCTGTGTAGGTAACTTGACAGACTACAAGAATGAGTTGGCAGATGCAGATATGCATGCTTCTGTTGATTTGGGCAACAACAGCACTTTGAAGCAGTTGGATATTCAGCGCGAGATGTTGCAGAAGAATCATGAAATCAATATTGCAAAATACTATCCGTCATTGAATCTCTCTGTAAACTACCAGTGGTTGGCTATGGAGAACAATTTGAAATTTGGGGACTATATGTGGAATCCTTACTCTACAGCGGCCATCTCATTGGCTATTCCAATCTTCTCAGGCGGTCAGAGATTCCATGCTGTAAAGCAGACCAAAGTCCAGAAACAGCAGCTTGATCTTCAGATTGAGAATGCACAGCGTGAGTTGGAGGTTGGTGTAAGAAGTGCCTTGAGTTCTATGCAGACATGCAAAGAGCAGCACTTGGCAGCTGCAAAATCAATTGAGGGTGCAGAGGCCGGATATGAGATTGCACAGAAGAGATATGAGATTGGTAGCGGTACCCTTTTGGAACTTAATGATGCCCAGTTGGCACTGTTGCAGGCGAGATTGTATGTCAACCAGTCTATCTACAATTACCTTGTGGCAAAATCTACATTGGATAAATTGTTGGGTGTAGATGCCCCTGCTGTAAACAAATAAGTAAAAACAAAAAAACAGATAATGAATATGAAAAAAACTAATTTCTTCAAGATGCTGCTTGCGGCTGCAATCTTTACTTCTGCGGCAGCATGTAACAACAATGGTGCAAGCGAAGAGGCAGCAGTGGCAGAAAAAGAGTCTGCAGTCAAAGTTAAGGTTAAACAATGTTTTGAGAGGGAGGTAGAGCAGATTGAGGTATTTACTGCTACTGTTGAGCCTAATATCAAGAATAATATCGCTCCACAGCAGCCAAACCGTATTGCTGCAATTTATGTTGAGGTTGGCGACCATGTACGCAAGGGCCAGGTTCTTGCAAAGATGGATGCATTGAGCCTTGAGCAGGTGAAGTTGAAGATGAGCAATGACTCATTGGAATTTGAGAGAATCACAAAACTTTATGAGGTTGGTGGTGTATCAAAGAGTAATTGGGATGCAATGAAACTTGCCTACAATATTTCAAGAACTCAATTCAAGAACCTTATGGAGAATACCTCACTTATCAGCCCTATTGATGGTGTTGTAACTGCAAGAAACTATGATCAGGGAGATATGTACAGCGGTGCAATGCCTCTATTTGTAGTGGAGCAGATCCGTCCTGTAAAATTGTTGGTAAATGCTTCAGAGAAGTTGTTTACAAGCATCAAAAAAGGTATGGAGGTTGATGTAAAACTTGATGTTTATGGTGATGAGGTATTCAAAGGTAAAGTATCTTTGGTTTATCCGACAATTGACCCTCAGACCAGAACATTCCCTGTTGAGATAAAGATTGACAATACAAATGGCAGAGTGCGTCCGGGTATGTTTGCAAGGGCTACATTTGCTTATGGAACAGCAAAACACGTGGTAGTTCCTGATATGGCAATTGTAAAGCTTACAGGTGCGGGTGACCGATTTGTTTATGTTGTTGAAGATGGCAAAGTTGTCTTCAAGAAGGTTGAGCTTGGCAGAAGAATGGATACTGAGTATGAGATTGTAGGTGGTCTTAATTCAGGTGACAATGTGGTTGTTGAAGGACATGCGCGTTTGACAAACGGTGCGGCTGTTGAGGTAATGCAATAATCGCAGTCCGGTCATTAAAAATCATATCAAGTAGAAACATAAATATACAGAAAAATGAGTTTATATGAATCAGCTGTGAAAAAGCCCATTACCACTGCCTTGATCTTTGTGGCAGTGGCAATATTCGGTGTTTTTTCACTTATAAATATTCCAATAGACCTGATACCGGAAATTGAGACAAACTCAATTATGGTCATGACCAGTTATGCTGGTGCCAGTGCTTCAGATATTGAGAACAACGTAACCAAGCCTTTGGAGAATGTGCTTAACAGTTGTGAGGATTTGAAGCATATTACATCACAATCAAAAGAGAATATCTCAATTATAACCCTGGAGTTCGAATTTGGTATAGATATAGATGTCGCAACCAACGATGTCCGGGACAAGTTGGATATGGTAGAATCTGCCTTGCCTGATGATGTGGGCAATCCTATTATCTTCAAATTTGGCGCAGATGATATTCCAATCATTATGCTCTCTGTAACAGCGGAAGAGAGTACTCCTGGTCTTTACAAGATTTTGGATGACAAGGTTGCCAACCCGTTGGCACGTGTAAAAGGTGTGGGTGCCGTATCGGTTACAGGTGCTGCAAAGCGTGAGTTGAAAGTATATTGCGACCCTCATAAACTTGAGGCTTACAATCTTTCAATTGAGCAGATTTCTCAAATTATCGGAATGGAGAACAGAAATATCCCGGGCGGTAATATTGATGTAGGATCCAATACATACGCTTTGCGCGTACAGAAGGAGTTTGCCGATGCTTCTGAGATGTTGAACCTTGTTGTGGGATACCATAACGGAAGTACTGTCTATTTGAAGGATGTTGCACGTGTTGAGGATGGACTTGAGGAGAGGGCCCAGGAGACATTCAGTAACCTTAAGAAAGGTGGAATGATCATTATCCAGAAACAGGCAGGCTCAAACTCTGTGGAGATTTCAGAGAAGGTTAAGGAAAAATTGCCGGAGATCCAGGAGTCGCTTCCATCTGATGTGAAACTGGGTGTAATTGTAGATACCTCAGACAACATTATACGCACAATGAACTCCTTGAAAGAGACAATTGCGATTACTTTTATTCTTGTTGTGTTTGTGGTATATGCATTCTTGGGAAGATGGAGAGCTACATTTATCATTGCCCTTACCATTCCTATCTCTTTGTTGGCATCATTGATGTACCTTTTTGCAACAGGAAGTTCGCTTAACATCATCTCAATGAGTTCCTTGTCAATAGCCATCGGTATGGTTGTGGATGATGCGATTGTGGTTCTTGAGAATATTACTACACATATTGAGCGCGGTAGCCGTCCTAAACAGGCAGCTATACATGCAACAAATGAGGTGGCAATTTCAGTAGTGGCATCAACCCTTACAATGTTGGCCGTATTTATGCCAATGACAATGATCAGCGGCTTGAGCGGTGTATTGTTCCGTCAGTTGGGCTGGATTGTAAGTATCATTATGATTGTATCTACAGTTGCCGCATTGTCTCTTATTCCTATGCTTTGTTCGCAGTTGTTGCGTCTTAACCCGACAATGGGCAAATTCCAGAAGTTGTTCTTTGTTCCAATAAACAAAGGCCTTGATGCTTTGGATAGGGGCTATGGCAAGTTGTTGGGATGGGCTGTTCACCACAGAAAGAGTGTGATTATGCTTGGCTTGGCAGTCTTCTTTGGTGCAATCTTCGTTTTGGGCCCTATGTTGAAGACTGAGTTCTTCCCGGCACAGGATAATGGACGTATCTCAATCTCTGTAAAATTGCCTATAGGTACACGTCAGGACATTACAAGGGATCTTGCCTTGGAATTGGCAGAGAAGTTTATGAAAAAGTATCCTGAAATTACAAGATGTAATGTTACTGAGGGTGCTGCCGATACCGACAATACATTTGCATCAATGAGTGCCAACGGTACCCATATCATGTCTTTCAATATAGCGCTTACAGATATGGAGGAGCGTGAAAGGGGATTGCTGGAGATTTGTGATATGATGCGTGCCGATCTTGCCGAGTATCCTATCATCAGGACATTCCAGGTTACAGCCGGCGGACAGAGCGGCGGTATGGGAGGTCAGTCTACTGTAGATGTTGAGATTTACGGTTATGACTTTGCTGCAACAGATAAGGTTGCGAATGATCTTACAAGAATCATGAAGTCGTACGAGGGCATTAATGAGGTTGTTGTGAGCAGGGATGAGTATACTCCGGAGTATCAGGTTGATTTTGATAGAGAGAAATTGGCTATCAATGGCTTGAATACATCAACTGCTGCACAGTTCCTAAGAAACAGAATCAACGGAGCATTGGCATCATACTATAGAGAAGATGGTGAGGAGTATGACATTACTGTAAGATACGCTCCTGAGTTCCGTCAGTCTGTTGAGGATATAGAAAATATCCTTGTATATAACAGTATGGGCAAAGGTATCAGAATCCGTGACCTTGGTGAAGTGAAGGAGATTCTTACACCTCCGACTATTGAGCGTAAGGACCGTGAAAGATTGGTTACAGTAAAGGTTGTATGTCCTAAAGACAAGGCATTGAGTGATGTGGTAGCTCTTGTGAACAAGGAGATGAAGGCAATGGAGATTCCTTCGGATATAGCTTGGCAGTTGGGCGGTACCTACGAAGACCAGCAGGAGTCGTTCGGAGATTTGATTACACTTATGTTGCTTGTGGTGATATTGGTATTCATCGTGATGGCTGCGCAGTTTGAGTCTCTAACATATCCTTTTGTGATCATGTTCTCAATTCCGTTTGCGGTTGTGGGTGTATTGATGGGATTGGTATTCACAGGAACACCTATGGGAATCATGGCGATGGTCGGTCTGTTGATGTTGTTGGGTATTGTGGTTAAGAACGGTATCGTGCTTATCGACTATACAATCCTGTGTCGTGAGAGAGGAATGGGTATTTTGCTATCTGTGGTTACAGCCGGAAAATCCCGTTTGAGACCGGTGCTTATGACAACACTTACAACTGTGTTGGGTATGGTTCCTATGGCAATCGGTACCGGTACAGGTTCGGAGATGTGGAGAAGTATGGGTCTTACAGTTGCATGGGGTCTTGCAGTCTCTACATTGATTACACTTGTAATTGTTCCAACACTATACGCTGTATTTGCAGGTAACGGTGTCAAGAATAACCGTAAGAAATTGGCAAAGAGATTTGCCGTATAATTAACAGGTAATATATTGCAGTCTGCTTAAGGGCAGGCTGCATAAAATATAATTAAGTATTATGAAAGCAGTATTTATATCATATAACCAGGCATACCATGAAGAGATAATGGAGATTATGCACAACTGCGGTCTCAAAGGGTATACTTATTGGGATGTAACCAAGGGTAGAGGCTCATTTACAGGAGAGCCGCATCTTGGAGACCATGCATGGCCAACACTCAACGGTTCGTTGCTTATAATGGCTCAGGATAATCTTGTACCTGAGTTCAAGAAGAGATTGAAGGCACTTGATTCGGTCTCTGAAGCAATGGGCTTGAGATATTTTACCTGGACAATTGATGAGGATTAACCTCTGTATTTGAGTTGTGAAAACCTTTTGCTTCCAGTAAAGAACTTCAAAATGATGCTTTTGTTGTAGGCTCCTGCAAGATTCTTTGAGGATGCATTGGTGTAACTTATAAGGCGCGGCGATATTTTGGCTGCGCCTTTCATTTTCCTGTAATCTGAGTGGGCATTCAGCACAGCCTTGAAAAATTGCCATTTGCCTTGTAGCAAATATGCAACGCCCGACAGCCCGTCAATACACATTCTCTTGAAAATGAAGAAATTCCTCTTTATCAAAGCTGCGGCGTCATCTTCTCTGTATGGAAGGTTCTTATATAGCATCAGAAGATTGTTGCGGTAGTTGAGGTAGAGTTTTCTCGGCGAGTTGTTCGGCAAAGTGCCTCCACCAACATGGTAAACGGTGCTCTGTGGAACAACCCAAACCTCATGGCCAAGAAGTTTGGCCCTCCAGCAGAGATCTATCTCCTCCATGTGGGCAAAGAATGATTCGTCAAGACCTCCAAGTTCCCTCCAGACATTGCTTTTTACCACCATACAGGCTCCAGTTGCCCAAAAGATCTCCATCGGAGTATCATACTGACCATGATCCTCCTCCACACTCGACAATATCCGGCCTCTGCAGAATGGAAAACCATAGCAGTCAATAAAGCCTCCGCAAGCTCCGGCATATTCAAAGGTCTGCAGTTTCCCTGAACTGTCGGGAAGAGAAAGAAGTTCTTCATAGCGGGCCTCCGAGAGTACTTTGGGCATACATATATCGGCATTCGGGTTATTCTCCATAAAATCGATTATGGCATCGAGCCAGCCGCTGCTTACGCGTATGTCGGAATTTATAAGTACATAATACTCTGCCTCAATCTGTGCCAAAGCCCTGTTATAGCCGCCGGTAAAGCCGTAGTTACGGTCAAATTCAATCAACTCTACAGAGGGGAACTTCTCTTTGAGCATTGCGACTGAGCCGTCGGTGGAGCCATTGTCTGCAACAATCACAGTTCCTGTAGCCGGGGGTGTGTGCCCGACAAGTATTGGAAGATATTTTTCAAGGAATTTTATTCCGTTCCAGTTCAATATTACAACGGCGGCTTTCATTATGGGAATATGATTTTATTGACTCTTTTTATGGTGTAAACTATCTCTTTGACCCGGTGGTCAGTGCAGTATATTCATCCTCTTCTGCCGGTGTGAGGTCACGTTTCCAGCGTTTATGGCTCCATAGCCAGTTGTATTTGTTGGAGTCGATGTCCCTCTCAAGCAGCCGGGCGTACTCTCTCGTTACGTATCTTGGCGACTCATTGCCTGCTGCTTCTGTTATTACGGTAAATGTCATTTCATATCTGCCGCGTTTCAGACGTTCCATGTCGAGGTAAACTACAGGCAGATTGAGTCTTGTTGCAAGATCCTCTGCACCTGTGAACATAAGTGTCTTCTGGTTGAGGAACTGTGCAACTGTACGCACAACAGTAGGGGACTGGTCTGCAATGAATACATAAATGCTCTTCTCCTTCTCCCGTACTGCATCACGCAGAATGGACTTTGATGAGACTATATGTCCCTTGTTTTCAAATTTTCTGTACTCATGCATACGGATCTTCTCAAAGATAAAGTTTGAGATGCGGCTGTTGGCGGTCTTGTATCCGAGCATGATGCGGCAATTTGCAAAGCTGTCGGGACGGCGGTTCTTCTTCTCTCCACAAAATGCTCCTATAAGTTCCCAATTTCCTCTGTGGCCCAACATGACAATTACCTTGTTGTGCCTTGCACATATACCGTCAAGAACTTCGGGGTTCTTTACTGTAACCATCCTGCACAAAGCCTTTGGTGATGCACTTATTGCCCAAATGCTCTCCATGAATATGTCGCACATATAAGTGTAATACTCCTTTACAACTTTGGAAAGTTCGCCATATTTCATGTCGGGAAAGCTCCTGGCGAGATTTGTATAGATGGTTGAGGTGCGGTATTTGAAGAGTTTTCTCAACATAAAGGCAAAAAGGTCAGATAAAAAGTAGAATACCCGTAAAGGCAGTAGGGAGAGCAGAACAAGAAGCCACCATAACAGATATGAAACCAATTTTGCCATAATAAGATAAATATTAGGGCACAAAGGTATTTATTTTTTTGTAAACTCTCTCTTTTTTATATCTTTGTTCAATTTTGTATTACTTACACATTTTACACACAGAAGAAAAATCAATTATAATATTAACTTAAAACTACTATTTATGTTTAAAAATCATCCTAAAGGGTTGCTTGCAGCGGCTCTAAGTAATATGGGCGAGCGCTTTGGCTACTACATTATGAATGCGGTGCTTGTGCTTTTCCTATGTTCTAAATTTGGTTTGAGTGAGGGTGCCAGCAGCGCGATTTACTCTGTATTCTACGCAGGCATCTATATTCTTGCTCTTGTTGGTGGTCTTATTGCAGACCGCACACAGAACTATAAGGGTACCATCAAGTCAGGACTTATAATCATGGCGATAGGATACATTATCCTTTCAATTCCGATCCTTGCAACAGCAGAGAACACTACATGGTTGCTTTCACTTACTTGTGTGGCATTGTTCCTTATTGCATTCGGTAACGGTTTGTTCAAAGGCAACTTGCAGGCTATTGTAGGCCAGATGTATGATGACTTTGAGGCTGAGGCTGCTAAAAAAGGCCCTGAGGCTCTTAAAGAGGCTAAAGACAAACGTGATGCAGGTTTCCAGATTTTCTATGTATTCATTAACGTAGGTGGTCTTATTGCTCCATTTGTGGCTCCTATTTTGCGCCAGTGGTGGTTGGGCACCAACGGAATGGTATACAATGCACAGCTTCCTGCACTTTGTCATGAGTATATCAACGGTGCTGCAGCAATGGCTCCAGAGGCTCTTGCAAACCTTGGGGCCCTTATGGCTCAGGCCGGCGGTGAGGTTGCAAACATGGTTGATTCATGCCAGAAATATTTGCAGATCTTCAATGAGGGTGTTCACTACTCATTCATCGCATCTGTTGTTGCAATGCTTATCTCTTTGGTAATTTTCTTCGTTTCACAGAAGCAGTTCCCTACTCCTGCAAAGAAAAAGGCTGCCCAGAGCGAGAACTATACAGCAGAGGAGAAGGCTGCTATGGCAAAAGAGATCAAACAGAGAATGTATGCTTTGTTCGCAGTTCTTGGAGTTGTTATCTTCTTCTGGTTCTCATTCCACCAGAACGGCCAGTCACTTTCTTTCTTTGCACGTGACTTTGTAGATTCATCTGCAGTTGCTCCAGAGATCTGGCAGGCTATCAACCCATTCGTCGTGATTACACTTACTCCTATAGTAATGGCTATATTTGCAGCACTTGCAAGACAGGGAAAAGCAATCTCTACACCTCGTAAGATTGCTATTGGTATGTTCATCGCCGGTTTGGCATTCTTGTTCTTGGCAATTTTCTCAGTAATGAAGGGTTATCCTTCAGCAGATGCTTACAAGGCTCTTCCTATTGCTGATCAGATGGCACAAAAGGCTCACTGGTGGGTACTTATTGTAGTTTACTTCTTCCTGACAGTTGCGGAGTTGTTCATCTCTCCTCTTGGATTGTCATTCGTATCAAAGGTTGCTCCTAAGAACCTTCTTGGTTTGTGTCAGGGTCTATGGCTTACTGCAACAGCACTTGGTAACCTTCTATTGTGGATCGGTCCTCTTATGTACAATGCATGGCCAATCTGGCAGTGCTGGACTGTATTCTTGGTAGTATGTCTTGTATCTATGGGCGTAATGCTTGGAATGGTAAAATGGTTGGAGAAAGTTACTGCATAGTGGCATATTCTTCATAAAACTATAAGATTAGGATTTGCGGGAGTCCGGGGCAGAGATAGCCTCGGACTTCTTTTTGTTATACTCCCTGTACCTCTCTAGCACTCTGCTGTGGCAGATAAATTTCTCTCTTCTCTCCAAATCTCTT
>JAEIGA010004074.1_pt1 | contig 22616 bp, 17 predicted proteins | sample 9270691 | NCBI WGS metagenome assembly JAEIGA01 (sample SAMN17057246, study PRJNA624740) | gut metagenome | biome: biome; isolation source: fecal sample | host: Bos grunniens | place: China: Xizang | collected 2019 | reverse complement strand
CTTACAATCTATGTATGCCTTATCAATAGTAGTTTGTATATTAGGCACACTATCACCATAATATAATGTTGAGTTGTAATCAGCACCTATTACTAATTTAGTATAGTAGTCTGCAATAGGATTGTTTCCCATCTCTGATGGACAGCACATAAAATTTGATGGTGTTTTCCATTTCTTCTGCCAAGCAATAGATGGAAATCTTGCCTGTACTAATTGAGGTTCTTCAATATAAATAGTCGAAGACTCTTCAACTTTTTTCTTTTCCTCTTTTGGATATGGCACTCGCAATGATTGTGTCATTTTTTCCCACTCCTCATTAGACACAAGAGAATCTGATTTTTCATCATTGCTCGATATCGGAGCAGTAATATTATCTGTATTTAATTGTTTTTCAGACACATTCGGTTGCTTGCGATACACACTATCATTTAGTTTTCCACCTGCCAACTGTTTAGGTCGTTTTGCTTGCTCAGCCCAAAATTGTTTCAAATTCTCATATGCTTTAAATGCTTCCTCTCTTGTCACAGTTCGCATCCATTCCAACGAGGGTTCACCGAAAAGACCCATTCTTTCGTGTAAAATGGAAGGATTTTCAATAAAGGCTTCTATACTACCACAAATTGAAATGATCTTATACTTTGTAATTTCATTATTTATTGCATTTTCTAGCCTTGTAAACCATCGTAAATTATCAACTCTATTGTTGCAACGATTGGTGTCAATATGGTCAACTACATATACTTTGGAATCGCGTGCGCCATAAAATGCGGTAGCAACAATTATGTGAACTCTACTTGATCCAATGTGCATATATCCGTTATGGATACTTTTGCGCCCAAATGTCCACTTTCCATCTAATTTGCGAGGTTTTTGACCTTCTTTCGGATATCTCAATACCGCACCATTATCACGCACAGAATAGTGTTCACCCTTATAAACACACTCTTTAACCTTTTTATAATCGTTTATCATAGCAATCTTAATCACTAATTCAACGCAAAGTTATCTTTATTTTTCGACAATTTGTGTCAATTAATAATTTATTTATACAGAAAGCTTGCTCAAATACTAGACAATATTTCTAAAACTCCGCCTTGCTGGTAAGGGAGATAACCTCGCCAGAGGTGGAATGCTCGAACTCTATGGTCTCGGCATGGAGCATAAGGCGCTCGGCACTTTTGCCATAGATGTCGTCACCGACAATGGGGGCATTAAGCCCCTCGGCATGGGCAGCGTGGACACGCAACTGGTGCGTACGCCCCGTAACGGGATAGAAGCGTATGCGCATGCGGCACAACAAGTGGCCACACCCAGAAAGTAAACAGGTTCCTTGGCGAGCTTTCATATCCACTCTACATCGTGCACTATCCGTTGATGTACATCTTCTACGCTTGGCTAATCAAAAATGATATATACACACTGAGGGATTGCTCGCCAGCAGCAATTCTGGTAATCGTATCAAGCATAGCATTGGCATACCTTTGCCTCAAATTCTACGACAAGCCACTACGTCACTGGCTTTCAAAAGATGGCAAATAGACCTCTATTTAGCTAATCGTATTAATAGCCTCACAAAAAAAGGGGCTGACTAAAAAGTAACTTAGCCAATCCCCATAACCTAAGAGAGTGAATAAAAAGATGTAGTTTTAGGCTTGCGAAGCCCGAAAAAGCGGAGTTTACTGAGCGTAAATGAGCATTTTGAGGGCAAGCGTAACGACAAAATACACTTTTTATTCACTCTTCTCACCTATATATTACTATGTTTTTGCTATTATAGCTCTGTCTTCCAAAGGCCATGCAGGTTGCAGTACTCATAGACTGCTGTCACCTTCTCATCACCAACATATACCACCGCCACAGGCTCATCCTTGAGGTTTACGCGGATGCCACCACGCTCGGTCTCGACGTAGATGAATGCGATGTGGTGTGCCTCCTCCATGGGGTGATGCACACTGCCCACCTCAACCTTGATGCGACCATCGCCAAGGTCAGTTACTACGGGAACATGCTTCTCGCCACTTGCATCCACAGTGTTGGGAACAAGCTCCTCCATCTTCTCGCCACAGCAGATTACGGGTACGCGTGAGTCAACCACCTTCTCAATTACATTGCCACATCTGTTACACTTATAGAATTTCGTTGTCATAATATCTTAGTCTTTATTGGTTATACTTGTTTTAGTTTTCTGGTGCAAAAATAAGACAAATATCTTATAAGTGCAAGCTAAAAATTTTTATACTCATATAATCAAAAACTATACCAAGATGCGAACACCCTTTTTAGGGGAGTGTAACCAGCACATTACAAACAGGCAGACAGCGCACCACCCTCCACAGCATATGGAGAGCCTAATAGCACCAAATTAACCCATTTACCACATCAACCCTAAACAAAAGATACCGCCGATGGCAGTACTGCAACGTACGTCCACCGGCGGCATATTATTAGTAGCAGATTACTGCCCTAAAAGCGCAAATTACTTAATGTTAAGCTTCTTGCGGATATCCTTAGGAATTGCGTTCTTGTGAACAACGATGTTCATAGTCTTGTAACGAGCAAATGCCTTTGTTACATACCACAAACCCTTGTAAGTACCAGCCTCACCCCATGAGTTCTTAACCATGTAGTACTCAGTGCCGTTCTGATCCTTTGCAATACCGTAGATCTGCATACCGTGGTCATCAGTAGTCTCCCAGTTGTCGTAAGCAAGCTGACGCTCCTCCTGAGTACACCACTTCTGAGCACCTGCAGTAGCAGCCTGCTTCTGCTCCTCAGTGAGGTTAAGCCACTTAGCCATATCAGAACCCTGAAGGTCGTTACCTGCAGCCTCGTCTGGAAGAACTGCTGTACCCTGACGAGTAAAGCCCTTCTCGCTAACGTCGCTACCCCAAGCGATTGTGTAACCCTCCATGATAGCGTTGTCAAACACCTCCATCAACTCATCGATAGGAAGGTTGTATGACTGAGCCCAACGCCAGTTATCCTGGATCTCAAGAGCGAATGATGTGTAGAATGGGTGGTGAGTGTAAGATGTCAAAGATACATAGTCCTCAGCGTTCAAGCCCAAAGTCTCGTAGAATGACTTAGGTGTATACTCCTTACCCTCGTAAGTGAATGTCTCAGGGCGAACACCGAGGTAGATATCGTGGATAGCCTCGATAGCCTTCTTCCACAACATCTCGCCGTCAGGACCTGACTGCAAGCTACGGTGACGGCCCTTAGCGATAGCAGCAACAACAGCGTCGCTAACAGCTGAAAGCTCGTTGTGGTTGCTGAGCTCCTTGCAGTACATCACACCTGGACGCATCTCAACCTCAGGAACGAGACCGAATGTCTCCATACCGTAGATAACATCGTAGAATGAACCACCCTGTGAGAAAGAGATATCACCGTGAGTGCGCACAGCCTTGTCAGCACGATCGAGGTAGGTGTTGTGCACAAGGAACATCTCAGAGAAGTCATACTCACCCTTGCCCATACGCAAAAGCTCTGACTCGATGAATGCCAAAGATGAGTAGCACCAGCAAGTACCTGCCTGGTTCTGGTTCTTGATGCTTGTAATAGGGTTCTCCTTTACAACTGTAAACTCTGGAGTAAACTCCTGAGCCATAGCACCGGTAGCCATGATAAGACCGAGTGCCAAACCAAAGATTTTCTTCATAATAAAATAGTTTTAAGGTAATATATGTTTTCTATCGTTTACTTCTTTGTCTTCGCCACGATACGCTGACAATCTGCATATTCGAGCGACTCTATCTTAGTGCCGCGAGGTATGCGATAGTTCTTGCCGTTGTATGCGATGTAGGGGCCATACTGACCATTCTTAATCACCATGTTTGGATCCTCCGCAAAGGTGCGCAATGGCTCTGATGCCGCACGCTGCTTTGCGATACTCTCCTGCAACAACTCCACAGCACGCTCATAAGTGATTGTGTATGGGTCATCGCTTTTGGTCAACGACGCAAAGTTCTTGCCGTGACGCACATAGGGACCAAACTTACCCAGACCAACCATAAGTGCCTCATTCTCATAGTTACCAAGGTTGCGGGGCAAAGCGAACAACTCCAAAGCCTCCTCTAGGGTTATCGACTCAATGAGCTGACCCTTCTTGAGCGATGCAAACTGACCCTTCTCGCCATTAACACCCTCAAGCTCCACCATTGGGCCGTAGCGACCGATACGAGCCTTTACTACCTGACCAGTCTTGGGGTCAACGCCAATAACACGCACCGACTGCGAGCCACGCTCAATCTGCGTGCCTACAGCTGCATCCACAAGCTGGTGGAAGGGACTGTAAAAATCACAAATCATAGAGGTCCACGTAATCTCACCATCTGCCACGCGGTCAAACTCCTTCTCCACATTCGCAGTGAAGTGATAGTCGATGATTGACTTAAACTGCGACTCGAGGTAGTCGTTCACGATCATACCTATGTCGGTTGGCGCAAGACGGCTCTTCTCTCTGCCATAGCTCTCCGTCACGAGCTTCTCCGAAATCTTATCGCCCGCGAGCGTAAGCTGCACAATCTGACGCTTCTGACCATCGCGATTCTGCTTTACGACATAACCACGATTGATGATTGTCGTGATTGTAGGTGCGTATGTTGATGGTCGGCCAATGCCGAGCTCCTCGAGACGCTTAACCAATGCAGCCTCGTTGTATCGTGTTGGGGCCTGTGTATAGCGCTCCGATGCGGTGATTGTTGTGGCAACAACGTTGTCACCAACCTCCATCTTTGGGAGTATGCCACCCTCGCCCTCCTGCTGAGCATCATCATCCACACTCTCCGAATAGAGACGCATAAAGCCATCGAAACGAAGAACCTCACCCTGTGCCACAAACTGCTCCTTACGGTTTTTGAGGTCGATGACAATCTGTGTTCTGTCGAGCTCCGCAGGCACCATCTGTGATGCTACGGTACGCTTCCAGATAAGGTCGTAGAGGCGCTTCTCTGCCGCCGTACCCTCAATCTCCTGACGCTCAATGTACGAAGGACGTATCGCCTCGTGAGCCTCCTGAGCACCCTTTGACTTGGTTTTGAAATTGTGAGGGTATGAGTACTTAGCACCAAAGAGGCGTGTAATCTCGTTTTTGCACTGCGATATTGCCATCTGCGAGAGGTTCACCGAGTCGGTACGCATATAGGTGATAAGACCCTGCTCGTAGAGCTTCTGCGCTACAGACATAGTCTGCGACACGCTCATGCCGAGCTTGCGACCTGCCTCCTGCTGCAATGTCGAAGTGGTGAATGGAGGTGCTGCATAACGCTGCACTGGCTTCTCCTCCGCCTTCGATACTGTAAAGCACTCGCCGATACACTCATTGAGGAACTTCTCTGCCTCCTCACGGTTCTCAAAGCCCTGTGACAACGTAGCCTTAAAGAGGGTCTTGTCGGGGTCGCCAGCAGCATAGAACTGACCAACCACGCGATACTGTGCCACCGACTTGAAGTTGATGATGTCGCGCTCACGCTCCACAATAAGTCTTACAGCCACACTCTGCACACGGCCTGCCGAGAGAGCGGGTTTCACCTTCTTCCACAATACGGGCGAGAGCTCAAAACCTACCAATCTATCCAATACACGGCGTGCCTGCTGTGCATTTACAAGATTGAGGTCGATGGTGCGAGGGTTCTCGATAGCATCAAGAATTGCGCGCTGCGTAATCTCATGGAAAACGATACGCTTTGTGCGGTCGATAGGCAGATCCAGCACCTTTGCCAGGTGCCATGCGATAGCCTCTCCCTCGCGGTCCTCATCGGATGCCAGCCACACGGTCTTTGCCTCGCGTGCCATGCGCGAAAGTTCATCTACAACCTTGCGCTTATCCTCTGGGATTTCATATATCGGTTCAAAATCATTATCGAGGTTTATACCGAGTCCCTTTTTCGCCAGGTCGCGAATATGGCCAAAGCTCGACTTTACCTTGAAGTCCTTACCGAGGAACTTCTCGATAGTCTTCGCTTTGGCGGGAGACTCTACAATAACCAAATTCTCCATCACTCTTGTCTCTTTATTTCAAATAGCTGCACCCACCAACAGGGGCAAACTAAATCTTTCTTAACAAAAACTCTTTTTACTATCTCACGACGGTATATGTCATATCCAGCGTGATAGGTGCGGAGTTCTTCACACCATCAATCTCGCCATCGGTGCCATATATTGTCTGGCGGTCAAAGCCGAAGCATGCCGAAGCCTCAGGACCAATATATACGCGGCGGTAGTCAACCAGCGACTCACTCTTGGGCTCGTAGCCCTCCTCGAACTTGTCGAACTTGACACGGCCCTCCTCATCAACATTCTCCGCAGCCGCCTTCATCAACGACTCGATGTGCGTTGATATATCCATGCTGTATGCAGCCAACGAACGGTTCAGATAACCACCATACTCAATCGAGTATGACGACTCCAGACCATATGGATAGTCGGTGATACCGAAAAGCTCTGCGCCATACTTGGCATACATGCCAACACGCTCCATTGCGCCGTTCATAATCTCAGCCATGCCAAGCGGGTCGAAAGTATGATCATAGTCCGAGCCCTCGAGATATACTGCGAGGCGAGCCTGATTTACCGACACCACAGCATCCTTCTCGCTCAATACGATATCGGCCAACGACTGAATAAACTCATCCGTAAACCACAGCTCAGTTATGACACCTGCCATGCCATCGACATAGCCGACAAGCACATCGTTATGCTCCTTCAAATCGGTTGCAAACTTGGCATTGTCAAAGTTGTGCACCACGCGATTGATTGACACGTTGCCATTCTCCATATCGCGCTCCGCGGGATCGACATAGAGGTTGTATGCCATCTGCGCAGTATCTTTGATAATGGTTGGATCCTCCTCGTATCTGCTACGCGCATACAACACCATTGCAGAGTTCTCAAGGTTGGTTGCAAACATGGCACCACCATCACCCGTCATCTCCTCTGCTGGAGCGATATAGACACCCTTGAAAGCCTCCTTAAAGGCATCCTCATGACCCGTAACATAGAGACTGTCAACATCGTTCGCATATCCATTTGAGGCGTTCAGGTTCTGCGTAAACATCAAGCGTGACACATACTCTCGAGTTGCTGGCGTTTCGTCAAGTCGCACATAGCAACTGTGCGGATTCTCGATGTCGCCCACATAGACACCCTTGTCGCTGTTGGGATACTCAAACGTGAAGATAGGCTCACTCGCCACATATTGCGAGGGGTCAAAATTGACGTAGAAGGTCGAATCGTTCTCACCATCTGGATTTATACCCTTGGCGAGGTAGTCATTCGAGATAACCTCATAGACATTAAATCTATACTTTTTTGTCGTATCGCCATGGAAATCTGTCACATAGAGCACCAGCGCCATAGAGTCGAAGATTGGACGATAGCCCCAGCTGTGCTTATCGCCAAGCGTTGCACCGAATACAATCTGCGACATGAAACCTGCACGACGTATGCCATAGATACTGCTACTCTCCACACCAAAAAATCCCGACTCGAGGTTCGACGAGACGATAGAGTCGGTCTTGTAGAGTCGTGTATCGAGCAACTGACACTCCGTTTTGGTTTCGCCCTCGCTCATCTCACCCAAGCGGTACAGACGACGCTTAAGCTCCATATTTTGTTTCGTGGGCACGAACTCCGAGCCCAAGGTATAGTCCACCTCGGTGGTGCAACTTGCCGACACAAGTGCCAGCACCACACACGCCAACATATAGACTATGCCCCTTTTACAACTCATCATAGAATTTTTTATAGTTATCGAAGATCTCCTTAGCATCACCCTCAGCATACTCCAGCACCTTCTTGCCACTGTTTCGTGCATACTCCAATACTGCGGGATCTGCATCTGCCGAGGTCACGATGACACCATCGGCATAATCAATAACGAAACGGTACAGATTTTCGTATGAAGGCTCCTCCAAAACAGACATCTTGCTATCCATTACGCCCTCACCCTCGAGCTTCTGCTTGAAGTCAGCGGCGAGCGTACCGTCAAACTTATCGTCGGACAACGAGAGCACAATCTTCACATCACGGAATAGAGGATCATCATAGAACACCTTCTTCAAGTACATAGGCACGATAGCCGAGAACCAGCCGTGGCAGTGCACGATGGTTGGTGACCAGCGCAACTTCTTGACCGTTTCGAGCATACCGCGTGCGAAGAATATAGCGCGATCGTCGTTATCCTCGAACATCTTACCCTCCTCATCCACAAGCACTGCACGACGTGAGAAGTAGTCGTCGTTGTCGATGAAGTAGATCTGCAAACGCGCAGCAGGGATAGAGGCCACCTTGATGATAAGCTGATGATCGTTGTCGTTGATAATGAGGTTCATACCCGATAGGCGAATAACCTCATGCAACTGGTTGCGTCGCTCGTTGATGCAACCATAGCGAGGCATAAACGTGCGCACCTCGGCACCACGCTCCTGCATCTGTCGTGCCATCTCGATACTTAGCTTCGAAAAATTAGTTTCGGGCAAGTAAGGAGAGATCTCCTGACACACATATAATATCTTATTTGTTGCCATAATCTTTTGTTTTAGACGTTGCTCACGCAACACTTCTTATGTGCAATGGTAAATCGCGTTTACAGGATTAACATTGCATCACCGTAAGTACCAAAGCGATAGCCCTCCTTCTTGGCTACCTCATAGGCCTCCATCACCAGGTCGTAGCCACCGAACGCAGCCACCATCATCAACTGTGTTGAGTAAGGCAGGTGGAAGTTCGACACAAAAGCATCGGCTGCGGTGAACTGATATGGGTGGAAAATGAACTTGTTTGTCCAGCCCTCCATAGCCTTGATCATACCGCCAACAGAGACAGCCGTCTCCATAGCGCGCATAACGGTAGTACCGATAGCCACAACCTTACGGCCATAGCGCTTTGCAGCGTTGATGATGTTTGCAGTCTCCTCATTTACGATGAACTGCTCCGAATCCATCTTATGCTTCGACAAATCCTCTACATCCACCGTGCGGAAGTTACCCAAGCCGACATGAAGCGTAAGGAATGCTCTGTCGATACCCTTAATCTCCATGCGCTTCATGAGGTGCTTCGAGAAGTGAAGACCTGCTGTGGGCGCAGCCACAGCACCCTCGTGCTTGGCATAGATAGTCTGATACCACTCCTCATCCTCGGGCTCTACCTTTGCGCGCACCCAGCGTGGAAGTGGGGTCTCACCCATAGCATAAAGCGCCTCCTTGAACTCCTCGTACGAACCATCGAACAAGAAACGCAAGGTGCGACCACGTGATGTTGTATTATCAATAACCTCGGCACCCATAAGCTCATCGTCACCGAAATATAGCTTATTGCCGATTCGAATCTTACGTGCAGGATCTACCAACACATCCCACAAGCGCAACTCACGGTTGAGCTCACGCAATAGGAAGATTTCGATGTCTGCACCAGTCTTCTCCTTGCAACCCTGCAAGCGTGCGGGGAACACCTTCGTGTCGTTAAACACGAACATATCCTTCTCGTCGAAATACTCAATAATATCCTTGAACGTACGATGCTCTATCTCTCCTGTTGAGCGGTGCAACACCATTAGGCGTGCGTCGTCACGATTTATCGTAGGATACTGTGCAATCATCTCCTGCGAAAAGTCGTAACCATACTGTGATAACTTCATATTTTTTTCAAAAAAAGCGTATAACAATCAAATACTATACGAAAAAAGTTCTATTTTGTTTCACACTCACGCAATTTTTCCATAAAATCGTCGAGAGTGTGCGCTATATCGGTCGTAAAACCGCCACTGCGTGTGCGGCGCAACGAGGTGAGGTATGCACCACTCTGTAGTGCCTCACCAATCTCGAATGCCAACGAGCGGATGTATGTACCCTTACTGCAACGCACTCTGATCTTTATGCGTGGCATGTCATACTCCACGAGTTCGAGTTCATAGATGTTGATAAGCGCCTTCTTGAGTTCAATCTCCTCGCCAGCGCGTGCAAACTCATACGCACGCACACCCTGCACCTTCTTGGCAGAGTACAACGGTGGCAGCTGCTCGCGCTCACCCGTAAGCGACTTGAGAGCCTCCTCAACCATCTCGCGCGTGATATGCTCGGTTGGGTATGTATTATCCACCTCATGCTCCATATCACCACTTGGCGTTGTGGCACCAAGCATAAGCTCCGCAACATACTCCTTCTCCTCGGCCTGAAGAGCCTCCACCTGTTTCGTAGCACGACCGATGCACACTAGCAGAATGCCCGTAGCCAAAGGATCGAGCGTACCGGCGTGACCTATCTTAATTTTAGGGTAGCCGCACTTGCGCAACTGGAACTTTATCTTGCGCACCACATCGGCACTTGTCCACTCGTATGGCTTGTCGATAACTGCGACATAACCCTCAGGGAACTCAACCCCACGTAATGAAAAATCCTCCATCTATTCCTATTATATAATTAAAGTATATATGAGCCTATGGCGATAATACCCACCACGGCACAATATAGGGCAAACCAAATCAACTTACCGCGCTTTACGATGTCAATCATAAAGCGACAGGCGAGACATCCCACAACAAAGGCAGTCAGAAAACCTGCAACGAGTGCCGCAGTCGAAACGCCACTGATGACAAGACCTCCATCCATTACATTTAGCAAGGTCTCACCCATGATAGGTGCCAAAACCATAAGGAAGGAGAATGTAGCCACCACCTCCTTACGATTGCCAAGCAACAGACCCGTAGCAATTGTCGAACCCGAGCGTGAAAGACCCGGCATTGCCGCCACAGCCTGTGCCACACCTATGACGAGGGCATCACGATACGAGATAGCATCCTTCTGACGAGGCTTCGCGTAGTATGCAAACGCGAGCAAGAGTGCCGTCAGCAACAGCATAGCACCCACCACAACCATTACATAGTTCGACGCGAGGATAGCATCAATCTTATCCTTTAACAGGAAACCGACTATGCCGATGGGGATCATCGATATTATCAGCTTCACGATATATGCCTTCTCGTCGTTCATACCGCGCGTAAACAGACCTTTGAACAGACCTGCAATCTCGCGCCATAGCACTACGATGGTGCTCAATACCGTAGCCGCATGCAGAGCAACGTCGAAGGTGAGGTTCTCCTCCAGCTCCACGCCCAACAACTCCTTGGCCAACTGCAGGTGGCCACTGCTCGATACTGGCAGGAACTCCGTAAGGCCCTGCACCGCACCCAGGACTATAGACTCAAAAATCTCCATATCTTCTACTCTTTGCTACTTTTATTACGGTCGAAGCGCACCATGATTGCCAGAATCTCTATTACAAAGCCCAGCAGCACCACAATAGGCGCGATTGTTATGCGACGTGTGGAGTATATCGACCAATCGAACTCCGTAACTGTGTGGTTACCACCGCCCGACATAAGCATAAAGCCCACGACAATAACCAATAAACCAACACCCATCAACACATAGTTCTTTGTGTCAAATGGCATGCGCTTATTATTCTGACCACTCTCTGCCATATTAGTAAAGATAAATTTTATTCGACTTCATATTCACAAACTTATTAACCGCGAATGCACTGAACAGCACCGTAATAACTACACCCACGACAAGCATTACACCCACGATAATGCCCACATCACGATAATCCAACAAGGCAAGAGCCTCGGGGGTGATGCCATCAACGCCATAGACTACGCCTATAATCATCAGCGCAGCTATAATACCAGCTACGACACCCTGCTTCAGCGCAGTCGCCAATAGAGGTCGCATGATGTACCACTTCGTAGCGCCCACCAGCTTCATTGTGTTGATAAGGTAACGTTTCGAGTATATCGCCAAGCGTATTGTGTTGTTAAGCAACAACATAGATATCACAAACAACACCACAAGGAAGACAACAAGACCCACCGTAACGTATGAGATTGTGCGGTGCATACTCTCCACCACATCCACAGGAGGCACAGCTATATACTCGACGCCTTCGACAGTCTCAATCGCTTCACAGAACTTCTCCACCGAGGCTCTATCGGCATACTGACTTGAGAGCATAACCTCATAGCTGTTGCGCAGAGGATTCTCGCCCAACAACAGGTCGATATCAACCTCAAACTGTTCACGGAATGCCTTATCCTCAAACTTCTCATCTTTGGACATATAGCACACATCGCTGCTCATCCCCGTAGCCTCTATCGCCTCACGCAATCGAGCCTCCATCTCTGGTGTCACATCGTCAGCCACCTCCACCGATACGACTACGCCCTTCTGCAAATCGCGGGCAGCCGTGAGGGCTGTAAAGGTTACATAACTCACCAATCCCAACATAAACAGCACCAGCGCGATGCTCATTGTCGAGATGGTATAGGAACGTCGCACCTTGCGACTCAATCTCTTATCTCTTCCCTCTGCCATAGGTTACTCTTTTTTACTCTTTTTCCAATGATTATATGCGGGTATCGCAGCCACAGCCACAAGTGCAAGAAGTATCAACCACGATGCAACACCTGTAACGGCCGTCGCCACACCCCACTTGGGAGCCTTGAACCTCCACTCCACAGTGTGCTCACCCGCAGGCAGCTCCATGCCTCGCAATATGTAATCCACCGCGAAGTACTCAGCCTCCTTACCATCGATATATGCTGTCCAGCCCTCTGGGTAATATATCTCCGAGAATACGCACAACTCCGTATCATCTGCACAATACTCATACTTCAAATAGTTCGGAGCATACGCCACCAACTCGATGTAGCCCGAGTTATCATACCATGGCTTCAACGCCTTGACATCAGTCTCCACAACGGCGGTATTAGCAAGATCCACCACTCCGAGAGCCTCAAGAGCCTCGGCAGGCGTAGCCTTCACCTCGGCACTATTCACAAACCATGCAGCACCAAACGTGTAGTTCTGCTCGACAGCACCTCCTGCGATTGTATATCGCGTGTTGAGCATAGCCAACACCTCGGGGTTCTCGGCATAGATATAGCGATGCAACACATCATCATAGCGCTTCAACTTCGCACCATGATAACCATCTACCGAGCGATGGAAGTTCGATGCACGCGCACTGCCTCTGCTATCCACATCATAGACACGAAAACCCAGATCCGTATCCTTGAGTATCTCCTTGTCGGCCTTCGTAGCCACAACATCCATCGGTGCTCTGTCGCTCCACTTGCTCTCGTTCATATAACGGCGGTTGACACCGGCAATGTCCGCCACAACGAGTATTCCAACGGCTACCATCATCGCCGCAGCCACAATCCAGCGCTTGATGTTGTTGCGCTCGCTCAAATTGATGTATGCAACAATCACCACAGCAGCAACTGCCACAAAGCCGACAGAACGCCATGCATCTGCCGTAAAGGCATCGCTGCGCACCTCCTCCAGCAGAAGTTTCAGCTGCTCCACCCAGTATGAGCGCCCCATATCCTCAACCAACGCCGCCAAGCCATAGTCAGCATTGAGGGCCATAATCACACAAAGCAGTGCCACACATCCTGCACCCACACTAACAGCGATATACTTCATGCGACGGGTCACATCCTCAGACAGGAGTCTCCAGATGGCCAATGCCGCGAAGAGTGGCACACTCCACTCCACAACGACCAACGCCATCGACACTGTGCGGAAGTTGCTGTAACCTAGCAATATGTCGTACATCACCTCATAGAAGCCCATGAGGTTGCTACCCCACGCCAGCAGCAGCGAGAATATGCTCACCGCCACCAACCACCAGCGATAGCGCGCAGGGGCAAGGACAACACCTACGATAGCGAGAAATATCACCACAGCACCAAGATATGTAGGACCAGCGGTATATGGCTGCGCACCCCAGTAGTTCGAGATATGAGCCGAGAGCGCCGACCACTTATTGCTGTACATCCACTCAACATCACCTCGCAGGTCGGGGTCGTTGTTCATGTAGTATATGATGTCGTCACGCGTTATTGCGGGGTCAAACTCCTGATACATAGCCGTAACATCGTCTATCGTATCCTCAATCATCGCCTCCTGCGTAGCATTGCTTGCAAGAAACTCCTCGACACGAGGGTCAACATCCGCCGAGCCAGAGCCCATGTAGTTTGGCACAAGCATATTGAGGCTCTCCGCCTTGCCATAACTCCACATGGTGTTGTATGCAATCTTATCCTCACGCGCACGCTCTGCATCTACAACCTCTGATGTTCCGCGCGACGTGCTGTCGCGATGCTGCATCGTGTACCACAGCGGAGCGAAGTTGGAACATACGGCAAGGAGCGCCGCAACAAACAACACGGCGGTATTCAGAGCAAACCTCTTTACACGCTTCTCCACGACAGAGTACACCAACTCGCTTACCCACAATGCCACACACGCCAAGAGGAAGTAGTATGTAATCTGCGGATGGTTTGCGCCCAGCTCCAGCGAGCCGAACAAGGCGGCAAGTGCCGAACCCACCCATACATTCCTGCGCAGTGCATACCACACAGCACCCACCAATGGTGGTGCATATACCAGAGCCCACATCTTGGTGATGTGTCCCGCGTCGATGATTAGGAAGAAGTAGGTCGAGAGACCATACGCCAGACCCGCAATGATGCCTATCCATGGGTTTACGCCCATGAGCACCACCGCCACCATCATGGCGACCATAGCGAAGACTATCATGTTCATAGGGTCGCCAACGACCTTGACAACGCTTCCGATAGTCTGCTTAACATCCTGCGTTGGATACTCCACATCGATAAGATAGGCTGGCATACCCGAGAACATACCACCCGTCCACTGTGGATCTTCGCCCGTAGCCTCGCGGTGTGCGCGGATGTCTGCCGACATACCCGAATACTGAGCTATATCACCCTGACCCAACGACTTATCATCGAACTGCGGAGCAAAGAATGTGTAGCTCACAACCCAAAAGATGACGATGCCCACACCCCATGGCAGAGCACCACCCAATATTTTATTCAAAATTTCCCGCTTCATTATAAGAACATATATCGCACAAAGTTAGCAAAAATTATTGTAAATACAAAAATTACACTCTATTAACAAACTGTGTTACACATTTTAGCCGCTGTTTTAAGGACAGTGAAGAGCGAATCTTTGATGCTTGCTGCTGCCATGCTGGTTGATGCTTTACTTTGTCATTCTGAACATAGTGAAGAATCTCCTGCGCGACTACTCACTATCGACGTTGACTCTTGTCGGCTTCGAGGAGATCCTTCGACTACGCTACGCTAAACTCAGGATAACAAACTCAGCTTCGCGGGTTACATTTTTGTAACCCACGAGGTGGTGGAGAGCCTTTCGTGGTTTGTGGAGGGCTCTGCAACATCATGGTTATATTTTTGTAACCCGCGAGGTGGTGGAGCGCCTTTCGTGGTTTGTGGAGGGCTCTGCAACATCATGGCTACATTTTTGCAACCTACGAAGAGAGAGGGGGGGGCTGATGTCGTTAAGGGTACTCCAACATGATTGTGGGTTACAAAAATGTAACCCGCGAACAAGTCAGTTCTTCCTGATGAGAGAGAGTGAGGGGAGGGGGGGGAGAAAAAAAATTAATTAGTAATGACTATAATAATTCAACAAACAAGATGGGTGCGCCCAAAAAAATTGGACACACCCATCTAAAAAATATTCAACACTTCTACTTTGTATAGAGAACATATATGATTTTACAGACCGACTTATCTGCATTATACACTTCCTCTTTCTCAATCTTAACGCCATTTACCACGGCCTCCGATTTAGGGATCTTACCATCACCTTTTCTTTTCTCCATTAAATAATCTACAACCCATTCATTATCCCTATATCGCAAGACATAGCGAACTGGCTCACCCTGATATGTATGTCCCGAAATTCTAAACGCTACGGGTTCTCCATTGTAGTGTGGCATCTTTTCAAATACAATGGAGTTATCATAGCGATCACGATCACTTGGTCTACTATCATCCACTCTTTGAAGCACATTATCTTTTGGAGTAAAGATCTTACCCTCATACTCCAGCACAAGTTCCTCAGGATTAAACCCATCCTGCATAGTTACATTATTGCCCTCCGAATCATATATAGCAAATGAAAAAAGAGTATAGTACCAATTAGGGGCTGGACAATCTTCAATAAAACGGTCACGTTCACACGCGCTTAAACAAGCACAAGCGACTAAACAAACTAAAAATATCTTTTTCATATCACGAAAGCATTAATAAATTACACTAAAAGCTATATGTTAACGAATTCAAATTATACTCATATATCATTCTATCGCCTTCTAGTGTAGTTTTTGGAGAGTCGGGATTATCGCCACAATCTAATTCAACATTGTCACCAATCTTTGCGTATGATACATCAAAAACATCTAATGGATAATAGCCATCACAGTCTCCACTCCATCCCATGTTACAATGTACATATTTATCCGTGGTAGATGACAGAAACTCTCTGGATATTTCTATATTATTACCATTATAAGTTACGCGATAATGATCTGTTCTAACCGTCTTCCAACCATCAATTACCCATGCATGTCCTTTTCCGCCATCCCTCCATCCTTCTGTCCACACTGAGCGTTGATTTAGAAGCATAGGATATATTCTATCTTCAGTTATTCCGCCCTCTGAAAAGTTAGAGTATCCCAATCTCCTCATTACGCGTTTTACATCATTCACACCAGCCGACGTAGAACCATCATCGTCATATTCCACTCTAAGATCTTGCGCCAAATCGAATATAAATAATGCCAATAGATCCATATCAACAGAATCTATATCATTACTACTAGCATCCCATGTATGTCTATTAATGTCTCTCCAATAGTATCTATGGTTATTAACATCTATTGGGCTAGGATATGAATTGTTATTCAATATTTGAGCTAAAGCAATTGTTGTGCATCCTGCATACTGTTTACCATCGCTAGATTCTTCTTCGGTCTCAATATTTGGGAACCTATCATTGTAATAACTGGCCTGATCCCACTTTGTATTAAGCAATGGTTCTATATATTTTGTTCTTACATGTACTTTAATGTAATCATCCCAATGTGAATGTAAACCACCACCCGGAGGTGTAAGTTCCAGCGAATCATTAGGCTCAAATAAGGAATTGTTAATATCATTAACAATTAATCTTGCAGCAAATGTTGAAATATCATCCAGATTATCACCATTAAGTGCATTATTAAAATCATCAACTGTTAACACAGATTCATCCAACACAGCATATACAGATTTCAATCGTTCGTCAGCACCTAAAATTGCAGAACCCATTCCATTTTCAAACTCAACAATATACAACAAATTCCCCATTTCATTGGTTTGACTACCACGAGTCTGCCCACAAATGTTCTCGGCTGATACACCCTTAATGCTCCTCACCCTTCTATGTTGAGAACGAGTTTCTGCGCCATCAAAAGCATCCATGAAATCATTTAGCCTATTAAGAGCATCTTCTTTACTGACTGCGTAAGGCGACTTCTGATCTTCGATTGGCGCACCTGTGATTAGGACATCTTGCTCAACAATACTTTTCTTACACGACACAAGAGACACACAAATTAAAAACAAGATAAGACCATTTATTTTCATAGCTACAACAGTTTAGAAATTAAAAAGAACTACTAATCTCCCGTAAAGATAAAATACAAATAGAAATATTGCAAGTTTTTATAACAAAAATATGCTACAATGTGGCGCGGCTTTAATAAATGTAATGATTGATAGATGAAATATTTGATGATTGTTGCAAGCTAACAGAAAAATCACTATCTTTGTCTAATACTTTGACCTATTATAGTATGATTACAATTGACACTATACGTCAGCCCATTGGCGAAGACCTCAAGGCGTTCGACCAGTTCGTTGCCGACAACATCAATGCCGAAGGCGCAATGCTTCAGGAGATGCTCACCTACGCGCTCTCATCACGCGGTAAGGGTGTGCGCCCCATTCTAACCATGCTCGCGGCATTAACTTGTATGCCCGACACACCTAATCCCGAGGAGCGTCACTGCTCAAAGCGCACCTACCTCGCGGCACTCATCATGGAGATGATACACACAGCATCGCTCATCCACGACGATGTACTCGACGATGCTGACGAGCGTCGCGGCAAGCCCTCGGTGAATGCCAAGTGGCAGAGCAACCTCGCCATCATACTTGGTGACTACATCCTCGCCAAGACCATGGCTTTGGGTATGGCATCGGGACAATATGACATCGTGTCGTACGTTGGCTCAGCAATGGCAACACTCTGCGAGGGCGAGATTCTGCAAAGTCAGCATGCCCGCGACCTCGACACCACGCGCGATGACTACTTCGACATCATCTACCAGAAGACGGCAAGCCTCCTGGGCGTATGTGCAGCCCTTGGTGCGCTCTCCATGGGTGCATCACGCGAGGATATCGACCGCATGCGCAAGTATGGCGAGGCTCTCGGCATCGCCTTCCAGATTCAGGACGACATCCTCGACTACAACCGCAATAACAACACAGGCAAGCCCGCCAACAACGACCTTCGCGAGCACAAAATCACCCTTCCGATGATTGAGGTCATGGAGTCGAAAAGCGAGGAGGAGGTTAAAGAGATGAAGGAGTTATTGAAGCGCTGCAAGGATGACGAGGCCGCATTGGACCAGCTTCACAACATGGTCATTGAGGGTGGCGGCATCGAGCGCGCAACAGAGGTGATGCAGGCATACCTATCACGCGCAATGCACCTTGTATCGAAGTACGAGGATACGCCCTACCGCAAGGCGTTGATAGACCTCTGCACCTTCGTTGCCGAGCGCGACAAATAAGCCTAACGCACCAATATAAACATCTGAATAACAATCTAATAGTATAAAATCATGAGTACACAAAAAAAGAGTAATGCATTAGCTATCATCGTGATGATTCTGCTCTTCGGAATGATCTCGTTCGTAACTAACCTCGCATCGCCCATGGGTGATGTTCTCAAGAACCAATTCGATGTTGCAAACTGGATGGGTACGCTCGGCGTATTTGCCAACTTCATCGCTTATGCATGTATGGGTATCCCTGCGGGTAACCTCTTGCAGAAGCGCGGCTACAAATATACAGCCTTGGCTGCTGTTATCGTAGGTTTCACAGGTGTTGGCGTTCAGACACTTGCAGGTATGCTCTCAGGAAACATTGCCTTTGGTGTTTACCTCCTCGGTGCATTTATCGCAGGTTTCTCAATGTGTATGCTTAACATCGTTGTAAACCCAATGTTGAACAAGCTCGCAGGTGGTGGCAACCGCGGCAACCAGCTCTTGCAGGTGGGTGGCTCGTTCAACTCATTCATGGGTACTGCGGTGATCTTCCTCACAGGTATCTTCGTGCCCAGCATCGCAAATGCCGAGATCAAGCAGGTGTTCCCATTGATGTTTATCGCATTGGCAATCTTTGCCCTCGCATTTGTAGTTATTCTCTTTACAAACATTCCTGAGAATGAGCGCGTTGCTAACACTAACGACAAGAGTGATTCAAAGATTGGCCCTATGTCATTCCGTCACTTTATGCTCGGCGCTGTCGCCATCTTCATCTATGTAGGTGTTGAGGTAGGTATTCCTAACGTATTGCAGAAGTGGTTGCAGAATGGTGGTCTCGAGGGTGCAAATGCTGAGAGCATCGCTGCTACTGTAGCTGCGACATACTGGTTGCTTATGTTCTTTGGTCGTTTGGCTGGCGCAGCACTTGGCGCAAAGCTTTCTGCAAAGACAATGCTTACATCTGTATCGCTCCTCGGCCTTGTGTTGGTTGCTGGCGCTATGATTCTCGACCCTGCAAACACTGTCAACCTCCCTGTGTTCAAGGGCACTGACGGCTTCGGCTTGGCTCAGGTACCCGTAAACGCAGCGCTTCTCGTGTTGTGCGGTCTCTGCACATCGGTTATGTGGGGTGGCATCTTCAACCTCGCTGTTGAGGGTCTTGGCAAGTACACTGAGCGCGGCTCTGGCATCTTCATGGCAATGGTTTGCGGTGGTGGTATCTTGCCATTGTTGCAGAACGGCATCGTTGACTGGACAGGCGACTACTTGACCAGCTACTGGGTAATCGTTGCAGGCCTTGCATTCTTGCTCTACTACGCTTTGATTGGCTCAAAGAACGTGAACAAGGATATCAAGACTGAGTAAGCCATTGCGCTAACAAACAAATAAATAATTAATAGGTTGTTACTTCGAGTAACAACCTATTTTTTTTTCAAAGATAGTCAAAGGAAACAAAGGGTATTGCAGACAGCGGTTGATAGTGTGTGCGTCATTGGCACCACGACCCTATTTATTGTCAGAAGCCGTGATATGTGGTGCATCACAAAAAAAACACCAAAGGATAGTACTCAAACGTACAGCCTTTGGTGTTTGATTTTTAGTGATGTGCCGCTCTCGCGCCACTATCGGAAGAGACTATTTTCTTGCCTGCTTTGCCTCAATACACTCAGTGGCATGGGGCACACGCAAAAGACGCTCACGAGGGATGAGCTTGCCTGTGGTCTTGCAGATGCCGTATGTCTTGTTCTTGATGCGGATAAGTGCCATCTCAAGATTACGGATGAACTTTGCCTGACGCTGTGCGAGTGAACCATACTCCTCACGAGAGAGCGTTGTAGCACCCTCCTCCATCACCTTGAATGTGGGCGATGAGTCCTCAGTATCGTTCTCGTTGCTTGTTGCAGTACGCAACATATCATAGTCAGCGCGTGCTGATGCCAATTTCTGCTCAATCAATAGACGGAACTCCTCAAGCTCTGCGTCATTGTAACGGGTCTTCTCCTCTGACATAATCGTATATTTTTGTACGGTTATTACTTATATAATAAGCGAAATTAAGCAAAAATTATGAAACTTGCAAATATTCTTACAAAAAAAGCATAAAAAAGGTGCAGCCCCAGAGTTGGAGCCACACCTTTAATATATAGTATGCAGGGACGATTACGCCTTTGTAACGGCAATCTTGAGCGCTACCTCGTCGATGTCTGAGTCAACAACGAAGTCACCTGCGGGAGCAGCAACAGCCTTAACACCTACAGCAAGGGTCTGCTGTGCGATGTACTGAGCGAAGCTCTCCACTGCGGGGGCAGTAAGGCCGTTAGACTCAATCTCCACGCTGATCTTGTCGGTAACCTCGAATCCAGACTCCTTACGGATGTTCTGGATACGGTTTACAAGCTCGCGGGCAACACCCTCGCGACGCAACTCCTCGGTGATGGTGATATCGAGAGCCACGGTGAGCTTACCCTCCGATGCCACCAACCAGCCTGGCATATCCTCCGATGTAATCTCGAAGTCGGCAGCTGTAACAACCACCTGGGTGCCATTAAGGTCGAGAGTGGTCTCCTCGTTAGCCTCAATCTCGGCAATCTGCTCCTGTGTAAACTGAGCGATGAGTGCCGACATAGCCTTTGCATGTGGAGCATAGCGCTGGCAGAAGTGCTTAAAATTAAGCTTGATACGCTTGGTAATGATACCTGTAGTATCTGTGATAAGCTCAATATCCTTGATGTTCACCTCGTTCATGATGAGCGCGCGAACAGCCTCGATGCGTGCTGCCATCTCCTTATCCAATACGGGGATGATAATCTTTGAGAGTGGCTTACGCACGTTGATGTTCACCTTGCGGCGCAATGCGAGCACCATAGATGACACCTGCTGTGAGAGCTCTGTGCGTGCCTCGAGCTCACGGTTGATGAGTGCCTCGTTGCACTTAGGATACTCTGCGAGGTGTACCGATGTCTCTGCGTGGCGGCCACTTGCGGCGTTGAGGTCGCAGAAGATGCGGTCGGTGATGAATGGTGCGATAGGCGCAGCGAGCATAGCGACAGTCTCCAAGCAAGTGTATAGAGTCTGGTATGCAGCGAGCTTATCCTCACTCATCGAACCACCCCAGAAACGCTTACGATTCAAGCGAACGTACCAGTTAGAGAGGTTCTCATTAACAAACGTATCGATAAGACGTGCTGCAGGTGTTGGGTCGTACTCCTCGAGCGACTGAGTCACGCTGCGGATGAGCGTGTTGAGCTCCGAGAGAATCCAGCGGTCGATCTCAGGACGCTTCTCCACAGGAATCTCCTCCTCCTTACCTGTGAAGCCATCGATGTTGGCGTAGAGCGCGAAGAATGAGTATGTGTTGTAGAGCGTACCGAAGAACTTACGGCGGCACTCGTCAACACCATCAACGTCGAACTTGAGGTTGTCCCAAGGCTGCGAGTTAGAGATCATATACCAGCGTGTAGCATCTGCGCCGTACTTTTTGAGTACCTCGAATGGATCTACGGCGTTACCGAGGCGCTTAGACATCTTGTTACCATTCTTGTCGAGCACCAAGCCGTTAGAGATAATGTTCTTGAACGCTACAGAGTCGAAGAGCATGGTAGCGATAGCGTGGAGTGTGTAGAACCAACCACGTGTCTGGTCAACGCCCTCAGCGATGAAGTCTGCGGGGTAGATCTGGTCGAATCCCTCCTTGTTCTCGAATGGGTAGTGTACCTGTGCGTATGGCATAGCACCCGAGTCGAACCATACGTCGATGAGGTCTGGCTCACGGCGCATAGGCTCACCCTTAGATGATACCAACACGATGTTATCTACGTATGGGCGGTGGAGGTCGATGTTCTCTGTAGAGTAGTTCTCCTTCGACATATCGCCCACCTTGAAGTTCTTGTATGGGTTCT
>JAEIGA010004073.1_pt1 | contig 22616 bp, 15 predicted proteins | sample 9270691 | NCBI WGS metagenome assembly JAEIGA01 (sample SAMN17057246, study PRJNA624740) | gut metagenome | biome: biome; isolation source: fecal sample | host: Bos grunniens | place: China: Xizang | collected 2019 | reverse complement strand
TATGGTGCTCGGCTTTGCACAGAACATCATAGACACAGCACAAAGCAGTGCTATGGGATTAATCAGTGCATTGATGTTCGTATATATAGTAATCTGGATGATGCTTAATGTCGAAAGGGTCTTCAATAACGTATGGAGGGTGCAGACATCCCGAAACCTATTGAAACGACTTTCAATCATCATCCCGATGTTACTTGTAGCACCGTTCGTAGTGCTTGTATTCTTTGGAGGATCGATTCTCTACTCGCATGCTCTGACAAACCTTGGGCTTGACGTAGAGGAGTTCACTTTGTTCAAGAACATTTTAACATGGGTATTGTTTGGAATCGTTGCTGCTCTTACATTCTCGGCAATGTACAAGTTGATTCCTAATGCCCCAGTCAAATATTCCGAGGCACTCAGGGCTGCATTCATCACTGCAATTCCGTTCACACTGGTGCAATATACCTATCTTGAGACACAGGTATTCGTAACACGCCTGAACAGTATTTTCGGAGCATTTGCAGCAGTTCCCCTTTTTATGGTATGGATAAATATAGGTTGGTTCATCATATTGATAGGAGCTGAACTGTCCTATGCATTCCAACACGTTGATAGCTATAATATTGAAGACTAATATATAATTATGGGCAAGATATCAGAATTCAATGCGCAAGACCATGCAGTCATTTCCAGAGACTTTGCAGACTTGATGGAAGCATCCCGCAAGAGATGTGCAGACCAGTCAGAGCTGGAAATCATTCAGAAAGCATTCGACTTTGCAAATGAAGCGCACAAAGGTGTACGACGCAGATCTGGAGAACCATATATTCTCCATCCTATTGCTGTGGCAAAGATAGTTGTGAGCAATATCGGATTGGGATATAAGTCTATTGTTGCGGCCTTGCTTCATGATGTGGTCGAAGACACCGAATATACTGTGGAAGACTTAAGCAACCTCTTCGGTGAAAAGGTTGCTACCTTGGTAGAGGGTCTTACAAAGATCAAGACAGTCCTTGACAATGAGGATAAAGCAGAAAGGAAGAGCATGCAGGCAGAGAACTTCAAGCGAATCCTACTCACACTGAATGATGATGTGCGAGTTGTTCTGATCAAACTTGCTGACCGTCTGCACAACTGCCGCACAATAGAATTCATGCCAGAGCACAAGAGAGACAAGATCCTGAGTGAAACCATGTTTGTATTCATCCCTCTTGCCCACAGACTTGGTCTTTACAGCATCAAATCCGAAATGGAGGATATCTGGCTGAAATACAAAGAGCCGGAGGCATACAACAATATTTCTGCCCAGATCAATAGAAACATTCACGACAAGGACAAACAGATCAATGAATTCATTGCTCCGATTCATGATGCCTTAAAAGCAGCCGGTTTCAAGTTCGAAATCAAAAAAAGAGTCAAGACACCATATTCCATCTGGAACAAGATGGTCACCAAGGGAGTCAGCTTTGATGAAATATATGATCTGTATGCTGTTCGTATCATCTTCGATTCAACTGAAAATGAGGGTGAAAGAGACCAATGCTACCATATATTCTCAATCATCACCGGTATCTACAGATACAAGGCAGACAGAATCCGAGACTGGGTCAACTATCCGAAGAGCAATGGCTATGAAGCCCTGCATTGCACACTTATGAGTCATTCAGGAATCTGGATGGAAGTCCAGATCCGCTCACGAAGGATGAACGAGATTGCAGAAAAAGGTATTGCAGCACACTGGGCATACAAAAAAGACGGCTTTGCAGAAACCGGAGCAAGCGAAATGGACAAGTGGATCACAAAGGTCAAGGACATCCTTGTGAATCCGGATGTCAACGCACTTGAGCTTCTTGACATGATCCATAATGACCTCATCAAGACGGATATCTTTGTATTCACTCCTAAAGGTGAACAAAAAACCATTGAGAAAGGATCGACAGCCCTTGATTTTGCCTACCTTATTCATTCTGAAATCGGAAATAAGGCAATTGCAGCAAAAGTGAATTTCCGTCTTGTACCGCTGTCTCACGTACTTAAGACTGGCGATCAGGTCGAGATCATAACTGCTGAAAATGAAAATCCTAAACGTGACTGGCTCGATTATGCCAAGACTTCAAAAGCACGAAAGTTCATTATCGACTATCAGAAGAGTCAGCGTCAGAATTATATTGTTCTGGGTCGAAACATGCTTGAAGAAAAACTCCAGAGCATAGGTAAAAATTTGAGCGATAAGGTACTAAGGTCCCTGATGGATGAGTACGAAATCTTTGACAGCAAGCCGGAAGAATTATTCTTCAAAATCGGTAGCGGATCCATCAGTCTTGACAAACTTGCCGAGAATCTAAAGAAATATCACGGCATTAACAAAGAATCATATTTTGTCATAAAGAATTCCGATCAGAAGCACAAATTTATTCTTGCATCGTGCTGCACCCCGATCTTGGGAGAAAGTGTAGTGGGATTTCAAGCATCAGACGGTACAATCACTGTACACAGACGAACTTGCAGCAACGCTAACAGCCTTGCAGCCAAGTTTGGAGACAAGATAGTGGCTGTAAAGTGGGCAGAAGAAGAAAACTCAAAGAATAATTATCTTGCACGCGTAGACCTGAAGGGTACTGACAGGATTGGAATGATCAACGATATCACTCAGCTGACTTCAAAGGTGATGGGTGTTAATATAAGAAGGTTCAATATAGGCACGGAGGACGGTATTTTTGAAGGCTTCATAGACCTATATGTACATGATATTACAGTTCTTGAAACACTGATTCTCAAACTCCAGAAGATCAAAGGAATGCAAAGTGTCATCAAGACTGACCTATAATAGAATTTTTAATATGAAGATGTTTCTGAAGAAATACCTTCCGGCAATCCCGGTTATCATCATTCTCTCAATGATGATATTCTCACATTCGTGCGCTAACACAACGACTCCACCGACCGGTGGACCGAAAGACACGATTCCTCCTGTGATCACCAAACTTTCCCCTCTCCCAGGAAGTGTCAATGTGCCAAGACATAAGACTAAGCTGGTCCTTGAATTCAATGAATATGTGACAATCAAGGACCCAAAGAGTCTCTTCCTGTCTCCCCCTCTTGAGAAGATGCCAAAGTATAAGCTTCAGGGCAAGGGAGTTGTGGTAACCTTTGAATGTGACCTGGATTCAGCAAAGACGTATACACTTGATGTAACAAATGCCATCGGTGACAATAATGAAGGAAATATGTTCCCAGGATACACACTGGTATTCTCTACCGGAGATCGTATCGATTCGATGATGGTAACAGGTATTGTCCAGGATTGCAATACACTTAAACCGATAAAAGGTGCTACTGTGATGCTTTATAAAGATCATGCAGACTCAGCCCTCTTCCTTCATCGTCCGGATGCAGCGGTAAAGACTGATGAATGGGGTTATTTCTGCCTGAGAAACATACAGGACACCACCTACAGACTATATGCTGTAATCGATGAAAACAACAATAACATATATGAATCTGAAACTGAAAAGGTAGCATTCATTGACACGCTGATTGCACCGGTAATGAAAGTAAATGACACATTACCGGAACTTCAGAAATATGACATGAAGGATACCGTCAACTGCTTGGCAAGAAAGACCGAATATGAATTGAATGTCTTCAGGGAAAAACCCACTAAACAGCTGATAGTGAATAAGGAGCGTCTGGGTGAAAGAACGGCATACATTACATTCATGGCTCCATATGCCCAGATTGACTCGATATGGATCAAAGGGGTTCCTGCAGAAAAGCTCATCACCCAGTTCAACATCATGCAGGATAGTCTTGAGATCTGGGTTAATGACCCTAAGGAACAACCTGATACTTTCTTCCTGAATGTCAACTACATGAAGACTGACAGTCTTGGTCTGCTGAATCCATTCACAGAAGAAATCAAATTAGTGAAACCAAAGAAGGGATTGGCTGCCAAAAGCTCAAAACGCGACATCAAGAAAGAGGATACGACATGCGTTGTCAAGATTGAAGCTCAATCAGAGACAATCGAGCAATATGGTTTTGTATTCGAATTCAAATATCCGATTGTAGAGGATGCATTCGACTCGCTCACATTCAGATATGTAAACCCTAAACAGCAGGAATTTACTGAGAAGTACACTGTCGAACAGGATTCGCTGAATCTCAGAAAATACATTCTACGTCCAAATGTGGATATGCTTCCGGGATATGAGTATTTCCTCAAGATACCGCACCGTAAGTTTAAGGACATCAACGGATTCTACAATGACAGTACTGAGGTCAAGGTCAGTCTTCCAAACGACGATAAGCTAAGCACTCTGTCGCTGGTATTGAGCAATGTACATAACAAGTATATTGTCGATCTGCTCAATGAGAAAAGAGACAAGATAATGCGTACATATATAGTCGACAAGGACACTACCCTTCCATTCCCTTATCTTAAAGCAGGAAAGTATTCAATACGAATTACCGAGGATATAAACAGGAATGGTGTGGTTGATACCGGCAACCTGCTCGAACATAAACAGCCGGAGAAGGTGTTGTTCTATAAACTGGAGGACGGAACATTCCTGATTGACATTCCGGAAATGACCGAACTGGAACAGAGTATAGATGTAGCAGAGATGTTTAAGTAGAAAATTATGAAGAAACTCATATTACTGATAATATTTTCACTGTCGGCTGTAGGGATGGTTTCAGCACAGTCTGAAATCTCAGCGGCAAAGGATATCATAAAACATATTGAGCTCAAGGATAATCAACTGTTCACCAATGAATATCTGGACACTGTAACTATCAAGAAAACGAGTGACATCAACGATTATTCGATGATCGGTATCCATTATGGAATGGGATTGAGCCGTGTGATGTGGAATCCAACGCAGAAACAGGACATGCTTCTGATGCCTTATAATATAGGAGTAACTTTCACTCGGCACGGAAAGATGTTCGGATACATGCCTTTCTTTGGATTTCAGATAGGTCTCCTATACACTCAGGAGGGTTATCAATTCAAGTATAATGAAGAAAGGGACTATGTTTATAAGGTGGAAGGAGCAGAAAAAGCCATTATGGATGTAGTCGAAATGCCTTTCATGGCACATATGCACTTTGATTTCTGGAACATGAAGATTTTGGCTAACATTGGTTGCTATGCAGGTTACAGACTTTCAATAGAGCGTTTTCCAGGAAAGACAGGATTTGTGAATCCAGAACTTCAGCATTCATTCAAGGATACAGACAGAAGACTCGATTATGGAATCAAAGGCGGAGTGGGATTCGGTTTCGTATTCGATCCTTTTGAGATACATATCCAAGGAATGTACAAGCATTCATTAGGAACATTATATGATCCGGATTACTCAAGCGAGTATTACTATAGATATGCCTACCCTTCGAATATAATCATTACTGCGGGAATACATTACCAGTTGACCAAACGAACTGGCAGAACAAGGGCAGATATTAAAAAGCAAGCAAAAGAAATGGTATATGGAAACACTGACGGTAAAAGTTGGTAACATAACTATTGGAGGAGAATCACCAATAGTTGTACAGACAATGTGCAACACTTACACTTCAGATATTCAAGCATCTGTCGATCAATGCCTTAGACTCAACGATGCCGGTGCACAACTGATTCGCCTGACGGTGCCTTCACTCGGACAGGTAGAAAATCTCAGAGAAATTAAAGCAAGACTTCGCGAAGCTGGTGTTGACACACCACTGGTAGCAGATGTGCATTTTTCTTCAGAAATCGCTATTGCAGCAGCTGCTGTAGTGGAGAAAGTACGTATAAATCCAGGTAACTTCCATAAGGATCATGACAAGGCACGTGAGCAATTTGCACGCTTAGTGGAAGTGTGCAAAGCGAATGGGACTGCAATACGCATCGGCCTTAATCACGGATCATTGGGAGAAAGAATCACAAATCTTTATGGAAACACTCCTCTCGCTATGAAAGAAGCAGTGATGGAATGGCTTCAGATGTGTGTTGAGAATGATTTCTACAATGTGGTGGTTTCTCTCAAGGCAAGCAATACCTTTGTCATGGTGGAGGCCTATCGCCTGTTGGCAGAGGAAATGCAAAAGACCGGTGTTGTGTTCCCTCTCCATCTGGGAGTTACGGAAGCAGGAAACGGAGATGGAGGACGAATCAAATCCGCCGTAGGCATATCAGCCTTGCTTTCAGAAGGAATCGGCAACACATTAAGAGTCTCTCTTACAGAAGATCCTGCCTGTGAAATACCAGTTGCAAAATATCTCGCAGACAGATATGACCACCTTCTGCATTCTTCGATGTCATCACTGACATTGGAGGGTAAGAAAGCTATTGCGACATATTATGCACCTTCCAAAGAAAGACTCCTTCTTGACTTCTCTTGTGATTTCGGAAAGCGACTTCTTGACAAGGAACTTGATGAGGTTGAACTCAGAGGTCACTATCTGGATGAGAATGGGGCTGAAATAGTTCTTGACGGCAGCTCTTATGCCGAATATCTCGTCGATGAACTGATGCAGGCCTCACGTCGCCGCTTCTATCGTCCTGAGTATATTGCTTGTCCGGGATGTGGACGAACAATGTATAATCTTGAAGGCACATTCGAGGAAGTAAAACGCCGAACAGCACACCTCAAAGGTATGGTCATCGCAGTTATGGGCTGCATCGTCAACGGCCCGGGAGAAATGGCAGATGCCGACTGGGGCTATGTTGGTGAAGGCAATGGAAAAGTCTCAATCTATAAAGGCAAGACTCCCCTCCTGCGACATGTGCCAGAAACCGAAGCCATTGACCGCCTTCTGGAATTGATTGAAACCGATAAATAAGGAATATGCCCTGAAGTTGCTTTAAACAACGTCAGGGCATTCAATTTAAGTAAGCAAGACTTTATTCTGCCTTTAATATATCCTTTTGAGCCTTTTCCCATTGTTCCTTTGCATATTCCTGCATATCCACCACCTCATCGGTTTCATCGACGATTTCCTGGCCAAGCATGGTCTCGATTACATCTTCGAGAGTCACAATACCTCGGAAGGTTCCATATTCATCAATAATGACTGAAATGTGCTCCTTCTTTTCAAGGAACTTCTCCCAGATATTTCCTACAGGTTCCTCTTCAGGGAATGAAAGAATCGGACGAGTGATATCACGTACTGTGGTATCAAACTTATCTTCCGCCATCTTTTCAAGCACATCCTGACGCAAAGCATATCCAATCACATAATCATCATTATCATCGTCATATACGAGAATGCGAGAGTGGGTAAGATCATTTGAATCATAGAATTCTCTGATTGTCATCTGTCCTTCAGCCATTTCGACTACTGTGCTCGGGGTCATGATCTCGTGTGCTGTGATTTCGTCGAGCTTTAGCAGGTTCTGAATCATCATCTTCTCATCCTTCTCAATCACCTCTTCCTCAGTAGCAACGCTGACCATAGCAGAAATATCTTCACGACTTACACTTACCTGGGACGAATGTGATGAAATACGCTTCTGAAGGCGCTCCAGCACCCACACAAGCGGGAATGTTATGAAAATCATTGCATTGATAATCACTGAAGCCGGGATGGCAAGTGACCTCCAATAACTTGTACCTATTGTCTTAGGTATGATTTCCGAGAGAATCAGAATGCAAAGGGTAAATATAGTCGAGAATATTCCCACTAAAGCATCGCCATATACCTCGTATACCAAAGAACCTACAATAGAAGCACCGACTGTATTGGCTATTGTATTAAGACAAAGAATAGCAGAAATAGGTCTGTCAGGATTGACTTTAAGTTTCTTCAAACCCGCAGCTCCCTTAACTCCTTGATCCTCAAGACCTGTAATATAAGACAAGGGCGTGGACAAAAGTGTCGATTCCAGCATTGAGCACAAAGCCGACAATGCTATCGAAATTAACATTATTATATATATAAGCTGTTCTTCCATTTCATTATTTCTTAAGTTCCGCAATTACAGTCTCGCTACCTCTCACACATTCTCCAAGCTCCACTTTGATATCAGTATCTAAAGGAAGATACATGTCAATGCGCGAACCGAACTTGATTATGCCACACTGCTCACCTTTCTTTTCATGACTACCTGGCTTGGCATAGCACACGATTCTTCTGGCAAAAGTACCTGCAATCTGCTTGAAGAAGACATCACCATATGGACTCTTCACTGCAACTGATGTATGTTCATTAAGCTCAGAGGCCTTAGGAAGGAAAGCAAGCATATATTTTCCAGGATGGTACTTGTAATAACTGACCTCACCAGTAACAGGCCAATAATTGACGTGTACATTGAAGAAATCCATATAAACCGACACTTGCATGCACTCTCCCTTGATATATTCCGGCTCATAGACCTTCTCGATCACGCAGACTCTACCATCTGCTACTGATGTAACTACATTATCACCATCCTTTTTAACGCGTTTTGGCACGCGGAAAAAGAAAAGTACAAAGCCCATCATGAACATGGGCAAAATACAAAGAATATAAGCAAGTACTGGCCAAGGTATAAAACGAAGGAATGTGAATACAAGTCCTCCGCAAATCAGCCAAACTAGTAAAATAGTGCCGTAGCAGTCTTTATGTATAATCATATTAAATTTAATTCATTAAAGGAGATTGGTCATAAACAGATAAATGACTCCGACAGGAACAGCAAGTAAAGCGCTGTCAAAACGGTCAAGAAGTCCACCATGACCTGGAATCAGATTACTTGAATCTTTTAAATCATAATGCCTTTTCCACTGAGATTCAATCAGATCACCATAGACACCGGCAACATTAAGAAGAATTGCAAGGATTATGGAATGATAGATTGAAAACTGGAATATATCATATTTGTGCAAAAGTACAGCAGCAATCACTGCAGTTAAAATACCACCCCAGAAACCGATCCAAGACTTCTTCGGTGACACGGACGGGAAGAGTTTCTTTCCGTATTTTTGTCCAAGAGTGATTCCAAAAAGATATGCACCAACGTCAGAAGCCCATACGATGATAAAGAATGCCAATAGGATCAATCCGTTGAACTGTGCTGCAGAATCGAAGACGGCAAAAACGGACATTGTCCAAGGAATAGCTATATAAAGAATCGATGTGTAAAGGTTTGCAAACTTATTAAAATCCTTTTTATCTTTTACATAAAGTGAGGTGATCATTATGAGAAAGACAGGAGCAATTGCCAGACTGAGATATCTTACAGAAAGACCGGATCCCCTGATCAGGAATACGAGTGAAAAAAGCGTTGCTCCGGATAATATTGAAAGTATCTGCGAATAACGATACTCGCTGCCGCAAGTCATATGAAGAAATTCCTTCATCATAACTACAAGCGACAGCAGCATCACAAATCCAAATACAAATCTGTTTGTAAGAAGTGCGGCAAGCATAATTGCCACAAACCCTATTCCTGATAGTGTCCTTTTGACAAAATTATTCATTAATGATCGGTTAGTTTAGTTCTCCTCTGGAGTCTCTTCCTGAGTCTCCTGCTGAGCAGGTTCAGACCCTACTTTCATGGCTCCGACTCTCGGTCCGAAGATTCTCTCCAAATCATCTGCAAAGATAACTTCTTTATCCAATAAAAGCGCAGCAAGCTGCATAAATCCTTCACGATTATCAGTAAGAATCTGAAGAGTTTTGTCGTGAATCATCTGAAGAAGCTCTTTAACCTCGTTATCAATGAGTTCTGCAGTCTTTTCGCTATATGGCTTGGTGAGGTCATAACCTCGTGCTCCCGTTGAGTCGTAGAATGACATATTTCCAACCTTATCACTCATACCATAGTATGTAACCATGCCGTAGGCCATCTTCGTAAGACGCTCAAGATCGTTCAGTGCACCAGTTGAAGGCTGTCCGTTCACGATCTCCTCAGCCACACGACCTGCAATCAGTGAACACATCTCATCCAGCATCTGCTCCTTTGTCACCAACTGGCGTTCTTCAGGAAGATACCAGGCAGCTCCAAGAGCCTGACCGCGAGGAACGATAGTTACCTTGAAAAGAGGATTGGCATGAGGAAGGAGCCAGCTTACAGTTGCATGACCGGCTTCGTGGTGAGCAATGGATTTCTTCTCCTGAGGAGTAATAAGTTTCGACTTCCTTTCCAATCCACCGATAATTCTGTCAACTGCATCCAGAAAATCCTGCTTGTCAATCGCCTTCTTGTCATTACGGGCTGCAGTAAGCGCTGCTTCATTACATACATTGGCTATATCAGCTCCAGAAAATCCAGGAGTGTGTTTAGCGAGAAATTCAAGATCAAAATCATCAGCCAATTTCAGATTACGAAGATGTACTGTGAAAATCTCTTCTCTTTCCTTAAGATCAGGAAGTTCCACATGAATCTGACGGTCGAATCGTCCTGCACGCATAAGTGCCTTATCAAGGATATCCGCCCTGTTTGTTGCAGCAAGGATAATGACCCCGGAGTTGGTGCCGAAACCATCCATCTCAGTAAGAAGCTGGTTGAGAGTATTCTCGCGCTCGTCATTAGATGAGAACCCTCCGTTCTTGCTTCTTGCTCTACCCACTGCATCGATCTCATCAATGAAGACAATGCATGGTGACTTTTCCTTGGCCTGTCGGAACAGATCCCTTACTCGTGAAGCACCGACACCAACGAACATCTCAACGAAATCCGAACCGGAAATCGAGAAGAAAGGCACATTAGCCTCACCTGCCACAGCCTTGGCAAGCAATGTCTTGCCCGTACCTGGAGGGCCTACAAGCAACGCACCCTTAGGAATCTTGCCACCGAGAGCCGTATATTTATCAGGATTCTTGAGAAAATCAACGATCTCCATCACTTCATCCTTAGCTCCATACAAACCGGCTACATCCTTGAATGTAACCTTTATGCTGTCTTTTTCAGCAAGCTTACCTGTTGCCTTTCCTACATTGAATATACCACCTGGCCCACCTGGACCACCTCCTGCATTCTTACCCATTCCTCTGAACATGAACGTCCACATCAAAATGAGCATCAGCGGGAATATTATCCAATCCAGAATTCCCCAGATATTTTCCTTATTCTCAATTACAACCTTGACTTTTTCGTTTTCAGGAAGTTGCTCATTTAACTCGCCGAACATTTCTTCAGCATTGAAACTACCTGAAACAAGAAATATAAAATGAGGAGATCTTGCCGGTATATTTCCACCAAAAAGATCAGAATACTTTTCTAACCTGTCAGGTCGGATGGTCACATGTCCCTCGAACTCATTTCGAATGAATGTGACTTCCTTAATATCTCCTGCAAGCCACTGTTTCTTGACAGCATCCCATTCCTCTTTCTGTGGATTAGCAGATTTCTGTGTGAAAAACATCCATCCTATTCCAAACAACAGGAGGATGTAAATCCATGATATATTAAATTTGATTTTGATTTCTTTCCTCTTTGGAGGTTGATTCCTGTTTTCTGCCATATTCAATCAATTAGTCCTCGTATGCTGTGCGCTCTGCATCTGCCCAGAGATCCTCAAGTCTGTAGAACGCCCTGTACGGAGTCTGGAAAACATGCACTACGATATCACCATAGTCCATAATCACCCAGAAGGCATTCTCCTTACCTTGAGTGCGAACCACTTTTCTTTTACACTTTTCAATCATTCTCTCTTCAATATTGTCAGCTATTGCAACAACAGCAGGAGTAGAATCTGCATTACATACTATGAAATGGTCTGAAATTGCCGTACCGATAGGTCTGAGGTCAAGTGAGACAACATCCTGTCCTTTCTTTTCGAGCATCGCGTCTGCAATGACCTTAAGTTCTTTGTTATCCATATAAAATTATTAAGTTGAAAAATCAGGCAAATATAATCAAAATCTGCACCACGCCCAAAAAGTGGTGCCAAGCCCACTAAAACTTGACAATTTGTCAGCCCCTCATCGAAGAAATGACAGTTGCAGGGTCTTCTGCCAAAAACACTGCACTTCCTGCAACCAACATTTCAGCACCGGCATCAATGAGAGCCTTTGCATTGGCTGGAGAGACCCCACCATCAACTTCAATAGGAATATTGAGTCCTTGACGTTCAATCTCTGTCTTGAGTGTTCTGATCCTTTCATACGTATCCTCAATGAACTTCTGTCCACCGAAACCAGCAAACACAGACATCAGAAGCACATAATCACAATTCTTCAAATGTGGGAAAAGAGATTCAACAGGTATATCAGGATTAATTACAAGTCCGGCTTTGGCACCACACGCACGAATCTGTGCAAGAACTGCATCAGGATCCTTAGTAGCATTCAAGTGAAAGGAAACCATTGCAGAACCGGCTTTAACAAAACGTTCAACATAATTCTCCGGATTTACAATCATAAGATGTGTATCCAATGGTTTCTCAGCCTTCTTCGCAATGGCTTCTACAACTGGAAAACCATATGAAAGATTAGGAACAAAGGTTCCATCCATTATATCAAGATGGAAAATATCAGCATACTTATTCACCATCTCCACATCTTTCTCCAAGTGAAGAAAATCTGCTGAAAGCATAGAAGGAGCAATCTGTATCATATTATTTATAATTTACTACCAGATCAACAAGAAGAGCAACAAATTTATCAAGCGAGGCAAGATCCAGACGTTCGCCAGGAGCATGAACTCCTCTGAGTGTCGGACCGAATGAGATCATATCCAGACCCGGGAATTTTTCAGTAAACAGACCACATTCCAATCCGGCATGAATGGCCTTGACTTTTGGTTCAACGCCAAAAAGTTTCTTATATGACGCTACGCAGGCATCTCTTACCGGAGAAACGGCAGCAGGAGCCCATCCAGGATACTCTCCTTCATGACGGACCACAGCACCAGCAAGAACAAAACAAGCCTCCATTTTTGCAGCAGCTGCTCTGCGTGCAGCCGTCACACAACTTCTCTGACTTGAACCGATTCTTATTATGCCTGGATCAGTCATCTTTACTGAAGCCAGATTTGTGGAAGTCTCGACGAAATTTTCAATTTCCTGACTCATTGCCAAGACTCCATGAGGTGAAGCGCAGAGAGCTGTCACAAGATTCCATGCAGTCATTTCATCGATTGCATGATTTCTGTCACCGGATGGCTCGGCATAACCCACTTTGATATCCTTCTCGATTGCACCATATTCTTCGAGTACATCAGCACGGAAACAATCAAGTCTCTCGTTGATAATTTCAAGGGTATCCTCTTCTGCTGCTATTATTGCCTTGGCTTCACGTGCGATAGCGTTACGCTTGTTTCCACCATCAATGCTTATAAGCTGCCAATCAAGGTCGAGAATGCTGTAAAGGAAACGTCCAAGAAGCTGTACAGAGTTTGCACGACCTTTATTTATATCGTCTCCACTATGTCCACCCATTGCATCTTTGACATAAACAGTTTCCATGACGAAATCGTCTTGTATCGGTTCGTCAGAATAATGGAACTCAGCTGTTGTATCCAAACCACCTGCACATCCAACAAAAATTTCACCTTCATCCTCCGAGTCAAGATTGAGAAGGACCTTTCCGGTAAAGAATCCAGGCTGGAGAGCCATAGCTCCATCCAAACCGGTCTCTTCTGCTGTTGTGAAGAGACACTCAATCTTTCCGCAGGCAAGATCACTGTCAAGAAGGGCCAGCTGAGCAGCAACGCCTATACCGCAGTCTGCACCTAGGGTTGTATCCGGAGCAATCATCCATCCATTCTCAATGACATACTTGATCGGATCCCTTCTGAAATCGTGCTCTACACCTTCGTTCTTCTCGCAGACCATGTCTGAATGACTCTGCAACACAATTGCAGGTACAGATTCAAAACCTGGCGCTGCTTGCTTGGTTATCAGCACATTGCCTGCCTGATCAGTCTTGCATTCAAGATTACGCGCAGCGGCAAAGTCCTGCAGATATGCAATAATATGCTCTTCATGGCCTGATTCACGTGGAATCTTTGTGATTTCCTTAAAGAAAGAAAGTACTTTTTCAGAATTCATATGTTTTAAATTTTGTATGCGATTTATAAAAAGTCAATCCCTGCAAAGATACCACTTTGCAGGGATAAATCCATATATTTCCAAATAGTTATCGTGATTTTATCTTCTCACCGGGACAAGCATCTTTTCTATATCAGAAACGTACTGCTTGAAAGTCTTGTCAGTTGACATAAGGTCATTCACTGTCGTGCAAGCATGAAGAACAGTCGCATGGTCCTTGCCTCCTATTTCAGCTCCAATGGTTGAAAGTGAACAATTGATAAGATTTCGTGACATGTACATCGCAATCTGCCTTGCCTGAACGATCTGACGTTTGCGGGTCTTGGAAAGAAGTGCATCACGAGTGATATTGAAATAATCACACACCACTTTCTGTACCTTATCAATAGTCACATCATTCTGTTGTTCGCCAACTATCTTCTCGGTTATGCTTTCTGCAAGTTCAACTGTAATTTCCTTATGAGCAAGAGTAGCATTGGCAATCAATGAAATCAAGGCACCCTCAAGCTCTCGGAAATTAGACTTTATACGGGTTGCAAGGAAATGAAGAACATCCTCACTGAGCTGGACACCCTCGCGGAACGCTCTTGCCTTCAGCATATTAAGTCGTGTCTGGAAATCAGGTTTCTGAAGTTCCACAGAAAGTCCCCACTTAAGACGTGAAACAAGTCTTTCTTCAAAGTTTTCAAGTTCAACCGACGGGCGGTCTGAAGTAAAGATCAGCTGCTTGCCAGACTGATGAAGATGATTGAAGATGTTGAAGAAGGCGTTCTGACAACCGGGGCTCTGAAGATCCTGGATATCATCAACAATGAGAACATCTATCTTCATGTAGAATGCGAGGAAGTCTGTAAGTTTATTACGGACGTTAGTCGCATCCATATATTGAATCTTGAACCTGTTTGCAGGTACATAAAGTACCACCAGTTCAGGATATTTCTTCTTTATTGCTATACCTATTGCCTGAGCAATGTGAGTCTTTCCAAGACCCGGACCTCCGAAGAGGAACAATGGATTGAAGGCAGTCTTACCAGGTGCTGAAGATATACTTTCTCCGGCTGTGAATCCCATCTTGTTACACTCTCCTACTATGAGATTTTCAAAACAATAGACAGGATTAAGATGAGGATTGATCTGAACGCGCTGGATTCCAGGAAAAACAAAAGGACCGGGATTACCACCACGCGCGAAGGTTTCGATTGAAACAGGACGATTGACTGGTTCTGCTCCGTGTGATGCAGGATACCTCATCGACGGCTGCTTCTGGACAGGAGTTACGACGTACACAAGTTTCGCTGCAGTTCCGAGTTCCTTTTTAAGTGATGCACGAAGAAGTTCAAGGTATGCATCTTCAACATATTCACGGAAAAACTCAGATGGCACTTCAACTGTAAGGGTGGATTCAACCAATGATACAGGCTTTATGGGCTTGAACCAAAGATTGAACTGATTAGGATCAATATTCTGCTGAATGAAATTCAGACAGTTGTCCCAAACAGATATGTGCCTTGAGTTAGTCATTATAATCGGATTGTGTTAAGTTTTGAACCCCTCTATCATTTGCGGATACAAAGATGAGGAAAAAAATCTTATAAAAAATTAAAATTGCTCTTGTTTTTTAATTTATTTTAACACTATCCGAATAAGGAATTTTTAAAAGAGCTATTATTATAACTAATTACTAATCAGTGATTTAAAAAGCATTAAAATTGCTAACTTATTCATTTATGCAGACTTGCACATTTTGAATATTTCCAATTTAAAGAAATGCTTCAATATCCTAAAATCACGCAGTTAGAATACTGATATTTTAAGATATTTCTTAGGATTTTCCTGAATTTTCTTGACTAAATCATCAATATCTTTCAAAAGCGCATCAGCAGAATCATATACTGAATCATCTGTTAATAATTTGCTGACACTGCCATCAGGATCATTGATATTTTCAAGAAGTACCTTAATGGAGCTGACAAGTTCATCAATCTCTGCTTTATTCACTGTAGCGATCATCTCGTTAACTCCATCTACTGTCGTATGAGCTTTAGACATAATTACGCTGAGATTCTCTGAAACTGCTGAAAGATTTGTGATGAAAGTTTCAAGTTCTTCCGAACGGCCTTCAACACTTGAAACCAGAGCTTGTAGACCTGTTATGGTCTTATCCAGATTTTCAATAATGTCAGAGACCTTCAAGGCATTCTGTTCTGTCATTATCTTGTTTAAACCGGAAACAGTCAAGCCAAGACTATCAATTAGAGCAGATACACTTGAAAGCAGAGGACCTATTTCCCCCGCAAGTCCATCAATAAGACTCGGTTCCTTCATCGGAGAAAGAATCCCACCATCTTCAACATATTGACCGGCAGTTCCCAAATCAATCTTCACTCCCTTAGTACCCATTATATCCACACCATAAATCGTCATTTTACTGTCCTGAGGTACTTTAAACTCATTTCGAATTGAACAGACCACCTGAAAATCCTCGGTTTCGGGACTATATATCACCTCAGCTACTTTACCCGCCTTATAACCTTTTATATATACAGGGGCAGAGGCCACAAGACCATCCACGTTGTCATAGCGCGAAATCACCTCATACTCTCTGTTCAAGATATCTTCTCCACGAAGATAATTTATAAGGAAGAATGATGCAAACATCACAATGACCACAAACAGTCCTATCTTTAATTCTTTTGCATATCTCATAGTCTACCTATTATATATTATCTATTTTGCTCTTCTTACAGTATTATCCTCTACTTCCACAACAAATGCTTCCGGGAACTTCTTCCTGACTTCAGAGAGTCTCGAAACCGCATCCTCTTTTGTTTGACTTTTAGCTGTAATATACTTATATATATTGCTGTCAGCAGCCTTGACTGCTTCAACCTGTATACCTTTCAAGGCGGGATCCTTAGCTTCCAGCTTCCTTCCGAGTCCCATTATCTGTATGCCATACCACTTTCCTGACAAAATTTCTTCCCCGACAGCATGAACAGGGACAGGATCAACCGGTTTTGGAGCAGGAGCTTCCTCGACTACCATAGTTGCATCATATTGTGTCTTATATGCCTTGAATGCTTCAAAAAGCCTGGCAGCAACTTTCTCCTGTCCTTCTGCCGAACTAAGATAGGCATAATCATTCGGATTGGATATGAATCCAAGTTCAAGAAGAGCAGACGGCATGTTGGTCGCCCAGAGAAGGTAAAATATATCTTGATGGATTCCAGTGTAATTACTGACTCTGAACGGACTCTGCTTCAGAACATTATCGACTTCAGCCGCAAAAAGAAGACTGTTGGAATAATTTGCATTCCACATCAGGCTATGGCTGATGATAGATTCCGGAGAATCCGGATCGAAGTCCTGATATGTAGTCTTGTAGTTATCCTCGAGCAGCATCACGGAATTCTCCCTCTGAGCCACGGACATGCTTGCCGCAAAGTAATCCTTCTGATTCTTTGAATTTTTTGACTTGGGACCTAGAATATGCACGGAAGCTCCGTATGGCTGCGAAGAATTATTGGAATTGCAATGCATCGAAATAAAAAGGTCAGCATTGTTACGTTTTGCCACGTTAACCCGCTCTTTCAATTCAAGGAAAACATCACTGCTGCGCGTATACACTACCTTGACATCCGGGTATGCCTTCTGAATCTTCTGACCCAGAAGTTTTGAAATCTTCAGGACAATGTGCTTCTCGCTGTTTGATGATGTCTTTCCGGGTGCTCCAGGATCCTTTCCACCATGTCCTGGATCAATCACGACTGTCTTCAATCCCAATTCCTTGTTCTGTTGAGCAAAAGTTGATATCGGGACCAAGACAATGAGTGAAAATATTATTGATATAACCCTTGAATCGATTCTCATAGCAGCATCTCAATTTGGTAATAATTGAAATAAATTTTAAATTTGCGGGTTGCAAAATTAGTAAGAATTTGCAAAACAGAAAAACTTAGGAATACATTTGATGTCAATATACAGGAAAGGAAATTTGAAGCTATGGATGAACAAATGGGGACTGGCAGTGCTTATATTGCTGGTTTTCAGTACATTCACCCTATCTTCGCAAGATGATAGACGAAACAGGCGTGCTCGTAGAGATGTCTTGGCTTCGGAATCTGTCACTGATTCCATTCCGGAAATCTCCGACTCTTTGCGACATGTTATGGATTCCACCCACCGGGCAGACTCTATTGCAGCGAGGGATTCTCTGGAACTTTTAAGCAAGTCCTCCCTTGAAGTACCTGCATTCACGACAGCAAGAGACTCGGTCATCGAAGATTTCAGCGACGGCAGAAGAATCATATATTATTATGGTGACGTTACTGTCACTTACGGAAACATGAAGTTGACAGCCGACTACATGGAGTACGACCTGGCTACCTCCACACTTTATGCACGAGGAACAACGGACAGTCTCGGTGTCACAACCGGAACTCCCGTGATGGAACAGGGACAGCAGAAATACACAATGGAAGAGGTCCGCTATAACTTCAACACAAGAAAAGCGAGAATCTCAAACATGATCACCCAGGAGCAGGATGGCATTCTTCATGGAAAGAACATCAAGATGATGCCTGACCATTCAATCAACATAACTCAGGGAAAGTACACTGTTTGTGATTGCGAGGAGCCGCATTATTATCTTCACCTTACAGCTGCTAAGGTCATGACCAAACCAAATCAGAAGACAGTATTCGGACCTGCATATCCTGTGATTGCTGACGTTCCTTTGCCAATCGGTCTTCCTTTCGGTTTCATCCCAGAACAACCGGACAGAGCATCCGGAATCCTTTTCCCTACATTCGGAGAAGAAAAATCCCGTGGATTTTATGCAAGGGACCTTGGTTTATACTTCGTAATCGGAGACTATTTTGACATTGCAGTTACGGGTGACATATATACGCTCGGATCATGGGCCTTGGATTTCAACTCCAGATATAAGGTAAACTACAAATGCAACGGTAACTTCTCCCTGACATTCTCAAACGACCAGGCAGGAGAGAAAGGAAGTGCGGACTTCTTCCAGACAAGGAACTTCGGTATCAGATGGAGCCACTCGCAAGATGCTAAAGCACGTCCTGGAACAAGTTTCACAGCGTCGGTGAACTTCTCCAGCCCATCTAACAGCAAGTACAATTCGACTTCTGTACAGGAGGCCCTGCAGAACCAGATATCTTCTTCCATTTCATATTCAAAAAACTGGAATGGAAAACTGAATCTTTCCATCAACGGATTGCACAGCCAGAACTCACGAGACAGTTCATATTCATTCACTCTTCCTAATGTAACCTTCTCCGTGAACAGATTCTACCCATTCAAGAAGAAGGTCAGGGTCGGTAAGGAACAGTGGTATGAGAAATTCTCATTGGGTTACAACACCTCATTCCAGAACAAGATCAACTTCAAGGCATCAGAGTTCAATAAACCCGGCTTTTTCGATAAGTTCCAGAACGGTATGGCACACAACTTCCAGATTGGTCTGCCGAACTTTACCATGCTCAAATATATCAACATCACTCCAGGTGTTTCCTATGGTATGAACTGGTTCTTCAGGGATACAGAAAAGGTATACAACGCCGACACCGGCACAGTGGAAGATATCAAAGGCAAGGCATTCAGCACATTCGGAGCTACACATAATTACTCAGGAAGCATATCCATGAGTACACGACTCTATGGTATGTTCAATTTCGGAAAGCACCGCAAGCTGCAGGCAATCAGACATGTTGTATCCCCTTCTCTATCGGCATCATTCAGCCCTGAAAAAGGAACTCATTTCAATGGTTGGAGAACCCTCGAATACATCGACAGGAATGGTGAACTCAAGACTCAGGACTATAACATATATGCAGGACAGATCAATTCTGCTCCTGGAAAAGGAAAGACTGCCAGTCTTAATTTCTCACTTGGAAACAACTTCGAAGCCAAGGTACGTGATATTCGTGACACAACAGGAACCGGATCAAAGAAGATCAAGCTGATTGACCAGCTCAACTTCTCTACAGGATACAATTTCCTTGCTGACTCATTGAAGATGAGTAACGTAGGTGTAACTCTTTCAACATCAATCTTCGGTAAGTTGGGTATCAGCGCAAACACCAATCTTGATCCATATGCAATTCTTGTGGACAAGAACAATCCATCCGGACGCAGAATCAATAAATTTGCGATCACTCAGGGACAGGGACTCGTCAGAATGAATACTGCCAGCATGTCATTGTCATATTCTATTTCAGGAGAAGGAAAGATTGATGGAAATGATGGCACAAAGCAGGCCGGAGGTAACCCTGCGGATCATTACACTCGCATATATTATCATCCTATCACCGGAGAATATATCCCTGGAGGTTGGCTGTACTACACCAACCCCAACGTCCCATGGTCGCTTAACTTCAACTATTCGTACAGTTATAGAAAGGCATATCAGTTCTCAAACGACAAGGTCATAACAAAGAACACCCACACTCAGACGCTTGGAGTCAGCGGTAATATAAAACTTACTCCTCGAATGTCTTTGAACATGACAACCAACTTTGACCTTATGGCATTGAAGATGAGTACTACACAGTTGAGTGCTACATATGACCTCCACTGTTTCAACATCAATGTGTCATGGATTCCGACGGGTCAGTGGGAGTCATGGAGTTTCCGTATTCAGGCTGAAGCAGCAGCTCTTGCTGACTTGCTGAAATTCAAGAAGAGCAGCAGTTATTGGGATAATAATTACTAAGCATATATTGCTTTTTGCATAAATTTTGTTACCTTTGTATATCCCGTATCGAAAACGGGATTCGTTATGTCATTCATTATAGACGTTTCCCATTCGGGAGGTTCTAAACAGAATACAAAATCATATAATATTGTTTTATGCACAAGATTTTCGATTTGAGAGAAATGGATATCGAGCGTCTTCATGTGTTGGCTGAAGAACTCGGGATCAAAGGATTTAAGAGGATGGATAAGGATGCGCTCGTGTATTCTATTCTCGACGAAGAAGCTAAGAAAAACGCTCTGAATGCTCCTGAAAAGTCAGACAAGCCACGTCGTGGCAGAAAACGTAAGGATGCAAAGCCGACTGAAAAACAAGCTGAGACACCTGAGGTGGATGTAAAAGAACAGGAGAAGCCTGTCGAGGTGGAAGTAAGTGCAAAAGAATCTGCACCGGAAGAGCAAAAAGCAGAGAAACCTCAGCAGAAAAAGCGCGGCAGAAAGCCTAAGACAGCAGACCCTAAGACTAATGTTGAGACCGAAACCAAGAAAGAGGAGGAAGAAAAACCTGAAGTTGCTGCCACAGTTGAAGTTGAGACAGAATTGAAGGACGAAAAGCCAACAGAACGACAGCCACGCCAGAAGAGAAACAGGATTCAGAAGAACAAGGTTCAGAGTGAAAATGTTGCTGAGGACACTCCTGAGACACAGGAACAGACACAACCAGTTGAAACAAAGCCACAGCAAAACAAAAACCATCACCAGAACAACAATAAGAACAACAACAATCATCAGAAACAACAGGAATCTCAGCAGAAACCTCAAGAGCCGGTTGTTGAATTTGATGGTGTTGTTGAAGCAACCGGAGTTCTGGAAATCATGCCGGACGGATATGGCTTTTTACGTTCATCAGATTACAACTATCTGAATTCTCCTGACGATATATATGTATCTCAGTATCAGATCAAGCAGCATGCACTCAAGACAGGAGACACAGTAACTGGTGAAATCAAGCCACCTAAGGCTGGGGACAAGTACTTCCCTCTCGTGCGCATCAAATTCATCAACGGACGTACACCGGAGTTTATCAGAGACAGAATTCCTTTTGACTTCTTGACTCCATTGTTCCCTGAAGAAAAGTTCAATCTCCTTGGAAATGGACACAACGACATGTCTTGCCGCATTGTAGACATGTTCACCCCAATCGGAAAGGGTCAGCGTGGCCTTATCGTGGCACAGCCTAAGACAGGTAAGACAATGCTTCTGAAGTCAATTGCAAATGCTATTGCAGACAACCATCCGGAGGTATATATGATCGTGCTCCTTATTGATGAGCGTCCTGAGGAGGTGACAGATATGGCACGTAGCGTGAAAGCTGAGGTTGTAGCTTCAACTTTCGATGAACCGGCTGAGCGTCACGTGAAGGTTGCGAATATGGTTCTTGAAAAGGCTAAGAGAATGGTTGAGTGCGGTCACGATGTTGTGATTCTTCTTGACTCGATTACACGTCTTGCCCGTGCTTACAATACTGTTCAGCCAGCTTCAGGCAAAGTGCTTTCCGGTGGTGTGGATGCAAATGCACTTCACAAACCTAAGAGATTCTTCGGTGCAGCGCGTAATATCGAGAATGGTGGTTCACTCACAATCCTTGCTACAGCGTTGACCGAGACAGGATCCAAGATGGATGAGGTGATTTTCGAGGAGTTCAAGGGAACAGGTAATATGGAGCTTCAGCTCGACAGAAGACTCTCAAACAAGCGTATCTTCCCTGCAGTGGACGTAACCCTGTCAAGTACACGCCGAGACGACCTTCTGTACTCCCCTGCCCTTGCTAACCGCATCTGGATCATGCGCAAGTTCCTTGCTGATATGAACTGCATCGAAGCTATGGAACTGCTCCAGAACAGAATGCACAAATACGGTACTAACGATGCGCTTCTGCAGAACATGGACAAGGAC
>JAEIGA010004072.1_pt1 | contig 22617 bp, 21 predicted proteins | sample 9270691 | NCBI WGS metagenome assembly JAEIGA01 (sample SAMN17057246, study PRJNA624740) | gut metagenome | biome: biome; isolation source: fecal sample | host: Bos grunniens | place: China: Xizang | collected 2019 | reverse complement strand
TTATCGTAATGGTACTCTTTAAGCCGAGAACGTGGTGCGTTTTCTGCCCGATGGGATGTATGACACAGACAATTTGCAAAATAAAGAATAAGGAAAAATGATAATGAAAAAGAAAATAGCATTTATATGCGTACATAATTCCTGCCGAAGTCAAATAGCAGAAGCTCTCGGTAAACACTTTATGAGCGATAAATATGATTTTTATTCAGCAGGAACAGAAACCAAACCGCAAATCAATAAGGATGCCGTAAGGCTAATGAAGGAGCTTTACGGAATAGATATGGAAAAAGAACAGTATTCAAAGACCATAGATAAAATTCCAATGCCGGATATTGCTATCTCTATGGGGTGTGATGTGGGCTGTCCTTTTATTGGTAAAGCCTTTGATGATAATTGGAATTTGCCCGATCCCACAGGGCAAACAGACGATTGTTTTGTTGAGGTTATAAAGAAAATTGAACTACAAGTAAAATCAATATGATGAAGCATTAAGACTGTATCAAATTTTGGTACGGGGTAAACTAAGAGAAAGAGATTTTAATTCATAGCACCTTATCGGATTACAATTCAGCGGTGATATAATTATGCTGTGGTAGGATATGGCAAACCTTGTACCGAAATGCGAAGCGTATATTGTGAAATAATTGAATAGCTTAAACCAATAAACAGTAAATGAACTAACAAGGGCACTCCATTCGGAGTGCCTTTGGCGTATCTAACGATATATTGATTACGATAAAATGATTCTTTTTTCAATTTATACACAGGAGATTTTGCAACAGGCGTTACTATCAATTGGAGCCACGGAGAATGGACTGAAAAATTCACACATTCATCAGGAAGCAAAGCGACATTGATTGATGGAAACGGTTTTGATTGGGATTATAGAGTTTGCGATGTTGTCGTAGCACAGAAGGAATTAGACAAACTTAAATAACAGAGCTATATTGGAATCAACTAATAATGCACCGCTTTGACGAAATTTAAAGTCAAAAGCGGTGCATTTATTTTCAGAGATAAGTTTCATCGTGAATTAAGAAAATGTGTAAGATGTCTAATTTTAGCTCAAATAAACGCACATAAAATCACAACGGAACTTTTCTTTTTTGAGAAATCTCTCTATTTAAGGCTTTTTGAGCATAGAAAAAGAACCGTAACTTTGTATCAAAATTACGGTTCTTCTTTGGCGGAGAAGGAGCATTGTATCTCAAATGCACAACAAAAAATGTCCCCCTTGAATGCCACAATCATCCAAGGGGGACTGCTCAAAGGAGTATGTGAGACTTTGAGCATAGAAGGAATGACTTAAAGGAGAAAATCATTCCGACCAAGCAGTTTTAGGTTGTCACGGGAGTTGCTTTTAACTGTTCGAGCTGACTTTTGATCGATGCCATCCGTTGCTCGTGTTGTGAATATTCGTTTTCAAGATCGGTTATTTTGTCGGCTTTGTTTTGTTCAGCAATAATCGATAATTCGGCTTCAAGCTTTGAAACCTCAGCATCAATTGCCGCTATCCGCTGATTATGGGTGTTGCGTTCATCTTTCAATGACTTGATTTTTTTCTTGATTTCGTTCTCGGTTTCCGTTGTTGCTTTACTCTCCGGTTTATCATCAAGAAGTGCAGATAAACCTCTTCCGTAAAGATTATCGACTAATTTGACCGTATTCATAATTTTCATAATAGTTGACCTCCAAAATTTTATTTCCAATGAACGGTAAAGCTCATTGTATATCCATAGCTTTTCTTTTCTACGCCTAAGCCTAAACCACTGCAAATCTTATATTTAAACTCTTTTATATCGAAAGACACATTGAAGTCATCGGCAACAAGCGATTTTTGCAGTTGCCTTTTCAAGCAGTCTGCCTCGTCTTTATCAAAGACACGGTGTGGCAGATGGTATTTTAGTAATTCTCGTTTGCGTTCTTTTTTGTCCACGCCCTGTCCCTCGGAGCAGTAGCATTTCTTGTGATACTCACGCTCTTTTTTGCGATATTCGCGTTCCTCATAAATACAGCGTACTGTATGATACCGCTCCATAGGAGAACCGAATATGCGAGAGGCTTCCAATTCGTCAAGTAAATATCGTTTCAGCTTGTCAATAATGTCCCGTGCAAAATCGCCGGACATAATATATTCGTGTCGTTTTTGATGCTCAAGCTCTTCTTTAGTTGGCGCGGGAACGGGATTGTAAGGCTCGCGCTCCTTCGCTTTTAACTCATCTACAAAAGTCATATGTTCTGCCTTTCGTGCGCTTTAAGTTTATCGGATTCTTCAAGCATTTTTCTGATTTCATTAACGGACTGCTTCGGCAGTACAGTTACGGTATAAAGTCCTTTGTCTATAAGTTCACGGAAGCTGTCAATGCCGTGCTTCTTTGCGGCGGCAACGATAGGCGGTTGTGTTCGCATAAAAAATAATCTCCTCGCTGTTTTGCTTGCAAGGAGATTATATCATATTAGGGTGTACGGATGTTTGTACAGAGGCAGTTAACTATTTTGATATAAAAGGCTCAAAATGCATCTGGAATATGCAATATCAACTGCATTTTTTGAAAAACGAATGCTGACAAAATCGGGATTGTTTTTTTCTTTTATCATTTCCTCATAATGGCGTTTTATTTCATCCAAAATAGTTTCTTGTTGTTCATAATACTCTCTAACTATTTTTATCATCGAGGTAATGTATTCATCTTTCTTTTGGATAACTAAATCTTCAAAATCAGTGCAAATTTCTTTGATTTTCGTTTCCACAAATTTTTTAAATTCTTCTTGGCGTTCCTTGTCTTCTTTAATCTCAACGATGCGCAAAAATTCTTTATTATCATTTGAAAAAGCTTGTCCAACAGATGATAGAATTTTGTCTCTTTCTGATTCGAATGAAGCAGTTTCGCATATCTTCTTGATTTGTTCAAAGAAATCTTCGGTAACGAAGTATTGAAATACTCTTTTTTTGTCTAACAACTCAGCTTTTGCATCAAGGATAAAGTTATCAATTTTAGGATTAATCTCCCCTGTGGCGATATTGTAATACTCCGAGCAACGCTTTTCAAAATCTACGGTTTCTACATTGGACGCAACACTTGCCTTATAACATTTTGGTTCAATCTTATCAGCTATTTCTTCCAACTTAAATCCAGTTGTAAATATCAACGGAGAATTGGACTTTTGAAGAACTTCTCCTACCTTACGAACAACTTCAGAATGAAGCTTTTGAGGTAATGTAATAGCTTTTTTAACAAAATTCCAAAATCCCATCATTCTTCTCCTTTTGATACATTAATTTGATAGCTTTCCAACAATTCTTTCAAATCTGAGAGTTCGTTTTTCTTTTCATTATATTCACGTTCAAGATTTTCGTTTTCCTCAAAAAATGCTTCCGATTCATCGTGAAGACTTAACAACTGTTCACTTGACAACAAAGAAAGCACTTTGACTTCTGTTGCGATTGTTAAGTTCGCTTTCTTATAATCTTCGCTAATCATAGCAATTATTTCATTACGCCGTTTTTTTATTACTTTTGATTCAAGGCGCTTAAGCAAGGCGTTAATTTTGAATTTTGACAAAATTTCATCTTTGCTTATTTCCGGATCATCAAAATCAATGTCAAATTCATACGTAGCTTTTTTTAGCGATTTATTATCTCCTTTAGACAAAGGAATTCCCACCCATTTTTCTTTAGAAAGTAAATGAGCTTGTGCTGCAACAGAGATAAAACAGTCCTTAATGATACCAATTTCATCTCCATACAGCGGTGCTATGTCTTTTAAAAATAATTTTTGTTTTTTCTTCCTATCATCTTCTTCAACTATATCCGCTTTTGTAGCGACAATAAAAAGGCGTCGAATATCGTGTTGTAAATTAGCACATACTTGGCTTAGAAAATCAAGTTCATTCTTGCTATTTAGATTCTCATTAGATATACAAGCTAAAACCCAATGTGCTTTATTGATATATTTACGGGTTATATTTGACCGAAATTCAACGGGATCTTGCAAACCGGGAGTATCAACAAGCATAACATCGTGAGGTAAATCATTGCTGACGAAACCGAGTTCCACTTCGCTGACAAAAAAATGCTCTGGGGTAGTGGAAGAAGTCCACTTTGTAATAGCGCTTTTCAAATCCTGCTTAGTTTCGTATTCTTCGTATGCGGTTGATTTATTCAAATAAAGGTTCTTAATAGAATCAGCTTTTAGCATTTCATAACTTTCAACGAAAGCCGTTTTTCGTCCTTCTGCTTTTGCTGAATTAAACAACGCATCCCATTGTTCTTCTGTATAAAAAGATACCTTGGTATAGTATTTATTTTTCGTCGTTCTATACTTAACTAATACAGAAGTTTCAGGAGTAGCATCAACGCTTGCCATTCTATCACCAAGCAATGCGTTTATTAACATAGATTTTCCAGCTTTAACATTGCCCACAACAGCTATTTCAACCGCTTTGTTTTGAGCATTTATAAGAAACCTCTTTGCTTCTGTTGCTATTTTTTTATAAGATATTTTATGAGTTTCCGAACTGCCATATTGGCCATACAAATTTGCCACAGCTTCAATTTTTGCCATTGCGTCAAAATGTTTTTGTACTTCATTGTATGGCGCATTATTAGAAGATACAACTTTTAGCTTTTCAGATAGCGGAAATATGTCTTGCGCTGCCATATGGCTGATACGCTCTGCGTCTTCAACATTATAAGGAAATATGTGAGAAAACGCTCCGCAATTATGGCAGACAATTTGCACGGGCGACATAAAAGCTCCGCAGTTTTCACATCGTATATTCATTTCACTCATTATCAGTTCTACCCCGCCGGTATTTGTTTCGGTTTTGCGTCTTACTGAATCGAGTTGAGATGCAAGTGTTTGTTCTATAGCCCTCCGATGCATATATTCTTCGGCTTCAAATTCGTAATTATCCTCCATAGCCTGTTCCATAGCTGCCGCTCGTGCCTCGGCTCTTTTAGCTTCCGCCTCTTGTGTCCGTTTCAGAAACTCAATTCCAGAACCTATTTTATCAAAATATACTTTTGTAGCATTTAAGACCGCTTGTTCTCTTTTTTGTGCAGTTTTTTCCGTGACCATTTTATACCTCCCAATAATATTCCTCTCCGTAAATTTTTCTTGACAATTCTTTTTCAAGAAATTCAGTTTCAATTTGTGACTTGATTTTTGCTGCTGTAATCAAATTTTTTGCGAAATTAATATATCCGCCAATGTCTATTTTACCAATATCACCTGTTGAAGCAACGTAAATTCCATTTGCAATCTCAGCCATACCAGTAGAATAACATAATATTTTTTGTGATTTTACTTGGTACGTTCCGATAGAACCATCTTCTGTTTCGTCATAACACATAAGATGTAATGCTTTTACAAGTTGATCTATCAATACAGCGAGTCCCAACTGAGCGCCGACTACAGCAAGATCTTTAGCTACCTTAGAAAACAGGCGTTCTACTTCATTACTATTCCATCCGTCAAGTAAGAGCCTTTGAGCTTTTTCTGGGGATACAAATGGTATTGGCAATCCATATTTTGTATACTTATCAGATTCTAAATGAAGACGCTGCTTAATAAGAGATGTTCCAAGCGTTTTTAAGTCATCGCCCCAAGTTTTCATGGATTTTTGTATCATATTTCCCATTGAGGTCCTTCGGGTTATGCGTTGCCTTTTGGAAGCATCAATTTGCGCCACATAATATGTTTCAAAATTTCTAAAAGTAATCATTCGAGAAGTAATATTCATAGGCCCGAATACCCACCCAACAACGGGGTCGTGCCCCCAAGTTGCTGAGTGATGGTTTTTGCCTGCAATATTTTTTCCAAAATCAGTCACGCCTTCAATTACTATTTTTTCACTTCCAATCATTGCATCGTATGGAACAGGAGCAATAAGAAGTTTATCCCAAGTGTATTTTTGAATATGATGTTCGATTTTTGTGGAACTAATTCCTTTTTTTGATAAAAATTTTTTAACTTCATTCTCTTCGATTTTACCGCCTACCTTCGCATCCATTCGCTTTTCTTGAGGGATTTTTTTAAAATCAAACTCTAATTTCGGAAGTAAAACCCAACGAAGCATCTGTAACGCAGTTGCTCCCAAAAGAAAGGCTATATCTTTTTCATTCAGTTTTGTTTCGTCTTTGAATTGAGTATGTATTTTGGCAATTACGTTTGGATCCTCGAAAACTCTTTGCGCTTGTTCGTGCTTTCGTTTGAGTTCTTCCAAGCCTATTTCTGTTTTTGCCATAGAATCGTTGTGCGCTTTTTTTGCATCAAGCATTTTTTGAGAATTCTCAGCTTGGCTTTTCATTCTGCGTAAAAGAAATTCATCCATACCATTACCCCTCTTTACAATACCAATTATCCTTCAGCATCCCCGTTATCTCGTCCCGCAACTCTTTCGGCTCGACCACCTCTACCGAGGCGAGATATTGGAGCGCCCAATATTTCATACCCATTGCGGTGGCTTTGATGCGTACTTTTATACGTCCGTCATCCGTTTCGGAAAGAATAAGGTTTGCGCCGAAGCGATCTATAACGTCGCTGAGCACCTTTGGTTCAATAAGCATCTCAACGTCCACCACTTCGCCGGTGTAAGCGTACACGGCGTTACGGACGATGCTGTGCGGATCTATATTGTTTTCGTCAAGCGCAATGTCGGTTATCTCTATATTCTGAATACGGTCGATGCGGTACATCGACACGTTCTGCTGACGGGACATTATGCACACCAAATAGTAGTGCTCGTTGGCATAAACCATCCCGTAAGGATTGACTTTGTATTTCTTTTCGCGGCGTTTATGTAACTGCTTGTCCGTTCCGTAATCGTAGTAATCAAACGTGACCTTGCGCTTACGCTCTATCGCCTCGTCAAGTATTTCAATGTTGTAAAAGACGTTCTTGTTAGCGGTCTTCTGGTCGGCGCGGATAACGTTCAGATTCTTTATCTGCTTGCGTTCGTAGGTGCTGACAAGCGAATGAATCTTTTTCATAAGCTGCGCCGTCTGCTTTTCCGATATGAATGGAAACGTGCATACGGCATCCGAAAGCAGATGAGCCTCCGACGGCTCAAGCAGTCTGTCACGGAGATAATAACCCTTGCCGTTTTCCTTATAAAACGATATATCGTAGCCGAGCTCCACCAGAGTATCAAGTGCGCTGTAAACGGTTCTTCTGTCCGGCGTAAGACCGTAAATATTCTTTATCTTTCCGATTATCTCACTCATAGAGAGAATGTGATTAAAATCCGAATATTCGCGCAATACTTCCAGCAAGCATATTGTAATGGCTCTTTCAGTCAGCATATCCCTCTCCCCCTTTTAAAGATAATTATACTTGGGTGGCTGTACATTTGTTTGTACAGCGATAAGTGAGTGTATTTATCGTAAAATAAAAAAGTGCGCCAACCGAAGTTAGCGCACAAAAAACGCAAACTCCGATTGTCGCTACACAATTCTCAACAAAAGAGGAAACATCCTACATTTACCAAGAGGAATTTGCGTTTTTAACGAAATTCTAAAAGGTAAATTAGGAAATGGGTATAGTCCCCCCTATAAAAATAGGGCGTTCCCTCGAGAAAGATGTTGATTAAATTGTGTAGCAGTATTATTGTACCACAAATTTGTGAATAATTCAAGCATTTTCGCATTTTTCGATTGGATTTTGTTTTACGAATTAACAAAATCTTTCAACTGTATATTATCAAAATGAGAACCCGAAGCGTTGCTGCTTCGGGAATTTTATTTTGGAGGAATACATAATGAGAGAACCCACCTGTGCAAGCTGTCGCGAGCCTTACCCTCTCGATCAGCTTATCGAATTTGAAGGAGACTACTATTGTTCAAGCTGCCTCGGAAATGAGACCGTTATCTGTACCCGCTGCGGTGAGAGGATATGGAACAACGACAACAGCGGCTCTGACAGCGTACCCTTATGTGAAAGATGCTATGAGGACTATTACACCTCCTGCACGTCCTGCGGGAGGCTAATCCGTACCGAGGATGCCTATTACGACAACTACGAGGACGATGACCCATATTGCCGTGAATGCCACGCCCAACGTGAAGACCGTTCCATTCACGACTATTACTACAAGCCTACGCCTGTATTCTACGGTGACGGAAAGCGGTATTTCGGCGTAGAGCTTGAAGTGGACGGCGCGGGAGAATACGACGAGAACGCCGACAGCGCCGTATACGCCGTAAATACGGGCGGAGAAAGGCGAATCTACTGCAAGCACGACGGTTCACTTGAAGAAGGCTTTGAGGTTGTTACGTACCCTATGACGCTTGATTATCATACAAATGAAATGCCGTGGGACAGGCTTCTTGAAAAACTCAAAGCTATGGGGTATTCTTCGCATCAGGCGGGAACGTGCGGTTTGCATATCCACGTTAACCGAACCTCCCTCGGTGAGACCGATGCAGAGCGTGAGGCGACCATTGCCCGTATTCTGTATCTCTTTGAAAAGTTTTGGGACGAGCTTTTGAAGTTCTCCCGCCGTACACACCGACAGCTTGAACGTTGGGCGGCAAGATACGGATACAAGGAATCACCGAGAGACGTATTAGACCACGTAAAGAAAGGTACTCACAACGGTAGATACACCTGTGTCAATCTTGAAAACACCGACACCATTGAGTTCCGTATGTTCAGAGGCACACTTAAACTGAATACAGTTATAGCCACGTTACAGCTCGTTGACCGAGTTTGCGACGTGGCTCTTTGTTTGTCGGATGATGAGGTGAAAAGGCTGTCGTGGACGACCTTTGTTTCGAGTTGTACAGCAGCCGAGCTTGTGCAGTATCTTAAAGAACGCAGACTCTATATCAACGAGCCTGTGGAATGTGAGGAGGATATATAATGTGCTGTCTTTTCGGAATACTTGATTACGGCGAAGCATTGAGCCGAAAGCAAATGAACAGTATGATATCAATACTGTCCGTTGAATGTGAGGCAAGAGGAACGGATGCCACGGGAATCTCCTTTAATTACGGTGATCGCCTCTGCGTATACAAAAGACCTCTCCCTGCCCATAAGATGTACTTCCGTATACCGAGCGGTGTTCACTACGTTATGGGGCATACTCGTATGACAACACAAGGCAATGAAAAGAAGAATTACAACAATCACCCTTTTGTCGGGCGTGTGGGAAACGTCGATTTTGCTCTCGCGCACAACGGAGTTTTATACAACGACGATGAACTGCAACGAACGGAAAAACTGCCCGAGACGAAGATCGAAACGGACAGCTACGTGGCGGTGCAGTTGATTGAGAAATACGGTGAGCTTGATTTCAAGGCATTGAAATATACGGCTGAGCTTTTGGAGGGCTCGTTTGTGCTGACGGTAATGGACAGAGATAACAATCTGTATTTTGTCAAGGGCGATAACCCGATGTGCATTTATCATTTCAAGGAGATCGGCGTATACGTTTACGCCTCCACCGAGGAAATATTGAGAGCGGCATTATACAGATTCCCGTACAATCTCGGACAGTATGAAAAGGTAAATGCAGAAAGCGGCACGATTCTTAAAATCGACAACAAGGGCAGACAAAGCAAAGCGGACTTTAAGTTTACATATCCGATGCGGTACTATGCGCCATATTCGCTGTGGGACGATTTTTCCTACCGTAAAAAGCCGCGTGACAAGGAATATGTCCGTGAGCTTAAAGCAGTTGCAACGAGCTTCGGTGTATCTTCCGAGGATATAGACCTTCTGCTTGCCGAGGGATTTACCACCGATGATATTGAAGAGTATCTGTACTGCGGTCAGTATTAGTATGCCGATGGGGTACACTCTATTGACACACTGGCACTCTGTACCAATAGAGTCGGTTTCTGCATTTTGGAATATGCCACCGGAGAAACTGACCCTAATGAGAATTATGATTTTTGAGCTTTGCGGAGACGGATGATTTTTGTTTCCACATCAGCTAAGTGTGCGCGAAGCGCACATTTAGCAAATCACTAATAAGGAATAAGTGGAAACAAAAATCAGACGGTGATTCGCAAGGCTCAAAAATCTTTTAGCGAAAGGAGAAGAAAATTGAATATCGGTTACATACGAATCAGTACGACAGACCAAAGCACCGCAAGACAAGAGGTGCTTATGCGCGAGCTCGGAGTGGATCAGGTGTATATCGACCGTATGAGCGGCAAGAACACAGATCGTCCCGAGCTTAAAAGAATGATGAATTTCGTGCGTTGCGGTGACGTGGTAATAGTGGAATCCATAAGCCGTTTTGCACGTAATACAAAAGACTTGTTGGAGCTTGTGGAGCAGCTTACCGCGAAACAGGTTGAGTTTATATCGAAAAAAGAAGCTATCGACACCACAACTCCAACAGGTCGCTTTATGCTCACCGTCTTCGGCGCGGTAGCCGAGCTTGAGCGTGAATACATATTACAGCGACAAAAGGAGGGGATCGCGATAGCAAAAGAAAACGGTGTTTACAAGGGCAGAAAGCCCATAGAACACCCGAAGCTGACGGAGGTAGTCTCTATATGGAGATGCGGAGATATAACCGCTGTGGAGGCTATGAAACGTCTGAATATGAAGCCAAGCACATTTTACAGAAAGGTCAAGGAGGTTACAGAATTATGATGCGGTGGACTTTGGCAGGATTTATTATTTCGCTCGCGGTGCTTTGTATTATGGAGAACGCAAGCACAAAAAATGCAGGATTTTTGAGGTGACGGTATGCCCATTATATTTGCACTTGTAGGAACGCCGCTTGCCGCCTTTGCCGAGGGAGCTATTCTCGCCGCCTCGGTCTATCTCGTAAGCCGCGGCGTTAAGAATCCGCTTAAGAATAGAAATAAGTAATGAAAAAGCGATTTCGTTTCTGTGCTGTGATATTTTTGCTATTGATACTTTATATCTTAATATTTTTATGATATAATTAAGATATACACCGCGGCACAGAAAGGAATCGTTATGACTTTAGAAGCATTGCGTAATGCAATTTACGAATATATTGAAACATATTTAAAGGCGGAACTGCACAGTAATCCACAAATACAAAAGCAACACATAACTACGGAAATAATAGCGAGGCTTTTTGTTCTTTCATTTGATGTAAAAAGACCGATTATTGATAAGAACAAGCAATTAGAATACGGAGAAATGGGTGTGGATAATGATGATTTATTAACATCGTTTGTAGATAAAGAAAAAAAGTTTGCTTTTGACAACATCAATTCATATAATACAAAGTATTATGACAATAGAGATGACACGTTAGGCTTACTACATAGACGAATCAAAAAATATTTGAATGCAAGAGAAAACAAAATCAAACACATCCTAGAAGAAAAGAGGGAAAATCACGTAATCGAAATGATGAACAACAGAGGCGGTCGGTCATTGGATATGGCAAGTCTGTTTTTTATTAGTGAAAATGGCTGTGATTCAACGTATGATTTGTTGAAATTGGTTTTTGATGATAGAATTTGTGATTCAAAAAAAGCATCCGATAATACTGTTGCGGAAGCATATACGGCATTTGATGCTGCGTACAGAAAGGCAAAAGAACTTTCCAAATCAGAAGAATTAAAAGACAAAGAGAAATACATTTTCAGATGGGTGAATTTTCATCGTTTAGAGACCGAGTATCAACTATCTATAATTCCACAAATAGCACAGGCGATACTTAAGTCGAAACATACGCAAGAACGCAAGTGGAACTATGATGATTTATTAGGTATATTTGGAGGATATTCATATAATAATCTCAATTTTTACGCCTATCAAATACTTACAAATTACAATAATATTGAACTGCTGTTTTCGGCAGAGTCCGTTTGGAATATATCGGATATAGTGATATTAAATTATAATTTGCGGCGCATTGAAACACAAACGGTTAGTTTTTTTAGAAAATATTATTATGATGCTTTCGATTCTTTTTTAAATGGGAATATTTTTGCAATAGATGAGATTTTTAGATTCTGTGTTGATGATTATCCGATAATTGAACAACATAATGACTCAGATCTATATATATCAAATAAACTTAATAAACCCAAAATCAAACAAATAAGAAAAATAGCATCAGCATTGATTGATACAAAAAATATAAAATCTCAATTCAAAGAAGTACCGTAATAGGTGCTTCTTTTATTTTTCCGGTTTTTCATCCTATTTTTCTGGTTCAAGAATTGATATAATAATTACAGACAAAAAACTTGTCAGTTTTGTCGCAACGATTAAAGGAGAAAAAGCAATGAAAAAAACAACGCAAAAAAATTTATTGACTGTAAAAATTCATCAGCAGTATGACGATTACAAAATTGCTCCTCCGTTTTGCTATCCGCATCACTTTCAAAATCAAAACGTCGCGGATACTCTGCGTGAGCATATCGACGAATGGGAATCTGCTTTTCCCGTGTTTGTTTCTGCGGCAACAGGATCGGGAAAATCTACTCTTGCCTATCGGGATATCCTTTCAAAAGCAAAAGAAAAAGGAAAGAACGTGTTATTGCTAAGCAACCGTGTCTCTATATGCGAACAGCAGAAGAAAAAGATTATGGAAATCCTTAACTGCCCGCTTCGGGATTTATTAACTGATAAGGGCGTTAGAGAACAGGATGTTTTCGGATACGCAAGCGTTCTTACATATCACCGATTGCCAAGTTTTTTGAGCAATCCGGAAAACCAAAAATGGATAGAAAACATTGGATATGTAATTTGCGATGAATGCCATTTTTTCACAAGCGATGCAATGTTCAACGGGCAATGCGACTCACTCTTAAAACTGATTGTAAAGAAATTATATTTCGCAGTTCGGATTTATATGACGGCAACACCTTGGGATACCGTACACCGCATTTGTGAAGCCGAAGAAAATCACTTCCTCGATTATCGCCGTACTTTCGTTGACGCAAGAAATCGATTGTATCTTGACAAAAGGTATATGCATTTCTACAGTTTCGACAGTGATTTTTCAAATGTTGATTTGAATTTTTTTGAAGATTTCTCCGAAATCATACCGTTGATTCACGCCGGTAACGATGAACGATGGCTGGTGTTTATTGACAACAAAGAAAAGGCTCAAAGCCTAAAAAGTAAATTCAAAGTGCCTACCTTGTACATTGATGCAGAAAGCAAATCGCTTGAGGAATGGCAAAAGCTGATTTCTGACGAGAAGTTTGAAGCAAAGATACTCTTGGCGACATCGGTGATTGATTGCGGAATCAATCTTATCGATCCCACTTTGAAAAACATAGTGATTATGAGCGACAATCGCGTTGCAATGATGCAAATGGCGGGGCGAAAACGTTGTCAAGAGGGCGAGCGAATCAATGTTTGGGTACAGGAACCGTCAAAACAGAAACTTGCCAATCGAAAAAAGAGGCTGGAGCATTTCGTTCAACTTGAACTTGAATTTGATTCGCTTATTTGCGAGAAAGACAAGCAAAGATTTGCAACCCAATTATGGTACAGCGACGACGACATAGAACGTATTTTGTTTGTAATGCCGTATCGCGTGATTACAAAAAATAAGAGTGCATTCGTATATATTCACCGTTTACTCAATTTTTATGAAAAACTATCTAACGGAGAAACTACTTTCATTGATGAGGTTCTGAAATGGTTTGGAAAACCTCCGCTCAATGCAAATGCAGAAATCGACGGTTTTTATGAACTTCATAAAAATGAAATTCTCGATGACAATGCGGTAGAAAGCTTGCGAAAACTAATTGTGAAAGCATATAAGCGGTTCGGCAAAAGTGATAGACAACCGTCACGCGCGGACATATTAAAACACGGCGCGCTCAATAACCGCCTCAAAGAGATGAATCTGCCTTATGAAATTCAAAATAAACAAGGCGAGTGGCGTCTTATTTTCGTTTGTAATTCTGATTCCAAGGAGACGCATGCCAAATGAAATCAGCCGAACGAACTGCAAAATTTATATCTACAGAAACAGTTATTTCCTTTGCAGAATATCTGCTTTTGCTCTGCCGAGCGCTTGAAGCAGCAGGGCAAAACGAAAGCAAAGAAATGCCTGAAATAAACCACGAAAATATTGTAGCATAAAAATCCGTAAAAAAGAAGGAGGTGAGCAGGATGAAAAGAGCAGTTGCATATGCGCGTTTTTCTTCTGACCTACAGAGAGAAGAGTCTATCGAAGCACAGTTGAGAGCGATACAAGCGTACTGTAATGAGCACGATTTTGTCCTGCTCACTGTTTATGCCGATAGGGGTATAAGCGGAACGTCCGATAAACGCCCCGAGTTTCAAAGGATGATTAAGGATTCCGCAAACAAACAGTTCGATGCGGTTATCGTACATAAGCTTGACCGATTTGCAAGAAACAGATATGATTCCGCATTTTACAAAAATATTTTAAAGAAAAATAACGTTAGACTTATATCTGTTCTTGAAAACTTGCAGGACAATCCCGAAAGCGTAATTCTGGAATCTGTGATTGAGGGTATGAACGAATATTATTCACTCAACCTCTCACGGGAAGTCCGTAAGGGATTACAGGAAAATGCCTTGGAATGCAAGGTTACGGGCGGTCCTCCCGCACTTGGATATTCAGTTGACCGAAGCACTCAGAAGTATATCATCAACGAATACGAAGCGGAGGCAGTAAGGCTGATCTTCCGTATGTACCTTGACGGTTATTCTTACACCGATATCATTAATACCTTAAACAATAAAGGATACCGCACACGGAGAGGGATTCCATTTGCGAAGAACTCCTTGTATGCCATTCTGCGAAATGAACGGTACACAGGCGTATATATTTACGTGAAGGATTCAACAAAGAATCCCAAGGGTAAATATGTCCGACACGGAGAATACGATCCCGATGCGGTCATTCGAATTCCCGGTGGGATTCCTGCTATTATCAGTGAGGACGATTTTCATCGAGTTCAAGCCAAGATGAAAGAGCGTCAGCACAAAGCCGCCAAATTCTCTGCAAAGCAGGAGTATTTATTGAGCGGCAAGATCTACTGTGGTGAGTGTGGAAGCCCCTATGCGGGCAATTCCCGTAAGCCCCGCCCAGATCACCCACTGTATATCTCTTATAAATGTACACGTCGAAATCAGCGCGATACAAAATGCAGTAATCCAGAAATTAATCGGGATAAGTTGGAACGATTGGTGCTGGAACGATTGTCGTGTGTATTATTTAATCCAAATGTAATTCCCCAACTTGTAAAGCAATATAACGAATACATAGCGGAAAAAACGGGAAGTGCCAAAGAGCGAATGCTCGCATTGCAGACAGAACTTCGTAACGTGGAGCGCAAGATTAGCAATACGGTAAATCTCATGGTAGAAACCGGTTCTGCCGCCTTCAAGGATAAGCTTAACGAATTGGAACAGTCCAAAGAAAAACTGCTGTTTGATTTGAACGAAGCCGAGGCGGCATTGAAGCAGGAGAATTTTTCCGAAGAACAGATTTGTAAGTTATTCCATATTGCCGAACAACAATTGAGGAATGGCACATTGGCGAACCGCCGTTTGGTAATCGATCAGTATATCAGTAAAATTCTGATATATCCTGATAAAATAGAGATATATGTGAACGTCATGAGTGATTATACGGTGAAGGAAACAATCAAACAATAAACGAACAAGGGAAAGGTGCGTGCCTTTCCCTTGTTTTTATGTATAGACCATTTGCAATATTATCACATTGTAAACGGACGACTGTTTGCTATAATTGCCTTTCTGGCTAAAAATTTTAACAACTCAACATCATTACCAAGAAGTGATACATTTTTTGTCATAGGCAATATTTTACTAGTTATTTCTGATGCTTTGTTATGTACAATTCTACACCTAATATCATAAATTCTTTCTGATAGATCATCTAAAATTCCCAAATTATCATTCAACCTTAATTTTTTGTCAGAAAGCTTTTGAGCTTCCTTGTTTTGGTAATAATTATTGAGATAATCTCGCTCTTTTATATAATTTATGACATCTTCACCCGACACAATGTGCCTCAAGGTCGTACTTAATTGCTCTCTTTCGTCCCCGAAATCTCCAGCTTTATTTGTTTTCATAACCGCAAGTAACCTAATCACATCGGCATCTTTATTGACGTTAAATGCTGGATCTTTGATTATGTTTTGAACTTTTGATTTTACTTGAATTGCCGAATATATAGGATAATAGTATTCTAAAACTTGGTACAAAGCAAAATACATGAAGATTGGAGACGTAGAATTGTTTTGTGCAAACCAATATAAAGACATAGGAATTTTGTCGTATTCGTACTCAAGTGTCAAATTTCTCAATTCCAAATCAGCTTTTTCTCGTAGCATGGCTTTTCTGGATCTCTCAACACGAGATTCTCTTCTGGGGCAAAGCGATATTGGAAAGTCATATAATATATCCATTTGGTAAAATAAAGTGTTTGATATCTTCTCTAAAAGCGACCTTGCGGCTTCTTCAGTCGTTGCGTTTACATTTTTAATTTTAAGTGTTATTCTAAATCGATTTCTGCCTTGTTCAAGATCTATTCTTCGTCCGTCTTTGTACAAACTTAAAAAAGCAAATTCTTTACTTGAGTGACCAAGATATATTTGTTTGTCCGAATCGGAATATACTAATAATTCCGATGGAAATTTATTCTCACTTTCATCACTATATCCTTCAACAACCTCAAAAAATTGAGCTAGTTTCCTTAACAGATAGCGGTTTGGTGCTTGATGATTATAGATTTGAATCTCGCATTCGATACATTTGAGTTCATGAGACCATATTGCTTCATAATTAGATATGCCGCGATACTTTATAAAATCGCTACGTAAAATGCTTTCAAAATTGTCGTCATCAAACAATCGAATTTCGTCCCAATTTCTTGCCACAGGAATTTTGAAGGTTATAAATTTAAAACTTTCGCCATCATCATAAACACCGTCTATGATATTATTTTCAACATTGTTTTTGTCAAGGAAATCCTTAAAAGAGTTTATATCAATTGAGGGAGTATTTCCAGTGTTGTTTTCATCCATGATTTTATGTTCTCCGTATCTTTTTAATTGGCTATGAATGAAACAAGTCCACAACATTTCTGTTGTGGACTTGAATGGCGGAGAAGGAGAGATTTGAACTCTCGCGCCGGTTAAATCCGACCTACACCCTTAGCAGGGGCGCCTCTTCGGCCAACTTGAGTACTTCTCCGTATACTCTGCGGATCGCCGTTTTTCAAATCCGCTTAACTATTATACCCCATTATATCCCTTTTGTCAATATCTTTTTTGACTTTTTCGAAAAATATTGCTATCCACTTGATTTTCTTGACTTTTTTTTCTTTTTGTGTTATACTTTATTCATTACTTAAGGAGGAAAATATATGAAATATTCAGTAAAAAACTATCCCGATATAATGGCTCGGGTGGAAAAAATGGACGTGGAATCCCTGCTTTTGGCGGTTATCTGTCCAGACATAAACGCCGACGGAGCTCTCTCTTATCATCCTACCTCTGTATTTATACATCCCACGACCTCAGAGCTTGCTCACTCTGCGGCGTGCCGCATAAATTCTGAGGCACTATATCCTGCTCTTATCGTTTCGGATATGGAATTCGGCGCCGGAAATATGATAAAGGGCGCTACCCGTTTCCCCTCTATGCGTGCCGCTAAGGAATCCGCTGACAGCGCTCTCGCTTACAAAATGGGTGAGATAGCCGCTAAGGAGGCTCGGAATACGGGCTATCATTGGACCTTTGCTCCCTGCGTGGATATTCTCTTTAATAGCTACAATCCCATAGTTCATTACCGCACCGCAGGTGATTGCGCATCCGATGTGATAGAATATTGCGGTGCCTATATGCGAGGACTTCAGGACAACGGCATTGTTGCCACACTTAAGCATTTTCCCGGTGACGGCTGCTCTCCCGACGACCAGCACGTTACCACCACGGTAAATCCCCTGTCCAAGGAGGAGTGGGACGATAGCTTCGGTGAGGTATATTCTCAGCTTATCGAGCAGGGTGCGATGACTATTATGCCCGGACATATTGCTCTTCCCGCCTACGACGAGCCCGACGAGAACGGCATCTATCCTCCCGCTACCGTATCAAAAAGGCTTCTGACAGATCTTCTGAGGAAAAAGCTTGGCTTTGAGGGTATCATAGTATCCGATGCGGTAAGCATGAACGGATTTTGCGGATATATGAATCTCTATCACGCTTCCTGCGCGTTTTTGGAGGCTGGAGGAGATTGTCTGCTCTTTATGCGCGGTAGCGATGAATATCTTTATGAGATGAAAAAATGTATAGCAGAGGGTCGTCTTAGCTTGACGACTCTTAAGGACAGAGCCTACCGTATGCTTTGCTTCTCCCGTCAATATTTTGAAACGTTCCCTTCGGATATGCCCTGTGAGCTTGACGCCGCGTGGGCTGACAGCGTAGCTCGCGAGATGACCTATAAGGCTGTAAAGGTAAGCCGCGACCGCCGTGGGCTTCTTCCCGTTGACCTTGGCAAGGACAGCTCGGTGGCGCACGTGGTGCTTTTCAATCCTTGGGTAAGGGATACGTCTGCCTCGGATGAGCTTACGGAAAAGCTTCGAGCTGTTGCCGGCCGCGTTGAGGAAATTCGCGACCCGGGTCCCGACAAGCTTCTTGAGATAGCAAAGAGCGGCGAATTTGACCTGATAGTTTGCTCGGTGTGTGAGGCTCCCGCGTGGGGCTTGAACACGGCAAAGCTATGCGGTCCGTCGTCGAGAAATATGATGAGCGGTTGGATGAGATACGGAACTCCCGCGGTGTTCGTAGCCTATGACAGCACGTGCTTTGGAGAAATATATTCGCCGTCCGTAGACACGCTTATTGAGACTCACGGGGTGGCAAAGCATACCGTAGACGCGGTGCTTGAGCTGCTTGTAAAATAAAATAAAATGACAGAGAATTTGAAAATTCTCTGTCATTTTATTTTTGTTTCGTAAATACCAATTTCTTACTGAATATGTAGTTGCCGATTATGACCATTACCGCGGCTATGAGCTTTGCCGTTATCTCGTTAAGGTTCATTCTTATGCCAAGCACTGCCACGTTGTTGAGTATGGGCAGAAGTGCCGACAGCCCAAGGGCACCAAAGTAGGTCACGGCATAATCAAGAACAAAGGTGAGAACTCTCCCCCCCGCGAAAACTGTAAGCTGGCGGAGAGTAGAGGTTTCGGCGTCCGAGTCGGTGAATACCCATTTTTTATTCGTGAAGTATGCCACCAGAACAGAGGCTATCCACTGCACTATCTGTGCCACTGTATAAACCAACAGGTAAGCTCTGCTGGCGGTGTCCTCGGGAGGAATTCCCGCAATCGCTTTGCCGCCAAGCAGCATAACAAAATAGACCGCCCATCCCACCACGGTGGTGGTTATGCCGAAAAACAGGTATCGTATTATTTGATGTCTGCTTAAAAATTCTTTTCTGGTCATAGGTTTCTCCTATTTTGGATGGAGGTGGAGTGCGGATTTAGGGTCGTCGAAGGCGCCGACCCCTACCAAAATTGATATGCCCTTTAATAAAAACCCCTTAACAAGTTCTTTGGATTCACCTTTCTTCCAAGAAAGGTGGAAAAATCGTTTATAATTCTAATTATTCTAACTCTTCTTTATCTTCTCCCAATAATCTCTCGCGGCGGCTTCGGTTTTGTTCTCGCTGGGGGTGTAATAATGCTTATTTTTTATATCGTCGGGAAGATATTGCTGTTTTACGTAGTGGTTTGGATACTCGTGGGGATACTTATAGCCCTTGAATAGCGGACTTTGGAGATGCTTTGGCAGTACCCGTCCGAGCCCTGCCTCAACGTCTGCCCACGCTGCGTCGATGGCGGCTTCGGCTGAGTTGGATTTCGGCGCGGTGGCAAGAAGTATTGCCGCGTTTGCCAAGGGTATTCTCGCCTCGGGAAGCCCCAGCTCCTTTGCCGACTCGCAGGCAGCTCTTGTCACGCTCACCGCAAGGGGATAAGCAAGTCCTATATCCTCGCTGGCTATGACCTGCAAGCGCCTACACACGGCGATAAGCTCGCCCGCCGCCAGCAGCTTTGCCAGATAAAACACCGCCGCGTCCGCGTCCGAGCCCCGTATGGACTTTTGCAGACAGGAAAGGAGGTCAAAATGGGTATCCGTGTCGTAGTTGCCGATCTTTACGTTGAACTCGTCAACGACCTCTACGGTTATGTCGTTCTCGGCGGCAAAATATGCGTTCTCAAGCACTCCTATGGCGTGTCTTACGTCCCCCGAGGTGCTTTTTGCGATATAGAGCAGTACCTCGTCGGTAACGCTCTTTTTCGTTCCCGTCTGCTCCTCAAGGAAGCTCATCGCCCGTCTGAGGGCTCGGATGCAGTCCTCTGCCCTTACAGGCTTGAACTCAAATAGAGATGAACGGGAAATTATAGCATTGTAAACGTAGAAATGAGGATTTTCGGTGGTTGACGCGATAAGCGTCACGCGTCCGTCCTCGATATATTCGAGCAGCGCTTGCTGCTGCTTGCGGTTAAAATACTGGATCTCGTCGATATAGAGCAGTATTCCCCCCGTGCAGAAAACGCTGTCGGTGGTGGAAAGAATGTCCTTTACGTCGGATAGCGACGCAGTTGTAGCGTTGATGCGGTGAAACACCATATCCGCGCTTTTTGCGATTATCTCCGCCGCCGTGGTCTTTCCCGTGCCGGGCGGGCCGTAAAATATCATATTTGTGAGCCTGCCTGCCGATATCATTCGACGGACGACTCCCTTCTCTCCAAAAAGGTGGTCCTGCCCCACGATATCGTCAAAGCTTTTTGGTCTTATTGCGTCAGCCGTTCTGACGTTGTTCATAGGGCGCTCCTTTCTCCCGTCGGCAAATCAAAGTCCGCCGAAAAGGTCATCTAAAAATCCAAGTATCTGAGGAAGCACAAGCAACAAAACGAAGAAAGCTACGATCATTACCACTATGGATATTACCGTAGAGAGCCAGCCCGAGCCCTTTTTCTCGAATTTTATTTCTGCTCTTGCCCTCTTGTCCTCGGGTATGTAAAAGCGGTCTGTGGCGGTGTCAACTATATATTCTCGCTTTTTATAGCGCGGCAGCTTGGGCTCGCTCTTTCGCTTTTCCTCGTAGGCTTCCATATCCGCCGTCTGTTGACGGTAGAATTCCTCCTCCCCGACGCATTTTACTACGCTGCGGAGAGAGGTGCTGCGCGCCAAGGCGTTTTTTATGAGTGGATTTTTCAGATATCCCAGCTCTCGGGCAGTCATTGCCTTGTCGGGGGATAAGCATCCGCGCTCTATGAGTCTGCGCACCGCTCCCCCGAGAATTTGCTTATGGTAAGCCATAGCCACGCAAGCGATTATGATGCCCGCGAAAATTCCCAGCACCAAGAGGCGTATGGAAAAGAGGGGCATTTTTTCAAGTCCGAGATTTTGATAGTTTCCGTCAACTCTCAGATATACGTCGTATAAATAGTTCCAGACGTCCTCCCAAAAGGTGGTGTCGGTTTCTGCCGCTATGGCGTAATATAGGTTCATTTTTTCTCCTTGGTAGGTGAGGTAAGTGCTTTTTTGTAGGGGGCGACGTCACGTCGCAGGCGACTACGACCCTTGTAGGGACAGGCGTCCTCGACTGTCCGTTTAAAGTTAGATTTTGTTTAACAAGGGAAACCCCATACGTGGGTTTCCCTCTTTCGCTCCGCGAGCTCAATTCACCCTTCCCGCGTTTTATGAACGATTGGGAGTTTCGACCTCTGCGGAGGTCGACCGCCCTTTCGTAGGCGGCTCGCGACGAGCTTTTGAAAAAGCTCGACCAAAACTTTCATACTTTGGTTTGTGCGAATCTTTACAATAAACCCCTCAGCAAGTTCTTTGGCGCCACCTTTCTTCCAAGAAAGGTGGCAAAAACGTTTATAATTCTAACTATTACTTCTTAATAATATCTACGCCGAGATACTTACGGAGCACCTCAGGCACTACTACCGAGCCGTCTGCAAGCTGATTCTGCTCAACGAGTGCGGGGAGAATACGGCTGGTTGCCAGTCCCGAGCCATTGAGAGTATGCACGAACTCGGTCTTACCCGTAGCCTCGCGTCTTACTCTTATCATACCTCTGCGCGCCTGATAGTCGCGGGCGTTGGATACAGAGGAAACCTCCTTATATCCGTTCATAGAGGGAATGTTTATCTCGATGTCATAGGTTCTCGCCATAGACGCGGAGCAATCCTCTGCCGCGAGCTTAACCGTGCGGAAGTGGAAGCCCAGACCCTTAACGAGATTTTCAGCCTTCATTACAAGCTCGTCAAACGCCTCGTCACTCTTCTCGGGGAGAGTGTACTGGAACATCTCAACCTTGTTGAACTGATGTCCTCTTACCATTCCTCTCTCGTCGGAGCGGTAGGAGCCTGCCTCGCGGCGGAAGCAGGGAGTGTAGCTGACCAGCTTCTTGGGCAGGTCTGCCTCGGTGAGTATCTCTCCTCTGTAAAGAGAAGCCAGAGCCGCCTCGGCGGTGGGAAGCATATAGCGACTGCGGTTGTCGGTGTTGTTCTCTATCTTGAATACCTCATCGGCAAACTTGGGGAACTGTCCTGCTGTTACGCCGCACTCATACTCAAGCATGTGAGGGGGGAGAATGAGCTCGTAGCCGTCTGCAAGGTGTGTATCGATAA
>JAEIGA010004071.1_pt1 | contig 22618 bp, 35 predicted proteins | sample 9270691 | NCBI WGS metagenome assembly JAEIGA01 (sample SAMN17057246, study PRJNA624740) | gut metagenome | biome: biome; isolation source: fecal sample | host: Bos grunniens | place: China: Xizang | collected 2019 | reverse complement strand
GACTTTTCGCGTATATGCACAATCACCGACAACGGCACAATTCAACACGCTACAAGTGATTTTATCTTTGTCGCCGACAATATGATGAATATTGAACTATTAGAGGGTGATAATGCCGTTTTCCAAACCGTATACGGAGCGAGAATGTTTTATATCTCTGTTTTCCCCGAAACAGCCGAAAAACGTGTAAACGACAAACAGCAAATTCAAGTAGATATTAACGAAAATCAAAACATTTAATAATAATAACAATGAACGCACTATTTACAAAAGAACAAATTTTTGAACGCATTACCGATAGTGGTTATCCTTTTTGGACACTTTGGCTAATCAGTGGATTTCAAAACAAATCCCACGTTATGACCTATTGGGGAAACGATTTCAACGAGATTGAAAGCGATGAAACCAAAATCCAAAAATCCATTGCAAAACTTGAAAGCGTGATTAATTCGTGTCCGCCGGATTCTATGTTTTCAATTGAGATTAAGAACGCCAAAACCGCCAACGGTATTGGTATACTTGGTCCGTTTCAATTTTCAAGCAATTCAACGGCACAGCCGCAAAACAATGTTTCCACAGTTGCCGGATTAAGCGGTTTGCCGCAAATTTCTGAATCTTTGCTTGACGGTATCAAAAAGCAAATGCAAGATTCTTTTGATTTGAAACTTGAACACTTTAAAAATGAGTGTTTTATCCGTGAAAAAGAGCAAGAGTTGAAACGCCGCGAAGATGATTTGAAAGAACGGTTAAAAGAGTGTGCCGAACTCAAAAAAGGATATGATAGCGGAGTAGCGCGGACGGCTGATGTTCTTTTACTTGCCGGAACACGTTTTCTCAAAATCCTATTGCCTAATCTAATCCCCGAAAGTGGCGCAGTGTTAGGCGGAGTTAACGGAGCGAAAGAGCCACAGCCACAAATGCAATCACAGCCGCAGCCCGAACCCGAACCCGAACCCGACCCAAAATCAGACGAGGTTAACGAGGTAGCAGAGTTTATTTATAATAATTTCTCAATTCAAGAAATTAAGGATTTTAAAAACAAACTGAAAAATGCTAAATCTAACTTATCCAACCCACAAGCCGAAACCGACACCGACACAGATACAGAATACGAAGACGAGGACGGCATTTAATCCGTTGGTTAGTCAGATAGCCAACCAATTACAAGAGTTGTATGACGAACGTTTTTTAAACGAAACGCAACTAAATAATATACTTACACTTACTAAGAATCGCAACACTCTAATAAGTTTGTTGGATTACTTGTAAACAACCGTTATTATTAATTTTTAAATTTTGTTTTATTATGGCAGAATCAACATTAAAACGCAAGACCACCGGCCCTAAAAAGCCAAAATACAAAGCCTTGCCAAAAGCACCGTCAATGAGTGCGAGCCTTGCCGTTTGGGAGCGTTACAAAAAACGCGCAGCGGAAATTATGAAAGAAAATTTGGCTAAAAAAGCCGAATACGACAAAAAACGCAAGGCATTTGAAACCGCAAAAGCGTTGCGCGAACGTATCAAAAGAGATGCAAAAAACGCATTTGCTAAATTACGTTCTAAATACTAAACGTAGTCTTTTGTAAAAGTGCTTAACGCGGTGTGTATGTGAATCGTTACCGCCGCGTTTTTTTCTTTAATTGATTTGTTTATGAAAAACAGCGATAATAATAAATCTATTGGTATCAAACCTATACTTATTGTTTCTGCAATAGGTATAGCCGGATTTGCTATTGCTAAATTGTTGAACAATTTATTGCATAATCCAACCGCAGATATTAACCAATCTACCGAAGATTTTAATCATTCAAAACAGCAAGCCGCAAAACTATATGCTTGGTTTGGCGTTGTACGTGTTAATGGTGTAGCAGTTTCAACACCGGTAGTTAAGCAAAACACTTTGAATCGTATCGCTTGGTTAGCAGTCAATATTGATAATTGGGCAGTAGTGCAAAGTACTTTTACAACTCTTTGTGGCGGCAATTATACCGTATTAGAAGCCGCAAAAACAGCATTATCCGTCAATAATTTTGGCGTATTTTCTAATTATATCTCTAATGCGTTGACTAAAAAAATCATTGTTTGCAATGTCGAAAACGGTATTACTTTGAAAAATGCTAATCGTTATGGTGGTGTAGCAGCCGAACAATTTGTAAAAAAAGATTTTGTTGGACGTTGCCAATCTAATGATGATGATTATTACTACTATATATCCGAAAAAGACGGAAATACTTATGCAGCACCAATAACAGAATTTAAACTTGTATAGCATTATGAATAAGAATTTATTTTTAAAAATTGCCGACCTTATAATCAACAACATAGAGGGCGGATATTATCACCCGAATTATAAGACGTTGAAACCGTCAACGTTTGAGAAAATGGGAATATCCGGCGAAACTATGTATGGCTTGGATAGAAAAAACGGAGCCGGTAGCGCGGTTACTACATCGGCAGCCGGTAAAAAGTTTTGGGAAATCATAGACCGTGAATTTGTTGCAGCCAAAAATGATACAAAGTATTGGAACGACAAAGCAGACGGCACAATATATATATCCGCGAGCGTAGGCAAACAGTTAAGACCGTTGGCGGACGAGGTAACATTACTAAATTACGACCGTTACGCAAATCTTTATTTGGGTAGCAACGCCCGAAAACGTGTCGAAAACTCACCGGCATTGATGCTCCAATTTGCTTATCTTACTTGGAACGGACCCGGTCATTTTCAAAAATGCGCTAAACGTGTAGCAAATTGCATTGCAGAGGGATTCACCGACAAACAGATATACGATAATTTGCAACAATACCGGCGTGGATTATCTAACAATCTATTTGCAAAAGGAGCTGACAAATTAGACCAACTTTTGCCACAAGTAGAAAATTATGCTAATGGTGGTAATGGTGGATTTGTTGGCGTTTTGTTTGGTTTGTTGGCATTTGGCGGATTAATATTTTTCCTTGCCGGAAAAAAGAAAAAAAGGAGGTAGTATGAAAAAATCTAATTCAAATAATGCTTTATGGTGGTTGCTTGGCATTGGAATAGTAGGCGGAGCAGCGGCATTGATTATTTCTAAATTAAGCAAAAAGAAAAATCAAACATACGTAATCACGCCGTCTGATATGAACCCAAACACAGACACAAACAACCAAACAACGCAGCCAACACTCAAAGAACGCGCAAAAGAACTTGCCAAAGATGCCACTGCAAATGCAACATCAAGAGCAATTGATTCGCTATTCAATCGAATGTTTAACTAATTAAATAATATTGCACTATGAAAAAATCGAAATCTAATATAGCATTATGGCTATTACTTATTGCAGCCATAGGCGGCGGCACTTATCTTATTATCCGCAATCGAAACAAAAAACAAGCAGCCACACAGCGGCAAACTGGTTTATTGGTAAAACCCAAAACCACACAGACAAACACCACTACCACATCAACATCTACTCAAAGAAATGCGATTTCTACATTGAAATCTATTAAAAATAATATCAAAAAGACCATTCAGAAAAATGCCGGATTAACCGGTTGTAACCGCTAAATCTTATATGTTATGTTAGGTAGTTTATTTTCTGATATAGCGCGTGAAAGTTGGAGCAACGTCCCGAATCACAGCATATTATTTACCAATGATAGCAACGGAAATCCAACCGTAATAACTTACAAAGACGGTGATAACGTTGTATTTATCAAAAATCTTACTTACGATGCAAACGGCAATGTAATATCTATTGTTTGCACCTCTCCGAATAGTAACAATTAAATGTAAAACGCTATGCCATACGAATATAACCCATTATTAAAAGACGGATTGCAAAAAGTAAGCAACGGCGGCGGCGATATTGACGAAAGAATTGCCGCATTGCAAAATGCTATAAATGAATTGCAAAGTCGCCTTAATGATTTGAAAGGTCTAAAAATTACAAAGGTAACAGCCACATCGCAATTATCGGAAATCGAAAATAATGAGATTTTTGAATGGCAAGCCGAAACACAAACCGTTGACGGCGTGGATTATGTTAATGGCTATTTCTACAAAAAAACAATCGGGCAACAAACTCTTCCGAGCGGCACAACGTATTTTCTTTACGAACAAAATTATCCTACAATTACCAAAAATGGGTACGTATTTACACCGGGTAATTATTATCACTTAGACACAATCACGCCTGCAAATGGTTCTAATTTTTATAGCTATTCATTATATCAATGGAATGGAATTTCACGTTATTATTTTGTTCTTCCGACAGGCGTTAATTTACAAGTTGGCGACTTAGTATGGGATAATCAAGATTATACTTTTGTTACTGTTGTTAGCCTTGATGATAATGGAAAACCAACGTTGTCTAATGGCGAATATATATCTGCAAGCGGAAAAACGGGCGGTTTATTCGTTGAAATCATTGAGTGTAAAAATTCAGACGGCACGGCATTTTCCTTTATTAAATCTAATAGCGGGCGTTTAGTAGTGCATTATACCCTTGTTAATAATGTATTTACTTTAATCGATTGGTTTTATGTTTATGTCGTTACAAGATCCACAACAACACCGCAAACAATAGGTGTAGATACATACACTCAAACCAATACACAGCCTTCAAGTTCTTACTCATTGCCTATCGCAGCCGCAAATGTTTTAGGCGGTATTAAAGTGGGTAGCGGTTTGAGTATTGACGCAAACGGCGTATTGTCTGCGAGTGGTGGCGGTAGTTCTACCCCGCATATATATCGTTGTTATGTCCTTACTACTGCTCCCAATTATGTTACTGCTCTTTCTTACATCGCTTTTGTCTTTAATAACCTACTTTTTATCAATGGTCTATTTAATATTTTGGACACTCCGAGCGGTGATTTTTTGAGGGTCGTTTATAATGATGATGAAAGCGACGTTTTTACTATCCAATTTTTAGAATCTTTCTCTTATGATGCTAATTTTATTAATGTGAATGATAATAATTTGATGTCTAATATTGGTGGTTTTGCACGAACTAACGCTGGTTCTGATACTTTGCAAAGTGATAATGGTTCGTTCCCAGTGGGAATGGCTTCTTTTAACGTCGTTATTCCTATTGCTATTACCTTACAGAGTTAACAATGGACATTTTATACTTGTTTCAGAATATTGCATTTTGTTAATATGGATATATCGCAAATCTTTAACTCTTTGCCGTTTTCTGTGGCTGTTAGCGTAGTTTTGTTTTACGCCTTGTTTATGATTGTGCGTAAAGAAATAAAAGATAATTCCGCCGCAATTGAGCGCATTACAAAGGTGTACGAGCAACATATAGAATATTTGCGCACCGAAAATTTGAAAAACCTTGAAATAATCAAAGAAAATACAGCTGCATACCATAAATTGATTGATTTGTTAAAAGCATTAAAAGACAAGTTTTATTGAAAGTAGTTTTTATTCATAGTTGATTTAATTTTTGTATCGTTTGTTCCCGGCTCATCTTTTTTACGTTGGAGCCGGTTTTTTTTGTCTAAAAGTTTGCTATCTTAAAGTAATGGTTTAACTTTGCAACTACAAGCAATAATTTTTATTTTTCACTTAAAAAAATACGTACATTATGAACATTGTTACAAATTTTCTAACTCAACGAGTTAAAGACTATGCAATCGCCAATTGGCGCACCTATTCATTTAAACAAGAATGGTTATCAATAATTATCCTTGTTTTGGTTGTAAAAATCGCTACAAGTGCCGTTTCTGTTTTCAGTGGATATTATTATTTAATAGATGTTTTTCGTGGCTTATTCGGCAATATTACGCTGCAAAAAACATTTGCCGTTTTATCCCTTGTTTTAATCGAATTATTAAATGCTTTATTCCTTGCCAAAGCATTTAAATTCATTTTAAGGCTGAATAATGCAAAGTGGATTTTCCCGATGTGCTTATCCGCCGGTCTTTTTGTTATCTCTTTTGTTGTAAGCACCAACGGAATTGCTATTTATACCTCTGATAAAGTGGATATAAGTAATAATATAGCCGAAAAATACGAAAATTTAATAACTCAACTTAACACCGAAACAGCCGCAAACATTGATTTGGTTAAAAATCAAATCCAAAATATCAAAGAAAATCCCACAGATTGGAAAGACGGCAAAAGATGTATATTATCGGCTGCACAGTTGAACGAAATCAATAAATGTTATGATAAAATTACAGCATACCAAACATATAAAGAGCAGAAAATCAGAGAGTTAACCCATAGTAAGACTCTGGAACTCGCTGATAATCAGGCAGTTACAACAAACACAGCATCACGTTACTATATATATGTTTCTGTTATTATGGCATTGCAAATTGTTTCAAGTTTTTTATTATGGTTTTTTTGGTGTAAAATCAGTGCCGAAGATGACAAGGAAAACGCCGAACGAGAAACAATCGAAACAAGTTTAAACAGCGTATTAGATACCGTTGATAATTGCATATATAAGCGCATAGGTAATAGAATCGGCGTTTTGAATACTATATACAGCGGAATAGCCGCACAAAGCACCGAATACACACCACAAGCCGAAAACACACCCGAAAACAGCACCGAAAAAAAAAACTATCAAAATAGCGGGATTTAACACCGACACGGAAACAACACCAACACCGCAAAAAACGCCGTTTAAAGTAGGGGACACGGCAACCGTGCCACCGCTACACGGAACACCACAAAACGCCGTTAAAACGTGCCTAAATTGCGGCAATCCGTTAACCGCTGCAAAACTAATGCGAGGTGCAAAATATTGTTGTGATTCGTGCCGCATAGCTGCATATAATAAGGCACACCCAAACCGCAAACCTATTATAATAGCGGCAAATTCATTAAATAAATAAAAAATTTTTCATAATGCAACTTATTGATATTTCAGTAAGTTACATTTTTTTTGCTAAAATTCTATGAAAAAATTTTAATTTATTTTTTCACTTTTTAGGCGTTTATCCGTATATAGGTATGAAAACATTGATTAAAAAACCTATAAAAATTAAAAGCAATGAAAACTGTTAAATTATCCGCCGCTACTTGCGACACCACCACAAACAACAATCAATTATTTGATTTAAACATTGTTACCTATTCGGATAAATCTATTTGTCTGACCGGTGATTATTGCCAAAAAATCTCTAATTCTATCAAAGAATTAGGCGGCAAATACAATGCACACCTTGATGATTCTATTGCGAAAAACGGCAAAGGTTGGATTTTTAAGGCTGAAAACGCCGATAAAGTTAAATACTTTGTTGCCTTGCAACGTGTTAATTATTTTGATTCTATCATTGCGGCTGCATTGGACACTGTAAACGTGGCTATAAATTTAGGCGCAACCGAAACACGAGCAAAATTTTGTAAATCTTTATTCGTGTTGGATTCCGTTTTAAACGAATATCGCAACCAATTTACAACCGCATTATAAATCTGCAATTTCCATTATTTTGCGCCGTCAATAGGCGGCGCATTTCTAAAATTGTACGCTATGACAGACAAATTTTCACAACCGCTAAATATAAATGATTGTGTGTGCATACTCCATAAAAAATATGCCACTACTACACCCACATTGCAACGTGGTTTTATAAAATCAATCCGCCGCAATATTGCAACGGTAACAGTTAACGGACTGAATGACACAAAACACACGGCGCAAACTATCATTAAGTTAAATACTACTATTAATAAATTGGTTTTTAACACTTTAAAAATTTAATACTATGAAACAATCAGATTTTTATAACGTTGTCAATCGTGCTTTTTATTTCTTATCGAATTTTCCATATTTCCCCGATATGCTTAAAGATATAGCACCAAACGACAATATAACGCAACAACATTATAAAGATAAATTTAATATCCTTTATAAACAATGCCATTTGCGCTCTGATGCGGCTATGTTGCTTTTTTACTATGAATTAGATTCAGAGCATCGCCAAAACTTTGCAAATTGCATCGCTAAAAAATACGGTTTTACACTCGAATAATCAAACACACAATTAACGCCGTTTTGCGGCGCAACCACCACCGCAAACGGCTATTTATTAACATTTTAATTTATACTAATATGAAACATTTATTTGAATTGTCAGAAATGACACCCGATAACAACGCAAACGCAATAGCACACGAATACGCCGAAATCGCATATCATAATTTTTTCGGGTATCCCGCAAAAGATTTAGAAACTCTTGAAGATTTTTTGACGGAACGGCATATTTTTTTTAATGCCGTTGGCAAACTTTTTATTGTATCTCCTTATTGTGTTACTAAATAATATAACGCTATGAACACCGATACAAAAAAAATCGTTGTATTTGAACCTATGCAATACAGCAATAACAATATTCAATGCCGTTTTTGTAATGAAAAAAATGATTGCCGCAAAACGGATTTGCAAAAATGCCTACACCACCACACAAAAATAATAGACCTTTTTAAACTGAATCCCAAAGGTTACAAATGGATTATTCTTTTGCGTGAACATTACAAATACAATGGCGATGGGGAGTTTTTATCCGCCGAACATTACGAGCAAATAAAAACGGCTCAACCGTTTTGGTTTAATAATATAGAACGTCCGGTGCATACCGTATTATTTACTAATGATAATGTCCCCGATATTATTGCTCAACGTGCTAAAATTCACGATAAAATAAGGCTATTAGATTCTGAATTAAGAAAATATCCACGCCCTATTAAATTGTTTGACGGCAGGAAAACACGGCGCACAGCTCCCGAACTTTACGCCGATTACGATAAACAAGTAAAAGACTATAATAATGCTTATTCTCGTATAATAGACAAAAAAACAAAATTGTTTGCAGAATTGGCAAAATACCCAAACTATGATGATTTATATTATATTAATTGGTACAATGAAATTAAAAATTAATTATGTTGGTGTGTCGTTTGTCAACACACCAACATTTTACAAATTGGCTAAACTGATTGCCTTATACACTAAGCAATTAAGCACCAATCACAAAAAGCGAAAATGTTTAATATCATATTTTGTTGCTTTTAATAAGTTCTAAATTAATCGAACCAATCAAAAAAAAACGCCGTCTGAATTGGACGGCGTTTTTTTTGCGCTCTGAATAGCGTTTCGGCACGGTTGCACTCTTGGTTTATCAAGTAGTCCCACGATTCAAACTCTTAACCTTTGGTTTAATAAGGTGTGAATGATAGCCGTTTTATATTCTCGTTTCCTTTGTTTGTTGCTCTGTCTGTGTAAACGTCCGTAATGCTGATGCTGCTATGCCTTGCTTGATCGCGAACTTCGGCAACGTTGAGTAAATTTATCATTTGCGTTATGCCGCTATCTTTTAAACTGTAAAGTTGGTATTTGTCTGATAGATTGAGTTTTCGCCTTAATCTTATCCACCGATACCGTAAATATTTTGCCGTAATAGAATTTTCACACGGTAAAAACTTTTTACCAACGATGTAATATTCAAGTGGATAAGTGTAAATTTTTAAATCCAAAATCATATCCGCAATGTTTTGCGGCATTGTTACAACTTGGTTTTTTCGATTCTTACTAATTTCTTTGCTTATAAAAATAGTCTGATTCTTAAAGTTTATATCCTTGATTTTCAATTTACAAAGTTCCGATGGACGGATAAAACAACCATATATCAGATAGCAAGCCAACAAAAAATGTTTATCCGTTTCGTTGAGGTATCGAAAAATTTTTTGCAAAACGTCCGCCGGAATAGCAGCTCTAAATTTTTCTGTTTGCTTGGCGTTCTTAACCAATGCCGCCGGATTCTCTTTTAAGTACTCCCGATTAACACACCAATTAAAAAACGTTCTCAACGTCTGCAAGTAATGATTACGAGTACACGCCGACACCTTTTTATCAATATATAGGTAGTCTAAAAAGTTGTTTACTACTGATTTACTGATTTTATAAATAAATAAGTCCGTATTTACGAACTCTTTAAAATACCGCAATTGTTGTTTATAATCGTCAAACGTTGCATTGCTGATTGTGTGTGTGTCAAGTTCACGGCGTTTGTTTCGCAAAAAATCTTGCACCGCAGCCGACAATAAAATTAAAGTGTTCCCGGCTGATTCGATAAACGGATTAAAGCCGCAAGCAAGTTTGTAATTGATTTGCTTAATCAATTCTTCTGCATATTGTTTACGCTGTGTTCGATTTGTGATGTAGTTTAACTTAATCCGTTTAACTGTTAGTTTATCCGTTTCGGGATTAATTACGGAGTAAGCCACATAAATATTTTTCTTACCGGCAACCAAATGAGCCGGACGGTAATTAATAAAATTTGTGTCCATACACGTACTTTTTTTAAAGCACTTGCAAGACCGTTTGTGTGCCGCCTAAAAAAAGAATAAGCAATTAACTTGCTTATTCTCTTTGATTTGTGTTTGTGTTGGCGGAGAGAGGGGGAATTTGCCCCACTCACCGCATAGCCTTACAAGTGTTTTTGAATTGGATTTGTTGATGCCGGAGCCGGTTATTTTTTCGCGTTTTCGTTGCGCTCGTATAGCGTAATAACTTTTTGCAACAAAGCCACTTTGTCGGATAGTTCTTTGTTGTCTTTTTGCAATTGCGCTATCCTTGTATTGTCGTTGTTGTACATTGCGCCGATGCCGAATAGCAGCCACGATAGATTTACCGCCGGATTAATTTCTACAATCTTGGCTAATACGTCTAAGCCTATGTTTTTTTTAATTGAGTTTGTATACGCCGTTGATACGCCGGCTAACTTGGCAAATTCAGTACTCCCGATTCGCTCTGTGGATAAAAATTTTTTTACCCTTTGTTTCAGTGTGTTAGTGTCCATTTTGTTTTAAGTTTGAAAAATTTAACATAAAAAAATTTTGCGTTCTTAAACTAATAGTTTAAAATTGCAACCGAAAATGAACCGTTGGTTAATTTTCAAGTAGCCATAGTGAATAATGCTTTACTGATAATTTAATTTGTTAACCTCTTAATTCACTGACTAACAAAGATAAATAAAATTTTTAACAATTACTTGCACCGTTTGTGTTTTTGTGCCGCAAGTAGTAAAAAAAAAAGAGATGGAACGAGTTGAAACCTTAAAAATTCACGCCAACTATCTAAGTCTATACGATACATTCGTAGATGCACCGCCGCGTGTTACGTCTGAATCTACACACCGCGTTAACTTTGTGGATAATTTCCACGATATGCAAATGAGTAGCGGAGCAGTCAAGGCTATTAAAAAAGGTGTAAATCTTATTTTGTACCTATCCCGAAAACGGCATTTTGCCGAATTACGCAAAAATGCCGGAGTTGGTTGTTTATCATTCCGAAACATTGACGTACACAACAAAGCCGTTAAGCAAGCAAAAGATGCTTATTTGTGTACATTCGTTACTCTTACATTACCGGCTAAGCAGCAGCACACCGATAAAGAGTTGACAAAATATTGCCTTAATCCGTTTTTGAGTTATGCCCGAAAATATTTTAAGGTGAGATATTTTATATGGAAAAAAGAGTTGCAGAAAAACGGCAATCTCCATTTCCACCTTGTTACAGACCGATTCATTGATTATAATTGTTTGCGCCGTGCTTGGAATCGTGTATTGAATAGCGGCAAAGCCGCCGGAGTAGAAAAGCCGTTTGATTACGTGGATCGATACCACGATAATATGACGGCTTTTTATAAAGACGGTTTTAATACTGATGCCGTGATTAATCATATCAAATCGCTTGACTATGTTAACGACCTTATTAATAATAAGGTGTCGAACTTTGAAACCGTCAATAATCGTGAAATCACCGCGCCGGAGTACGACAATATAGCCAATCGAATTTATCAAACTGAATTGGCTAAGTGGCGCAAATCCTATAATGCCGAAATGCAATTACCCGAATCAGACCGTTGGCGCAATCCCAATAGCACCGATATTGATGCAGTCAAAACACCCGCCGGAGTATCTTTATATGTAGCAAAATACATTGCAAAGGATATGGAAGATAATCCGGCATTGATAGAGTATTTTTCTACTACTCAACAAATTAAGCAATCTATTTACGCCGTTATCCGTACCATAGACGAAAAAACCGACAACAACGAAAACAGCGATACGGAGTATGAGCAACTTGAATATTTCCGTAAAGCGTTGGAAGACTACCGAAAAGAGAAATGCCCGATATTAGGGCATTTGTGGTTTAAAAGCCAAACACTTACGCCATTCTTAAAAGGTGCAGATGAATTTGTTGATGTTGCACTTGACACCGATTTGCGCAGCCTTATTGATTCTATCTATCAAATCCAAAAGACCCGAAACGAGAAACGCAAAGCACAAGGCAAAGCACCCACCAACCTTATTATAAGGAGTTACGAGAAAGACGAAAACGGCAACAATACCGACAAAATAATATGTACAACGCTATTATTCAACGTGTTTGATTTTTGCCTTGCACGCAGCCGGAGCGGTGATTTTAAATATCCGGCATTGCGCGGACTATGGCAAAGGTTTGTTGCTAACTGCATAATGTACAACAACAAACGCGGATTATACGAATTTTGATTGATAAAATCAATCGCTCTTTGAAAAAATTTTATAAATTAAATTTGGATTACTCAAAAACACTCCATATATTTGCACTTGAAAACATTTGAATTGATATACAAATAAAGTATATTAGATATAAAGATATTTTGCTAACGAGGAGTACGGCGGCGAGGAATCGCCCCAATTGCTTTTAATTTTTGCTTTATTTGGCTTAGTTAATTCAATGTTTTCAGCTCCCACCGTTAGCATTTTTTTTATATTACTAATATGGAAATTGCAGACCGCAAAAAACAAAGCGACTTGAAAACACTTTATAGTGTGTCCGAAAAAATTACAGAACTTTACGCAACAGTTAAGCGTATTGCCGACACATACGGCTATCCAAAGACTAACAAAGCCGGATTCTTCTCTGACTGTACCGATTTGCAAAGCAATGTTTATTTACTTGCAAATTGGATTATATCACCGTCCGCGCAAAATCTTTTGCCGTTTATTCAGAGTAAGCACAATCACGCATTTGCAACATTGTGCGAATATCTAAACGACAATTAAACCTCTTACTAACTATCAATGCCGTATGGCGTTGGTAGTTAATTTTTTTTGCCAACCGACAAACCCACAGTTAAATATCTTAACCTATGGAATACGTAAAATTGCAAGAGTATATCAAAAACCGCCAACAGCCGCAGCCGAAACAAGATGATCCGATTTTTTGGCGAGGTAACGCGCAGCCGCCGGAGTTGCAATATTTTACCGTTAAATGTTGCAATCACAAAGCAACGGTAATTTATTACGTGGAATGTGTTATTCACGGCGATAAAAGCAAATTTATCTACCACTACACAATCCTATATGAATGTAATTATTACGTAACCAATCAATATATTGCTGATGATAATCCAACACCATTTAAGCAATATATAACTGAACTTATCGAATGTACCCTTGCAATCAACTTTGCACGGTACACCACAGCAAACATTGAATCAATCAAAATTTTTAATAACGAAATGAAATGAAACGCATTGAACTATTTAACGACCATTTTCAAAACTTTAAAGTTTATGGAATCCCACACGCGCAATTAATCATTGCCGACCCACCGTATAATCTTGGTAAAAACGCCTATGCAAGCAATCCATCTTGGTATGTTGACGGCGACAACAAAAACGGCGAATCCGACAAAGCCAACAAAGAATTTTTTGATACTGATAAAGATTTCAGACCGGCGGAATTTATGCACTTTTGTAGCCAAATGTTGGTTAAAGAGCCAAAGACCGGTGCAACCGATGCCGACACCGAAAACAAACCGATTGAGAAAATAGGCAGCAAAATCAAATCAAAAGCACCGTGTATGATGCTTTTTTGCGCATTTGAACAATTGCATTATTATATCGAATTAGGGAGCCGGTATGGATTTAAACATTATATCCCTTTGATATTCCGTAAAAATTTTTCCGCACAAGTATTAAAAGCAAATATGAAAATCGTAGGCAATTGTGAATATGGTTTAATACTATACAAAAACAAATTGCCTAAATTCAACAATGACGGACAGATGATATTTAATTGTTTCGATTGGGTGCGAGATACAAAAGATATTCCGAAGATACACCCGACCCAAAAACCTATCCCACTTTTGGAGCGATTAATAGAAATCTTTACCGACAAAGACGATGTAATAATAGACCCTTGCGCCGGTAGTGGTAGCACGTTACGAGCCGCCGCAAATTGCCACCGCCGCGCATACGGTTTTGAAATCAAAAAAGATTTTTACCAAAAAGCAACAAGCCTAATGTTGCGCTATTCAGACCCAAAATTATTTGTTTAACAATTTAAATATTAAAAAAAATGGAAATAGAAATTTTTGAAAAAGCAAATACTATGCTTAACGAAATTAATGACTTGAAAGCATACAAAGAATCAATTGAAACCGATAATGCCGGAGATTGGTTTTGTGATGTAAAGCAACTTTACCCCGAAATATACAACGATATGAAAGTATATATATGTATGCTATTCGATAATAAGATAGAGGAGATAAATAACGCATTTAAAAAATTGTAATTATGGAAAATAACAAAAACAACGAAAACGAGAGCCGTGTAAAACGGTTTTTCAAAACTATCATTGATGCTGTTTCCTTTGCTAAGGATAACAAAGACAAATCCCCGAAAGTAGGCAAAGAAGCCGCAAGTGATTATTATGTATCATATATTCTTAATTCAAAAAGCGATGAGTAATATGAATTGTAGCGATGTAACGTGCCAATTTTGCGCACACGAAACACTATATTGTAATGAGTTACTTTGTAACCTTACAACTTGCCCCGATATGAAAGATTGTAAATTCCTCAATAACCCCGAATCTGGCGAATGTCCCCACGTAGTTAAAAATTTCGCTTATGATAATTATTTCTGTACTCTTAATACTTGTATGTATGCCGATTAATCCAACTTGCGATGATTGTTTTCACAGCGTTAAAGCCGTTAATGGTATCAATTGTAAATCAATTATAGATTATTGTGATTATTATTTACAGCCTTGCAAAAGGCTGTACGGCTTTAAAGACGGTACGAGATGTTATGGCTTTGATTTAGTATACAATCCCGAATCATCCTTTTGCAAATCTTTGAATGTGTCAAATATTCAAGAGTTTACCGATAAAGTATTATCTATTAAACAAAACTAATATGGATAAATCATTATATAATAAAGCAAATGCCTTACACAATTCTATTGATTTGTGTAAAAAGATAATCAAATCATTAGACGGCAACAACTTTGCCGCCATAACATTTGATTTGAAAGCAAAGAATCCTACTTTGTACGATGAATATATAGCATTGTGCATAAACTTTTTTAAGGATAAAATCTCAAAATTTGAAACTGAATTTTTTAATCTATAAGCAAATGAATGAAAATGATTTAACATTGTTTTGCCTTGTCGCTAAGGTAAGACAAGCGCAAAAAAATTACTTTAAGGCTAAGCAAACCAAAGCCGATAATGCGCGTGAATTGCTGATTTATAGCATACGACTTGAAAATGTGCTTGATGCCTACATTAAAAAGATATTGCCTACTTTTGATGTTTCGCAATTAAAAAGTACTTGGGAAACATTTATTGCACGCGATATGAAAGAAATAGAACTTGATTTTGCTAAAAAAGAAATACAACAATGAAAGTGCATTTATTCTTTGAGCAATCCGGCACGTGGAAACGTGCCTTTGCTAATTATGGCATCACCGCATACGATTATGATATTGAGAATCAATTTAACCAAACCGATTTCCAATACGACCTATTCACGGAGATTGAGAACGAATATCAAAATATGCAGACGTTGGAGCGACCGAATCCGGCGAGCCGGGTATTCAATGGTATAGGTAGCAAAGATTTGATAATCGCATTTTTCCCTTGCACGTACTTTTGCGAAAACAATATGTTGTATTTTACCGGTCAGAACTTTAATTATCGTAATCAGCCTAAAACTACCGTATTGAACGATATTATAGACCGTGCCGAAAAACAGCATTATTTTTATAAAACGTTGCTTAAATTCTGTTATATCGTTGAGAATTGCGGATATAAATGTATTATCGAAAATCCTAACTCACCGTTGCATTTCCTTACAAATCATTTTCCGTACAAATGTTATGTAGATAGAAACAGAAATTTGCGCGGTGATATATTCTATAAGCCAACGCGCTATTATTTTATCAATTGTAAGCCGCATAACCTTATGTCTTATTCTGTTACGCCTAAGCAAATTAAGCGTATTAAGTATATGAATCACGGTATCGGACGCAGCCTTATGACTGATGAATATGTTTCTACATTTATTGCCGATGTAATTTTGGGAATCAGCACCCAAAAAATACAGCAAAAAGAGATTATTTTTTGAGTTAAATGTTTGTTTTATTGAAATATTCGCTATCTTTGTGCCGTTAAATAAATCGAACACAAACACAAACACTCATATACCCACTCTCTTTTTTGAAAGCCGCATTGTGAAATGTGGCTTTTTTTTGTGCTTTTTTACTCTTTTTTTGTGCCGTTTTTATCTTACTATACGGTAATGAAAGTATAGGTTTTTTATTGGTTTTGCCATAGGTTTTTGAAAGGTTTGAACTATTTTGTCGTTTGCGAGGAAAAAAGTCTTAAAAAACAAAAATTTTTGCATAATCACTCAAAAAAATGCTTTGAGTTTAAAAAATAAACTCGTAGTTTTGTAGACGTTTAATTTTTAATTAATTGATTATGCCACGACTTGATTATTTTACACCTACACAAATATTGTATAGGAATCCGAAAATTGCCAAAATTTGGAACGCGCCGCAAATAGGCTATCTCCTTATGCTAAGGCTTATTAAGGGAAAAAAATTAAAACGCGGTTGCCTTGTGTCCGAATCCGATGTAAAAAGTTTATTCGATTTCACTTTTAATCCTAATCCCACGTAATTGTCAGTTTAAGCCGTCAATTACCATTGATTGAGTAACATTTTAACTTTGTCGCCAACATTGTTAAAGTGTTACTTTTTTTTAAGTAGAAAAATTATTATTGTGTTTGCCGGAGCAATCCGGCAATCTTTTAAAAACAATTGTAATATGCACCCTTTATTACTGATATTGTTAATTGGCGGAGGTATCGCGGCATTTAGTCTGTTTAAGACGGCTAAGGCGGCAAAGAACCTTAATTATAGTATTTCGGGATTCAAGATATACCGCGTTGAATTGTTGAAAGGTAAGGTTATATTTGAGTTAACCGCAAAATTCTCTAATCCCGAATCACAGCCTATATTTATTAACTATGTAGATATTACCGCATACGTTGATAGCGTATATCAGACTTTTACCGAAAACGGACAGACAAAATATGTTATCCAAAAGACCGGCAATAAGATAGCCACATTGACGGAAAATACAACCCTTGAAATCAAAGCCGGACAGATAACCACCAAAAAGTTATATCCCGAAGTTTCCCTTACAAATCTTGCTTTATGGGGCGGACTGAAAATGATAGACCGTTTGCAAGGTCAGAGCGGAAATATTAAGCCTAAAAACGTGCTTATCAAAGGTAATGTAAAAGCAGAGGGAATCACATTCCCGATTGAGGTTGTTGTACCATTCAATTAATTGCGTATGTACGGAGTAACAGACAGCGGCATAGTTAACGGACTTGGCAAACCAACCATAAAGTTTGAGTTTGACACCAACGATGAATTAAAACGTTTCCTTAACGACAACAAAGAAACGTTAATCGAAAACTATGTTGATGTTGAGCCGGAGAGCGAACCCGAACCAACCCCAAAACAACGCAAAAGATTGAACGGCATAGGGCAGCCACCGGCGGACGTTTTCAACGTGCCGGAATCACGATTGAAATGTGGCGGATTTGTGCCTACATACGAGAGATTAAGCGATTATTCGCACCTTATCGACAATGCCGACCATACCGACCAATTAACCGGCTATGGATTTGACAAAGCAACAATTGATACCCTAATAGATACTTGCCAACGTTATTATAAGCAAGTTGCCAAACTTGCAGCGCATCTAAAAGCCGACACACCGGCACAGAGCGCGTTTAACGTTTGGCATTGGCTACACACCAACATTAAATACAATTACGATGCCGCCGGAAAAGAGGAAATTCGTACACCGGCACGCACTTGGGCAGATCGTCAAAGCGGCGTTGATTGTGATTGTTTGAGTGTATTTACCGCGTGTTTGTTGCTAAATATGGGATATGCACCTAAATTTGAAATTGTGGCATTCGCTAACAAACCGCAATATTCGCATATATTTGTTAATCTTGACGGTATGGCAATTGATAGAGTTTTGCCTACATTTAATCGCCGTCCGTCCTTAATCACAAAAACACTATTTATGGATATTCCCGTATATCGTTTATCCGGCGTTGAAGATGTGGCATTACAAAACACATTGCAAGGCTTATATGATAGCACGCTATCAAAGGTAGCCGCCGGAACTGCAAGCAAAAAAGACAAATTGGATTTTCGCAAAACACAAGTTTTGGTTACTCTGCAAGGTACAGATTACAACGCATTTCGACTTGCCGGAATTATAATGCCTTACGTCAAAGATATTGACGAGCAAGGCGGATATTATTTTGACAATGAGGAAATTGCCGGACTTGCCGCCGCCGGAGAAAACGAACTTGTCGCCGCTGAATTAAGAGGTGCAGACGAAATCGAACTTGGTAAACTTTTCAAAAAACTCAAAAAAGCAATTAAGAAAGTTGCTAAAAAGGTTGCCACCGGCGTTAAGAAAGTTGCAAAAGCCACTACCACAGCCGTTAAGACCGTAGCAAAGCAAACCGCCAAAGTTACAAAAGCCGCTGTAAAATCCGCCGCAAACGCAGTGCGAGCCACCGCCAACGTGGTAAAAGCCGGAGCGCAAGCCGCCACCGGCAAGGGTGCAGCCGCCAAAGCAACACTCAAAAAAGCCGGACAGCAAGTTAAAAAAGCCGTTGTACAACCGGTTAAAACCGTTGCTAAGGCTACACAGCAAATTGTTAAAAAAGCCGTTGTACAACCGGTTAAAACAGCCGTTAAGGTTACAGTTGTACAACCTACAAAAGCCGTTGCAAAAACAACTGCAAAAGTTGTAAAAGCCACCGCAAAGGCAACCGCTAAGGCTGTAAAAGCCACCGGCAACGCTATTAAAAAAGTTGTACAAGCAACTATTAAAGTAGCCGGAAAACTCTTTAAGGTTATATTTGTAAAACTCAATCCGGTAACTGTATTATTGCGCAATTCATTACGTCTATTAATAGCGATTAACTTTTTGGGTATGGCTACCCGATTGAACGTGTCGAATATGGCAAAAACCGCCGCAATTGCCGCCGGATATACAGAGCAAATGTGGAATGATAGCCAAAAAGCAAAAGACCGTGTAATAAGGTTTTTCACTAAGTTAGGCGGAAAAAAATCCAACATCGAAAAAGCAATAATCAACGGTGCAAAGAAAAAAGCAATCTTTAAAAAAGATTATAAGCCAACAAGTAAGATTGTTGAAAGCGGCGAAGATAATGCCACATTGTCGGGTAATGCTCCAATCCTTAACGGATTTGACGGATTATGCGGACCGGTAACAATAGGTAGCGCATTGGCAGCCGTTGGCGGATTTATCGCTAAAATTTGGAAATGGATTGCTAAGATTGTGCCGAAAGCCGCAAAAGCCGTAGCCACAGCAACTAAGAAAACCGGTCAAGCAATTGCCAAAGCCGCAAAAGCAACTACAAAAGCCGTTGCCACCGTAGCAAAAAAGACTGGCACCGCAGTAGCCACAGCAGTAAAAAAGACCGGCGCATTGGTTAAAAAAGTTGCTGATAAAGTACCGCAAGGCGTAAAAGATTCAGTTAAAGATACGGTTAAAAATGTTGCAAACACCTTGAAAGATAATGCAATTAATAAGTTGCAAGATAAAATCGCAAAGAAAACCGAAAACAAGGAATTGCCGCAGCCACAAACCACTACTAATAATTCAAACTTGCCTTTGATTTTGGGCATCGCCGCCGGTACTCTGTTAGTTGGCGGCATCGCAATAGCAGCAAGCAAAAAGAAAAAACGAGCATAACATTTAATTAATAATTATAAATATTTAATATTATGGCATTTATAAGAAAAAATTGGCAAAAAAGCGCGGGTGCAAATGCCGTTAACGCACTTATGCGCGTTGGCGGAGCCGGCGTTACGGCAGTAGCCACAAACTATATTTCAAAAAACGCGACCGGTAGTGGCTTAAAAAAGACACTCGGCAATTTGGCAGCACCGGCAATGACGGCGATTGGCGTAATGATAGACCTTATCGCCGACAATGACAATATCCGTGCATTCGCACAAGGTATGTACACCTTTGGCGCACTCAAAACCGCATCTAAGTTTATTACCGTTATGGGAATCAATGGCATTGAAGACGATGCAATTATGAACGGTGCGGAAATTCTCAACGGAAACGAGGAGGAGGAAATTGTTTATGTTGACGAGGACGGCAATGTCGTATCCGGCATTGGTGCAACCACCGAAACAACAACATCAGACCTGCCCGAAGAAATCGCCGCAGCACAAAACGGCGCAGACCCCAACGGAAAAGCCTTTGCAGAGGTAGCCGACTACATCGAGCAAGGCGCAGACAACGCAATTCAAGTCAATGGCATTGACGGAATGGGCGAAGTTGAGGAAGAGGATTACGAGGTTGCAGAATCAATGATGTAACCAACAATCAAATAGAAATCAAATTTATTTATTAACGTAATATTATAGTTTAATATGAAACAGAATCTTAACACACGCAGCCAACTCCTTTTGGCTAAGTATATTAGCAAGATGTCTGCAAGTATGCAAGAGGCGGCACAGAAAGGCGAACTCAAATACACAGACGGCTATTATTTCAAACGTTTTGCGCTCCCCACAGCCGCATCGGGTATGCAAGACTTATTGTTAAACGATGACTCGCAAAAAGATGGCTATTGCTCTATTAGCAAGCAGAAAATCAACAGCGGTTGTGCATTTATGGCAGACCGTTTCACATTCAAGGCATACGCCGTTGCTACATCAAGCCTTGCTGGAGCTGATGCCGGTAGCGTACCATACGGCACAATTGCCGCAGCCACCGCAGTTCCTATTTTGCAGTGCGCAGAACTCGAATTTACCGTAAACGGTGTACGTCAATTTATGGCACCGGTGAACGCATTTAACCACGAAACCATTGGCGCAGACAGCGACAAAGACGGTATCAACGTTTCCGCTCCTTGCTTTATCAACGATGAGCAACTTATGCAGTTCCGCCTACACTTACCTCAATCAAAGAGCATTGATTCGTCAATGTCTGTGTTCGTAGAGGTTTGTATGTACGGTGCAGAATGCCGCATCGCACGTTAATTTGAGAGCCTGACCCACCACAATCAAATAAAAAAGGGGTGCAACTTTGGTTGCGTATGCACTACTCGTACAGTGCACCCCTACAAATTTTAAAGATTTTTGAAAATGAAAGACGTATTATTGCAGACTAAAATTATAACCATACCGGCTACCACCGATTTAAGAGTATACAACACTCTTTTTAAGGCTGATGATTGTTACAAATTTCTATCCGGCGTGGCTACTATTATAAGTGGCAGCGCACCGGTTGCCGATGTATTCCAAATCGAATTAAGGGACGATTACGATACAATTCTATCATTCTCACCCTTTGAAAATTGGTTGAAAAATACTCAATCCGTATCGTGGAATTTGCAAGATTGCTATAAGCCGCTGAAAATTGATGCAATGGGACGTAATTTTTGGCTAAACGTGAAAGTTAAAAATCTTGCCGCACCCTATTCGTTTACCGCGATTTTGAAACAGACAAACACCCCTATTAAGTGTGTCCGATACGATGAGCAAACATTTACCTTTGATGCTCCCACACTTGGACAGAATTATTCGGTTACTTTGCCGTCTAATTACAAATATTGCAAAGGTATCATCGTAACCGGTGGCGACACCGCGCACGAAAGCGGCATTGCCGTAGACTTAAACGACAGTTTAGGCTCTATTTACGACCCTACCCCTATGGTGATGTTGAAACCAACCGTTAACACTCCTTATGATGCCGGATTTTACCCTATTAACTTTGAAAGCGCAAGCCACCAATTGAATGTAAGACTTACCGATATAGGTAATATTTCAAGTGTATACGTGCCTACACCTATTAATGTAACATTCTTATTAGTACGTGAATAATGGTTAATGTATTAGACTATATAGACCGATATTGTAAAGAACGCAAGTTTGGCGATTACGTAATTAAAAGCAATGTAATTACTAAGCCGGATTTTGGTATTATACACCGATTTGCGCCGTCTATTGCTTTTTTCTACCGTGTAGAGATAGACGGTATCATTCAGAATGTCGCTAATCTTGAACGCAATTTATTGAACGTTGCAACGGCAACCGACCATTGGGACTTTTCGCGTATATGCACAATCACCGACAACGGCACAATTCAACACGCTACAAGTGATTTTATCTTTGTCGCCGACAATATGATGAATATTGAACTATTAGAGGGTGATAATGCCGTTTTCCAAACCGTATACGGAGCG
>JAEIGA010004070.1_pt1 | contig 22619 bp, 24 predicted proteins | sample 9270691 | NCBI WGS metagenome assembly JAEIGA01 (sample SAMN17057246, study PRJNA624740) | gut metagenome | biome: biome; isolation source: fecal sample | host: Bos grunniens | place: China: Xizang | collected 2019 | reverse complement strand
TTCTTCTTAATAACCTTATATCCCATTCTAACGTACTCCATAGTTAATTTTTGTTCTTCTTCAATTACCGACATAACGTCAGTAATTTTCAAGCCGTATTTTTGAGCAATCATTCTGCCAAGACTTAATTGGTCGATTGTTCTAACAATTTTTGTTTCTTCTTTCTTTTTGGTAGTAGTTTTTGCCATTTTTATTCTCCTTAATATTCTTTCGCAAACAGCATTGTGCTGTGGTCGCCGTCATCAATAACGAAGATTTTTTCGTTTAGTATTTCTTCGTATTCTTGCTTATAGTTGGTATAGTGAGTTGTACCAAAATTTGGATTTTCTTGGGTTTGCCTTATCGCAAGCGTATCTTCACCGATTTTTTGAAAAGTGAATACTTGCAGATAGTCAAGTTTACTGCAAAACTTTTTTTGTAATTCTATTGCAGACCATATCGCAACCTGTAAATCTTCGGGCACTATATCACTAATACCACTCGTTATGTATTTTTCGTTATCAAACATAAATTTTTCTCCTTATTCGTTTACTTTTGTTCTAAACCGTGTGAATTTGGGCGTTTTTGCCACACTCTCACATGTTTGTAGTGGGGTATGGTATCGGGCAAGGGTTAAGTTTTTCGTTGCAACTCGGTATCGTTCTCGTCCACAAACGGTACACGTTCGTATATAATCACGCCGTTGCCCGAATCTCCGAACACAAACACCCGTTCTCGCCACGACTCGCCGCTCACGGCTGTTATGTACACATCCGATTCGGGCATATTTTCGCCAAGCGAAAATTTAATAGTGGCTTCGTCCGATTCCTTTCGTGTTTCGGCGATTATAAGGTATGACGGCGTTGCTCCACCTTTAATGCAGTTTTCAACTGCTTTTATGGAATTTTCAAGTGCCGTCTTAAATTCTTGACTATATTCTCTTTTGGAAATATAGTCGTTTAACTGTTGTTTTGTTTGAAATTTCTTCATCCGTTCTCCTTTTTTGCATTAAAAAAGGGCTAACGGTTTTTATTCCGTTAACCCTAATTTTAGTTGTTATTCTATTTTCTCTTTCGGCTAAATTCTACTTTTCATATTTATAATATATATTTCAAGTAGATTTATTTGTTTTTTGGCATTTGGTAAAGTATTTTTTCTTTTACAAGGCTTTCGTTTTCCTTTATCCATATAATTTGATTTTTTATAAACTCGGAATATTCTTTCAATTCTTCATCTTCTTTCATTTTTTGTTGATATAAAGCATTGAATTTTTTTGTAAACTCATATACCTCTTTCATTTTTTCTTTATCTTCGCCGTCCAAAATATTCTTGTATAAAGGAACAATAATCTCTTTATCTGAAGTAGCAGTTATATTGTGCAGTAGTTTTTCGAAGATTTTATAAGTTTGATAGAACGATGTTTTTTCTATTGCAATAGATAACCAATTACAAGTTTCTTCTCTTTCGTTTTCAACAGCTTTCATAAGGAATTGAATAACTTTTTTGTTATCGTATTCATCCACCAAAGCAAGTCCTGCTAATTTTTTTACTGAACTATAATCTCCGTTTATTGCCTTCATTTCTAAACTTTTAATTTCTTCCATTGTTCTTAATTCTCCTTAAATAATCTTTCGTATTCTTCTTTGGCTATAATAGTCTTTCCGTCTTTATCTATGTATTTTTTCTCTTTCAACCAATCAAAAACTTCCGAAGCGAGTGGAAAGCCCATAGATAACTTGCTTTGCAATGCTACACGAGAAATATTACCTTCTTCAAAAGCAAATTTTAAGCCTTCTATTTTATGAATAATTCTATTTGCTTTTTCAAGCCCCATTTTCCTTGCTGTTTGTGCATTTTCAAATGCTTTAAAATAATTCTTTTCAACGTAATCGCCATTTAAGTACATACAAGCCATTCTATAATATCCGATATGTATATTGTTTTCGGAGGCAATCTTATATGTTTCAAAAGCCTTTTTATAGTCTCTTTCAATATCCAATCCGTAATAATATAAATGAGCAATGTGGCAATATGCTTTTACACAACCTTTTTCAAGTGCTAAATTATAATATTCGAGTGCTTTTTGAGAAGATTGTTCAACCCCTTCACCGTGAGCATACATATCGCCAATAAGAGAAAAAGCATCGAATTCGCCAAGTTTAACAAGTTCATCCAAACAATTTTTAATACTATCATAGTCTTCAGTCTTGTATATTTCAAAATACTTATCCCATAACTCTTGTATATTCATTTTACTACATCTCCTTAAATAAATTTTCGTATTCTTCTTTGGCTATAATAGTCTTTCCGTCCTTATCTATATATGCCTTTTCTAAAAGCCATTCAAACGTTTCCGAAGCGATGGGGTATCCAATGGAGAACTTTTTTTGTAAAAGTACACGAGAAATTTCGCCATTTTCATAAGCAAGTTTTAATCCTTCTATTTTGGTTTTATACTTTATACAATCTTCTTTTGTGGTTTCTTTCATTGTACTTAAGTGAGAATTTTCTATTGCTACATTGAAATGTTCTAATGCTTTTTTATAGTTTATTTCAACACCCTTTCCATCGAAATAAAGTCTTCCAACATTGTAATATGCTGTTGGTAGTATTTTATCGTTTGCTTCTGCCCAAAAAATGGCGTCGTTAAAGGATTCTAATGCTAAATCATAATTTTGTTCAGTCCCTTCGCCGTGTTCATAGAGATTTCCTATATCATTAAACGCCTTATAGAAGTATTGTTCTGTTGCTTTTTTAAGCCAATTAAATGCTTTTCCCAAATCTTGTTTAACACCTATTCCGTCTCTATACATACAACCGACTTTATATTGAGAGATTTCAAATCCTCCTTCCGCTCCTTTTATATAATATTGAAACGCCTTTTCATAATCTTGTTCGACACCTTCACCATAATAGTACAAAAATCCCATATTGTTAAAGGCGTCGGCGTGGTTATATTCAATTGCTTTCTCAAAACACTTTATTGCTTCATCTATGTTTTGTTCAACACCTTCTCCATTGAGATAAGCAATTCCTAAACCCACATATGCACCAGTACAACCTATACTTAATGCTTTATTGTAATATTCAAAAGCCTTTTCAAATGATTGTTCAACTCCTCGTCCGTCTTTATAATAGTGTGCCATTTCAATCATTGCGTCGCCATTGTTTTTTTCTATGAGTTTTTGAATATAAAGAATTGCCTTTTCATAATTCTTTTCGCCATCAGATTCGCCTGCAATTGTCCAATAAGCAGTTTCAAAACCTAATTCTGCCGATATATAAAGGTATTTTTGAGAAGTTTCCAACGCTATATTATCCGTATCTAAAATTGATTTTTGTTCATATAATTCATATAAACAATAATATGCTTCGGGATTCATTTTTTCATTTATGCTTAATAAATATTCAATGGCTTTTGCTTTATTGTAATTGTTATCTATGGCAAGTTTTGCAATTTCTATAATAGAATCAACATTACCGCTTTCTGCTTGTTTTTCCAATAGTTCAATTTTTTCCATCTTTATTCTCCTTGTATGTTTTCCTTTGTTTTCTTACAGTACTCCTTAAAACTCATTGCTTGATAAGGGTTTAAGGCTTCGCAAAGTGTTTCTATTAAATACTTGTTTTGTTCTTCTATATAGTAATTTTTTGAAGATTTAGACCTTTTGAAGTAATACTCTCCGCAAGAAATAATATGGTTTAGAGCCAAGTCATAAAAATTTTCAAAATCTTCTATTTCACAATCCTCATCAACGGGTAGAGCACAGTATAAGTCGTTAAGAACGCTCCACATTTCTACTGCACGGGTACACTTTTCAATTAACTTTTTCGTTTCGGTATTATTTATAGAATTAACGTCAATCTCTTCTAAAAGCGTTTCTATCCCGCCAAAATAGAAGTTGTTGTCCGACTCAATAAAATCTCTAAAATCATTGCCTTGTTTGTCAAGCATTCTATCGGGGTAAAATACATTTTCTAAAAGCATTCCGTTTTCTATTATGTACTTGACTATATCACGCTTTGAAAAGGGGTTATATGATAAATCTTCAAGTTTTCGCTCAATGGGGGCGTTAGAGTTAAGTATAAATTCCGCACGCTCTCTCTGCTTTTCAGTAGAATTAAACTCCCTATCGTAAACGTATCTTGCATAGGCATTAAGATTATTTGGGTCTTCCGTTTTACTTTCGCTTACTTTTTTAAGTTCCACCTTGAAAGAGATAGTTCGCACCTTGTTTTCATCAAAGCGAACTCTATATGCGCCATCTACAATTCTTTCGATAGTTCCTCGCCCCAAAATCTCGTGTATAACAGTGTCGCCAACGTTAAATTTTGCTTTAACCGTTTGTAATGGTAAATTCGGGTTAAGTCTATTGATATAAGACTTTGCCCATTCGGTATAATCAGGGGAAATCAACCCCGTTTTCTTAAACGCATTTTCTTCTATATCAAAGATAAACCTTGACGGAGCAAGTTGCATTTGACCGTTTGAATTCATTTCGCAGTCGGTAAGCACAAGCCTTTCTTCCGCACGTGTCATTGCAACGTATAAAAGCCTTCTTTCTTCTTCTATTTCTTCAAGCGTATTCGTTTGAGAAGAAGGGAATATTCCTTCGTTTAGTTGACACACGAACACGTTCTTAAACTCTAAACCCTTTGCAGTATGAACGGTCATCATTTTAACGCAGTCGGCTTTATCGTTTCTATCGGCACTTGTTATCAATGCAACGTTGTTTAGATAGTCTGAAAGTAATACCTTTTCTTTTGCTTCCGTTTCATATTCACGGATAGAGTCTTTTAGTTCGGCAACGTTGTCAAGCCTTTCTTGGTCTCCATCTTCCATAAGCATTTTTTCATAACCCGTTTCTTTGAGAATATAATCGAGCAAATCGTTTATGGAATACTTTTCTTTTAGTTCCTTTATATTCTCTATAAGGTCAACGTATTCGCTTGCACCCGTACCCATAAATAAAGGGTTAAAACGGTTGTTATATAACGCCGTATACAGCGTTGTTCCGTATGCATCGGCTTCTTCTCGAATAAAGGCAATCCTTGTTTTGCCTATGCCACGAGCAGGCACATTTACCGTTCGCAAGAATGAAACGTCGTCAGTCGTTTCCGCCATTTGAAGATATGCTATAACGTCCTTAATTTCCTTTCGCTTATAGAAAGCAAAACCGCTAAATATAACATATGAAAGTTTGTTTCTAATCAACGCTTCTTCTATCGCACGGGAATTATTGTTGTTTCTATAAAGCACGGCACAGTCGTTAAGCGAGCCACCTTGTTTTACTATTTCCGCAATTTGATTTGAAATATAATCGCACTCGTCTTTTCGTGTTTTGGCGTGGTGGTATTCTACCGATAAGCCATCTCTTTTAACGGGTTTTAATTGCTTTTCAATTCGCTTTGTGTTTTTAGTTATAAGCGAATTACTTGCTTTAAGTATTTGTGGGGTAGAACGATAGTTGGTATCAAGTATAATAGTTTTAACGTCCTTAAACACCTTGTCAAAGTCAAGGAAGAAATCAACGTCCGCACCACGAAATGAATATATGGTTTGGTCGGGGTCTCCGACTATAAATAAGTTTCCGTTATTATTTGAAAGAAGCGACACTAACTCATACTGTTCGGGGGAAACGTCTTGAAATTCATCTACTTGAATATACTCAAAATAGTTGCTCCATTTTTCGCTAAATTCCTTGTCCGTCTTTAATAGATACAAGGTAAAATATATAAGGTCGGCAAAGTCTAAATAAAAGTTTTTTCTTTGCTCTTTTAAGTATTCGTTTATGATAAAATCGGTTGAAGTCTTATTCTCAACGTTAAGGTTTGAAAAGGTTTTAACGCTCTCGATAGATACAAGTTCGGGGATATATTTAAGGTCGTGTTTATACACTTCTATTCGTGTAAGCACGTTTGAAAAAGTATTGTTTTTTAATTTTAACCCGTTCTTTTCATATATCTCACGTAGTAATTCTTTTTGGTCTTCAATATCTAATATCTTAAAGTTTTTTGGGTAGTTTAATCTATGTATATCAAAAGATAAAATCTTTCTGCAAATACTATGGAACGTGCCGATATAACCGCCGTCTTCATCGGGCATAAAGTCCCGAATTCGCTTTTTCATAACGTTCGCCGCCTTGTTAGTAAAGGTCACCGAAAGTATGTGTTCGGTTGGCACACCCAAAGCCTTTGCTATATACACGTATCGGTGGGTAAGCACCCTTGTTTTTCCGCTCCCTGCACCTGCAACAACCCGAATATACCCTTCCGTTTCACAAACAGCCGATTGTTGCTCGTTATTTAACTTGTCTAATATTCGTTTTGCTTCCATACTTTTTTCCTTTTGTTCTTGTTTTTGTTCTATTATATCAAGTCTTTATGTCTAAATTAGTCATATTAAAGTTGATTTTTGAGTTAGAGTAAGAAAGCCTTGAAAATTTCAAGGCTTTTTACGAATTTTAGATATGTTTGTTAATTCAAAATTATAGTATAGCCCTTCTTTATGAAAGGAAAAATTACAGATGAAACACTTTTCAAATTCGTTTGAGATAATTATGCTAAAATCTTCTATATTATAATAAGACAAATCATCTTTTCTGTTATAGTTATAGATTTCTATACATACAACCTCATTTGAATCGAGTGTATTATATTGCTTGAAAGGAATGTTGTTTATTAAAATTTTTTCTATGTGAAAATTTTTTCCAATATTTTTTAATTCAAACTTTCCCAAACAATAATTATACCACCTAATTTCATCATCGACGTTATTCTTGTTGATGTGAATTTTTATTGTTTTATTTGGCTTTGTTTCCTCTAAAGGTATTATGATTTTAGGGAAGGCTTTCTTTCGTTCTTTAATCTTTTCAATAACTTTCGGTATAATCATAAATACGCTTTTAAGAATATCTAATATTTTTTCCACTATTTTAATTTCATCAACACCAATTGTCTTCTGCAATTTTCATAATTACTACATAAGTGATGAAGAGCACTACTGCAATAATTATTATCCACCATATACCATAAACAATACCGTACAACACTAATGAAACGCCACAGGCTAAAATCGCCATAATGTATCCAAGCGCAATTAACCCTTCAGATAATTCATTCATTCCAACAATACCTACAATGTAAGCACCACCATACAATAAACCTAATCCACCGAGCAAAATACCTTGCCAAAAACTTAGTTCATCGTTATTGCCCGAACAACCTGTCAATGTAAATATTAAAGTCAAGCATAATAGTATAAAAGTTGTTTTTTTCATTTTATAGTCTCCCTTTTTATAATTTTTAGAAAAAGATGGCTATACCCGATAATAAAGTACAAATCATACCAACTATTATAAAAGTAAATGGTATATATACATCGCAATCACCTTCAACACCAAGTAATCCGCCAACAAAACCTATTATTGTCCCTATAACTGCTACGATGCCTATCCATAAAGGGGCGCTAATGCAAAAAGCAATAATTATTGCTACAAGGCTTACTATTGCTTTGATTACATGTATAGACATTGCAAAATCAGAATCCAATGCTAATGTTAAAAAAGATGCCGATGTTGCGGCAATTAATAAAATTCCTACTAAAATATTCATAAGTTTTCTCCTTATAAAATTTTCTAATTAAAACTATTTTTCCGTTATCTAGTTGGATAATTTTTCATAATGCTTAACTTTTCTGCTGTATATCTTTTTTGAATTTCACATCTTTGAGCAGGTGTTTTTGCCTGTCTCATCTCATTGGTTTGACGACGTAAAGCATCTGTTAACGCTTCTTTTTTTGTCATTGGTTGTTGATTTGATTTGTAATAATTCATAATTTTTTCTCCTATAAAAAATTTCCTACAAATAAAAAAGTGCGCCTACCGAAGTAAACGCACAAAAAACGCAAACTCCGTTAGTCGCCAAACCAATATTATATATAGGTGTATTCACACTTACATAATTAGAATTTGCATTTTTATCAAATTCATTGTAAGCGTGAAAAAAGTATACTTTCCCTTTAAAATAGAAAAACACACCTAAATTGAATATATAAAATTGATTTGGCAAAATTATTTTACCACTTTTTATTATATATGTCAACTGCTTTAAGAATTTACCCGTCTTATCGTAGATAAAAGTGAAGTTAATCGATTTTCTGAAAAGTACGGTAAAATCTTATCGTTAAAGTCGGTAAAGCGTAAAAATGCTTGCTTTGCATACTTATCGGGGTTGCCGTATTGAACGACGTATCTAAGTCCAAAGGCAAATTCTTTTAACTCAAAAAGTCGTTCAAGTGGGGCATTCCAACCTTGCAGAACGTTATCGCTTCCATGCAAAATAAACACCGAACGAGTTTGTTTTTCATCATACTTTCGTTGATATTTTATAACGTTCTCTAACAGTTTTAACCCTTCGCCTAAATTCGGGTTTCCGTTAGTTGTTATTCGCTTGAAAGGGTGCAAAATCTTTGCTTTGTCGTTATAACCGATTATATGCAGTTTTGCCTTTCCTTTCTCAAAGTTTAATGCACGTGAATACTTGTTAAGAATAGTTTGTAATTTTTCTTTGTTCGTTTGCATTCTAAACGAAGTATCAACAAGTATATATATGTTTGTGATTTGTTTCATAATGATTCTCCTTTTTGTTTTTGAAATGAAAAAAGGCACTTGGTTTTCCCAAATGCCGAAAATTGAGCCGAGCGTTCCCGCTCCACCCCCGAATAATAGTTTTTGCCGAACAATAGTTATTGATTAACCCCTTTCGGGGCAGTGGTAAGAAAGATTATTCAAGGCAACTAACACTAATTACCCCAACATCCCCAAATTCCCCAACTTTTTTGAAAGAGGGACATATAAAAAATTTCTACACCTTAACGTTAAGGCATAGTCCTTGTTTTTGCCAAAATTCCCATTTTATCACAACCCTTAAAATTCAGGGCAAGTCCGTTTTTTGAGTTTTTGAGCAGTTTTTAACACGACCTAAAACTCGCCCCAAATTCCCCAAAATTTTTTGAAGACAGATATGTAAATCTACTTTTTATCGTTTAACGATTATATATAAAAACCCTTAAAAGCCTATATTTCGCATCAAAAACAGCGTTTTTTAGTGTTTTCATAAGCCTTTAAGGGTTTTTCGTTTAAAAATCAAAACACACTCCCGTTCTATCTAAACTTTTAGATTTTGGAAGTGTGTATGAGTGGTGACCCCTACGGGAATCGAACCCATGTTACCACCGTGAAAGGGTGGTGTCTTAACCGCTTGACCAAGGGGCCTTCTTTGGCATGTCTGCCATATATGCACCGACGTTTCCGTCGTTTATTTGCTGGTAGCGGCGGTCAGATTCGAACCAACGACCTGCCGGGTATGAACCGGCCGCTCTAACCAACTAAGCTACGCCGCCATAACTCATTTATTAACCTTTCTATCAACAAATGCTTATGTATTATAACTAAAATTGGCAACATTGTCAATTACTTTTTAGCGGTTTTTTAAAAATTTTTTAAATAAATATTTTTTTATTTCTTACTACCATGTTTTTGCAAGAAAAAACCTTGCAAACCGCTTATAAACCCAAAAATCTTTTTACATATCTTTCGTTATAATTTTTGCAGTCTAATATTACAAAAGTATCTGTACTGCCAAAATCATAATCACTAAAAACATCTTTGGATAAAAAAGCACCAAAACTGATATATGCCCTTATTAGCGGTGGCAAAGAACGGCGAATTTCAGCAAAATCAAGTTGCTCTTTTGGCAAAAGTTCAATTTGCTCTTTATCTAAACACTCAATGTGATAATTTGGGTCGTAATGATTATATGCGATATAGGATATCTGCTCTTGAATAGCCTTTTTATCCACACCGTAAAAACTTGCCTCACCTATGATATATCTATAATCATTTTCCATAATATGCTTAATTATAAAGCGGAGCAAAAGCATTAAAACCATACTACCCCTGTACTCTTTTTTAACAACAGAACGGGATAACTCTGCGATTTTCTCTCCACTGTTTTTTAAGGAAGAAATATCAAACTCCCCTTCGCTTACAAAAGATGCTCCCAAAGGCAAATCATCAGAAGTTATAATGCGATAACAACCAACAACTTGCTTTGTTTCATTATCAATGCATATAGCAAGTTTTCCATATTCATCATAAGCGTTAACATCAATACCACTCTCATTAACTTTGTCTGAACGATATTCTAAAATAAGTTCATTATAACGCAAAGCGTAAGTTTGCATTTTTTCTTGCTTGGTTTCGGCAAATTTAACGGTAAACTTTTCCATTTAAAACTCCCAAATAATATATGTACATATTATACCATTTTTTCAGCCCCTACACAAGCAATTTTAAATATTTGTTGAAAAAACAACAAATATTTTCATAACAAATAACTCCCCAATGTTTGTGGGGAGTTTATTTACATAAAGATTAACAGTTATAATATTTTTCGAATTCGGCTGGGTGAGGAATTTTTGATAATTCCGAGCATTCTTTTCTCTTTGTTTCGATGAATTTTTTAATCAAATGTTCAGGGAAAACGCCACCTGCCGTCAAATATTCATAATCGTTTTCAAGTGCGGTTAAAGCATCTTCTAAACTTGTTGGCAAGCCTTGTAATTTTGCCTTTTCTTCTTCTGGCAAGTTGAACAAGTTAAAGTCATAAGGTCCCCAACCGTTTTCTTTAGGGTCAATCTTATTCTTAATACCATCAATACCAGCCATAAGAATTGCTGAATAGCAGAAATATGGGTTGCAAGTTGCATCTGGATTACGAAGTTCAAATCTTCTTTCTTCTGGTTGTTTAGCGTACGCTGGAATTCTTATAACAGCACTTCTGTTTGAAGTTGCATAACCAACGGTCACAGGTGCTTCAAAGCCTGGAACTAAACGCTTAAATGAGTTAGTGCTTGGGTTTGTTATCGCACAAAGCGAACCAATATGTTTAAGCAAGCCACCGATAAAGTAATGTGCTTCTTTACTCAAATGAGCGTATCCATTATCATCACTAAACACAGGCTTTCCGTCCTTAAACAACAACATATGCACGTGCATACCGTTTCCTGCTTCGCCATAAACAGGCTTTGGCATTAAGGTTGCACTCTTGCCATACTTTAACGCAGTGTTTTGGATGATGTATTTAATCATCATTGTGCCGTCTGCCATTTTTGACATTTTACCAAGTTTTGGTTCGATTTCGAACTGACCGCTTGCACCAACTTCTGGGTGGTGATATTTAACAGGAATGCCTGCCTTTTCAATAAGCATACACATTTCACTTCTACATTCGTAAGAGTTATCGAAAGGCTTTGCGATATGATAGTTCTTTTGTTTAGGAACAACCCTACCAAAACCTTCAACGTCGCTGTTCCAGTAAGAATTTACTGCATCTAAACTCATACTAATACTGTTAGGTTTAACTTCCCAACCGATGTTATCAAAAAGGTAGAACTCAAATTCAGGGAGAATAAACATTTCGTCTGCAATCCCTGTATCTTTTAAGTACTTTTCTGCTGCTAAAACAATATTTCTTGGATATTGAGCGAGTGGTCTATTTTCTGGATAATCGATAATCATAGCATTACCGCTCATAGAAAGGGTTGGAATTTCGCAAAATGGGTCGATATAAGCGGTGTCTGGGTCTGGAATAAAGACCATATCGCTTTTTTCAACCACAGCGTAGCCATAGTTAGACGCATCAAAACCAATACCGTCTCTCATAACTTCTGCTGAAAAACTGTTAGCAGGAATTGTCACGTGGCGGAATTGACCGTTGATGTCAACCATCTTAAAGTCAACCATTTGAATATTTTGTTCTTTAATTATATCCAAAACTTTTTGAATTTTTTTATCCATAATAACTCCTTAAATCCCATTAGCCTCTTGGAGAATAGTTAGGGGATTCTTTTGTGATTGAAATGTCGTGTGGGTGTGATTCAACTAATGATGCACTTGAAATCTTAACAAATTGTGCTTTCTTGCGTAAATCATCAATAGTGCGTGTTCCACAGTAGCCCATGCCTGCCCTGATACCGCCACACATTTGGAAAACGATGTCAGAAAGTGCCCCACGATAAGGAACCCTTCCTTCAACGCCTTCTGGAACGAGTTTTTTAGCATTTTCTTGGAAGTATCTATCTTTACTACCACAAGCCATAGCAGGAAGAGAACCCATACCTCTATAAACCTTGAAACTTCTGCCTTGGTAAATTTCAATTTCGCCTGGGCTTTCTAACGTGCCAGCGAACATACTTCCAATCATAACTGCAGAAGCACCGCCACCGATTGCCTTTGTGATGTCACCACTATACTTAATACCGCCGTCAGCAATAACTTTCTTGCCGAATTTTTCAGCACGTTCAGCACAATCCATAACAGCCGTTAATTGTGGAACGCCAATACCTGCAACGATACGAGTTGTACAAATAGAGCCTGGGCCGATACCGACCTTAACAACGTCTGCACCAGCATCGATAAGTGCTTCGGTTGCATCAGCCGTTGCAACGTTGCCTGCAATGATTGGTAAGTTTGGATAAACTTCTTTAATTTTTGAAACCATTTTAAGAATGTTTTGTGAGTGGCCGTGTGCACTGTCAACAACGATAATATCTACCTTTGATTTTACAAGAGCATCAACCCTTTCCAAAGTGTTGACAGAAACGCCAACTGCAGCACCTGCTAAAAGTCTGCCGTTTGCATCTTTTGCAGAGTTTGGATATTGGATTGCCTTTTCAATGTCTTTAATGGTTATAAGACCTTTTAAGTAGCCCTTTTCATCAACGATAGGTAATTTTTCAATTCTATGTTTGCCAAGAATTTGTTGTGCTTGTTCAAGCGAAGTGCCAACAGGTGCTGTCACCAAATTTTCCTTGGTCATTATGTTTTCAATAGGTTGTTCAAAATTACTTTCAAAACGCAAGTCTCTGTTTGTTAAAATACCAACGAGTTTACCTGCTTTTGTGATTGGAACGCCACTTATGCGGTATTTTTCCATAAGTTTAAGTGCATCAGTCACGTGATTTTCTGGCTCTAAAAAGAATGGGTCGGTTATAACGCCGTGTTCACTTCTCTTTACCCTGTCAACGTGTTGTGCTTGCTCATCAATCGACATATTCTTGTGAATAATACCGATACCACCTTCTCTTGCCATAGCGATTGCAAGGCGAGATTCGGTGACCGTGTCCATTGCGGCAGACATAAGTGGAATGTTAAGTTTAATGCCTGGTGTTAGATTAGTTGACAAGTCAACGTGTGCTGGTACGATATCACTTGCTTGTGGAACCAACAAAACGTCGTCAAAAGTTAAGCCTTCTTTAATAATTTTGCCCATGTTTTTCTCCTTTTATGGTTTTATCCTAATTTATTTATATCTTGATTTATTGAAACGATTTGTGCTTCTCTATTTACTTGTTGATATTTTAATTCGGTGCCCAAATCGTTGTCCATACTGCTTAAATAACTTTGAAGTGCGGTTATAATTTTGCCCTTTTGCTCTGCTGAAAAATTGTTCAAGTTAGAATCAATCAACTGCGTAAACGGATTAAACTTGGTGTATCCCAACACGTCCGCATACGAGCGACAGAACGATAAGGCGTTGTCCAATTTGCCGTTATCAAACAAAATGGTTGCATAAAACGCTGAATAATATTCTTCAGTTTTCATACTGTTTGGCGATAATGTTTGGTTTCTTGTTTTACAATACACCACAAACTCATCGTGGGTAATAAATTCGCCCAAATAGTTTTGCAAACTTATTTTATCATCTGCACCGTAAGCGTTGTCGATTAAAACAAAAAGGTCGTCTACGCTTTCGGTTTTGTGATACTGCATTTCATAAAAATATTTTGACGCAGAATAACTGCCTAAACTTTCAAAGCCTTTTGCAATTAACTTTGGATTAGTTGAACAGAGTATGCCAAAAACAATCGCCAAGACACTGACAATTGCACAAATGACTATTACTGCCGTTTTTATAACTAATTTTTTCATATTTCCCCAAAGTCTTATATGTATTTTATCTATTTTAACAAAGTTTATATAAAAAATCAATAATTTAAGAGCAAAAAATTTTAATTCCTAGAATTAAGTGTGCATTTTTCTCATACAAATATTTCAAAAGGTGATTTTTATGAAAAGATTTTTGTGTTATTTATCAATTTTTGTATGCGTTTTTTTGCTCTTTTGCGGTTGCCAAGCCCAAAATACCCTTTCCCCTTACGTAAGTGAATTGCGGTCTAACTGTTATCAAAGTCAAGACAGCGAGTTTGATATTTTTGCGGGTTATGGTTTTATTGAAGTCAACAAGAGTTTTGACGGCAAAAAAAGTCAAACAATGCACGTTCTAACCTTTAGGTTAAACCAAGTTCAAAACGATACCATTACATATAACGTGGCCTTAAACTTTAACGGCAAAGAGTATAAAAGCACGTTTAAGTTAAACCCCGTTTCGCACAATTTAACGGCTTTTTTGCCTGTTGAAAATTTTAATCTAAACGAGTTTGAAATTAGCGTTTCTTTCGGCTCGGAAACAAAGGTTGTTAAAATGAAATCTACCCTTGTTAAAGGCACAATATCTTATACAAAAGCACTTTCTTGTTTGCAAAAAAGCCAAGGCGAATTGCTTAAAACTTACTATAATTCCAACGGCGATTTTAACGCTGAAATTACCTTAAGAGTTCTTGTTAAAGATAACCGCTCTTATTGGTACGTTGGGCTATCAAACTCAAACGGCACAAAGGCACTTTTGCTTGATGGATTAACCGGAAAGGTGCTTGCGATTAAAGACATCTTTTAACAAATGCACATACATTTATGGTGACAAAAATATAAAGACAATAAAGACAAAAAGCGACCTTTTGGTCGCTTTTTTATTCTTCAATCATATAAACTTTTTTCATTACCACAGGTTCAACAGGCACGTCGTCATAATATCCCCAACGTGTTGTTTTAACACCCGCAATATCCAACACTGCTTGCAAACTTTCTTCATCACAAACCTTGCCGAATGCAGCGTATTGAGCATCCAAATATGCTTGGTCATCAGCACAGATAAAGAATTGTGAAGATGCTGAATTTGGCATCATTGTTCTTGCCATTGAGATTACGCCGATACCGTGGTGAAGGTCGTTTTTAACACCGTTCATTGCAAATTCGCCCTTAATGGTTTTTGGTGCTTTTTTCTCAACCAAACCGTTGTTATAAGTAAAGCCACCACCTTGTATCATAAAGCCTGCGATTACCCTGTGGAAACACAATCCGTCGTAAAACCCGCTCTTAACAAGGTCGATAAAATTTTCGACCGTGATAGGTGCGTGTTCAGGGTAAAGTTCTAAATTAATCTTCTTTCCGTCGGTAAATTCTATACAAACTTTTTTCATTTTTTTCTCCATTATTTCTTAACGTTAAAGTTGTCTTTTAAGGAAACGATTTCGCTTAAAATTTCCTTGCCATTTCTTTCTAAACGCTTAAAATATCCCGTTCTGATAAGTTGATAGCAAACGTCCTTATCGTTAGCAAAAACATAAGGTTCTACCTTACCGTTAAACACTTTAACACTGTCAAAATTCATACGTTCAGCAAAGTCTTGCCCAGCATATTCTTCGTCCTTTAACAAGTGGCCATATTGGCGAATTTCCGTGTCGATTGCAGTGCTTTCGTTTACCCATTGGATAACGCCTTTGCACTTAATTCCAGAAGTGTCTTCCCCACTCTTACTTTCAGGGAAATAGGTGCATAAAATTTCTTTTACGTCACCGTTTTCATCTAAAACAACGTCATCGCACTTAACGATATATGCACCTTTAAGTCTAACAAAACCGTCCTTTTTCAAGCGGAAATATTTTGGTGGTGGGTCAAGTGAAAAGTCATCAGCGTCAATAAATAAGTTTTTAGAAAATTCCACTTTTCTAACACGCTTAACTTCTTCGTTAGGGTTAATTTCAAAATCAACTTGTTCACTCTTTCCATCTGGATAGTTAGTTATAGTTAGTTTAATAGGCTTTAAAACTGCCATAGCACGCTCTGCGTGGGCGTTTAGGTACTCTCTAATGCAAGCCTCTAAATAACTAATTTGAACTTCTGAATTTGCCTTGCTTACGCCAATTCTTGCACAGAAATCTTTTAATGCGTCCGCTGGGATACCCCTATTTCTTAAACCTGTTAAAGTTGGCATTCTTGGGTCGTCCCAACCGTCAACAAAACCTTCTTCAACAAGTTTTTTAAGATACCTTTTGCTCATAACAAGGTTGGTGACGTTAAGGCGGGCAAACTCAATTTGCCTTGGCTTTGGATTAAAGCCGAGTTCAATGCCAACCCAATCGTAAAGTGGGCGGTGGTCTTCAAACTCTAACGTGCAAAGCGAGTGAGTTATGCCTTGCATATAGTCGCATATAGGGTGTGCATAGTCATACATAGGATAAATGCACCACTTATCCCCCGTTCTGTGGTGGGTTTGACGCAAAATTCTGTAAATTACAGGGTCACGCATATTGATGTTTGGCGATGCCATATCAATCTTTGCCCTTAAACATTTTTCGCCGTCAGCAAATTCGCCGTTTCTCATAGCCGTAAAGAGTGCAAGGTTTTCTTCAACACTTCTATTCCTATAAGGGCTTTCCTTACCAGGTTCGGTTAAGGTGCCACGGTTTTTACTTATTTCTTCTGGCGACATATCGCAAACAAACGCCTTGCCTTTTTTGATAAGTTCAACGGCAAAGTCGTAAATTTTTTCAAAATAGTCAGATGCATAATTTTCTATATCCCAAGTAAAACCAAGCCATTTTATATCTTCCTTAATAGCGTCAACAAACTCGGTTTTTTCTTTTGATGGGTTAGTGTCGTCAAAAAACAAATTGCATTTTCCGTTATATTTTTCTTTCATACCGAAATTTATGCAAAGGCTTTTTGCGTGACCTATATGCAAATATCCGTTAGGTTCAGGTGGGAAACGGGTGTAAACGCTGTTTACCTTTCCTGATTCTAACTCTTCGTTTATGATTTGTTCAATAAAATTAGTCGCTTCAACCATAGCAAACTTTCCTTTAATGTTGTTTTCAATAAGTATAACACAAAATAACAAAATACAAAAGCAATTTTTATTATATTTAACGATATTTCCTTAAATGCCAAAAAAAAGATTGACGGATTGGTCTTTTTATTTTATAGTATATATAATATATTTTATTTTTAGTTTAGTAGGTGGATAAATGACAAATCAATTATTTACTTTGGAAAAAAAGCAAAGAAACGCTTTAATAGATTTATTTAGAATTGTTTGTGCCATAATGGTCATTATAATCCACGCAAAACCTTTTAAGGACATTAACCCTTATTTAGAAGAGTTCTTTGTTGATTACTTGCCAAGGATTGCGGTGCCTTTTTTCCTTTGCACAATTTCTTATTTTTACGTACAAAAGTTAAATTCTGGTGCACCGATACTGCCAACGTGGATTAGGCTTTTTAGAGTATACCTTTTTTGGAGTGGCGTTTATTTTATTTATCATATCGTTTACGATTTTGCAACTAATACTTTTGTTCTTTCAACCTTTATTCAAGACTTTATTTTTTGTTTTTTCGTAAACGGTGTCGGATATCAACTTTGGTTTTTCCCAGCGGTTTTTTTAGGGCTTTTTGTTTTAACCTTATGCCACAAATTTAAGGTAATAAAAATCGCATCGGTTTTTGTTTTTATTTTATACGTAATTGCACTTTTAGGTAGCATTTATTTTGGACTTGGAATAAAAATTCCAGTAATATCAAGCCTTGTTTCTAACCCGTTTTTTTACGCCTATTTTCAAAGACCTTTGGGGCTTGGACTTGGCTTTATTTTTATGGGATACTTTTTAGATAATTTCTTAAAATTCTATAAGAAAAACAATAAACTTTTGTTTATTCTTCTTTTAATATCCATCGTGCTTTTTGCATTAGAAATTTATCTAGCAAAAAAGTTTAATTTACGCGTAAACGTTAAACTATCGATATTCTTATATCCTTTAACTTTTTTAGTTATGGTATTGTTGTTGACAAATACAACCGACAACCCTAAATTGATAAAACTTTCAAAAGCAACCAGAGATATATCGAATTTTATGTATTATTCTCATATTTTGTTTTTATTTATTTTTAGGATTATTAATGAGTCTATCGTTAAAATCCCTTATTTTTATACTGTTTCGTGCTTTGCAATTATAGTTATAACTATTTTGCTTGGATACGTTTTACATAAATGTAAAAATCAAAAAATTAAAGATTTTATTTTATAACGGATATATTTGGTTATTTTTACTTTACACTCGCCCACTTTTGTTTGACTAAATAACTAAATTAATATATACTATTTGAGTAGTTAAAAAATATGATTCTAAACTAGATTTATAATAGAGGTTTAAGATGGAAGAAATTAAGAGTTGTGCAACAATGGAAAAGGTTGTTAACCTTTGCAAGAACAGGGGCTTTATTTTCCCTGGCAGTGAAATTTACGGTGGCCTTGCAAACACTTGGGATTACGGCCCACTTGGCGTTGAATTAAAAAACAACGTTAAACGTGCTTGGTGGCAAAAATTCGTCACTGAAAATAAACTTAACGTCGGTTTGGACGCTGCTATTTTAATGAACCCACAAACTTGGGTTGCATCAGGGCACTTGGCAGGTTTTTCTGACCCACTTATGGACTGTCGTGAATGCCACGAAAGATTTAGGGCTGATAAACTTATCGAGGACTGGGCAAGCGAAAACGACTTTACCCTCCCTAAACCTATCGATGCTTTTTCGCACCAAGAAATGAAGGCGTTTGTTGATGAACACAATATCCCTTGCCCAACTTGTGGCAAACATAACTTTACCGATATTCGCCAATTTAACCTTATGTTCAAAACTTTCCAAGGCGTGACAGAGGACGCTAAAAACACCGTTTATCTCCGCCCTGAAACTGCACAAGGTATTTTTACTAACTTTGTAAACGTTCAAAGGACAACAAGAAAGAAAATGCCTTTCGGTATCGCTCAAATTGGTAAATCGTTTAGAAACGAAATAACCCCAGGCAACTTTATTTTCAGAGTGCGTGAATTTGAACAAATGGAATTGGAATTCTTCTGCAAACCTGGCACTGATTTAGAATGGTTCTCTTACTGGCGTTCTTTCTGCCACAACTGGCTACTTTCTATCGGTATTAAGGATGAAAGAATTAGACTTCGTGACCACTCGCCAGAAGAACTCTGTTTCTATTCAAAAGCAACAACTGACTTTGAGTTCTTGTTCCCGTTTGGTTGGGGCGAACTTTGGGGCGTTGCTGATAGAACTGATTATGACCTTACACAACACCAAAACACTTCTAAAAAAGACCTTTCTTACTTTGACCAAGAAACAGGCGAAAGATATATTCCTTACGTTGTTGAACCTAGCCTTGGCGTTGAAAGAACTGTGCTTGCAATCCTTTGCAATGCTTATGATGAAGAAGTTGTGGATACTGAAAAGAACGACGTTAGAACGGTTTTAAGACTTCACCCAACACTAGCACCATTTAAGGCGGCTGTTTTACCACTTTCTAAAAAACTTTCTGAAAAGGCTGATGAAATTTACAGCGACTTAATCAAGTGCTTCCCTGTTGACTATGATGAATCAGGCTCAATCGGTAAGCGTTATCGCCGTCAAGATGAAATCGGAACGCCTTTCTGCATTACCATTGACTTTGACACGCTTGAAGATAATGCTGTCACTGTTCGTGATAGGGACACGATGGAACAAGTTAGAATTCCTGTTGCAGAATTAAAGAAATATATTGATGAAAAAATTAAGTTTTAATTTGCAAATTAAAAAGCCTATTGAAAAATAGGCTTTTTTGTTGAAAAAATTTTTTGAAAAACTTATTGACAAAATTTGGGGCATATTATAAAATATGTACATAAATTATTTAAGGAGATTATTATGAATTTAAAAGGTACAAAAACCGAAAAGAATTTAATGGAAGCATTTGCTGGCGAAAGTCAAGCAAGAAATAAATATACATACTATGCTTCTAAAGCAAAAAAAGAAGGCTATGAACAAATTGCTGCTTTCTTTTTAGAAACTGCTGATAACGAAAAAGAACACGCTAAAATTTGGTTTAAACTCCTTCACGACGGCGTTGGCTCAACAATCGACAACTTAAAGGACGCTGCTGCTGGCGAAAATAGTGAATGGACTGATATGTATGCACGTATGGCAAAAGAAGCCAAAGAAGAAGGTTTTGACGATATTGCAAGGCTTTTCTCTGGTGTTGCCGCTATCGAAAAAGAACACGAAGAAAGATATTTGGCTCTCTTAAAGAACATTGAAGATGGCACAGTATTTAAGAAAAACCAAAAAGTTGTTTGGATTTGCAGAAACTGTGGTCATATCGTTGACTATCCAGAAGCACCAAACAAGTGCCCTATCTGTGACCACCCACAAGCATACTTCCAATTAAGAGTTATTAACTACTAATTTAAGTAAAACTAACAGCCTGTCGCTTTTGACAGGCTGTTTTATTTGTCAATAATAAAAAAGAAAACGCTACTAAAAAGTAGCGTTTTAGTTTTAAAAGTAAGGTTTAAGTGTAAAAAATTACACCACTAAAAATTCGGCAGTGATTTTTTGCCGACAAAATTAGTCTTGCTTTTCTTTTTTAGACATATCTATAACTTGTTTGCCGTTATAGTATCCGCATTTAGGACAAACGATATGTGATGCCTTTAATTCGTGGCATTGTGGGCATTCTGAAAGGTTTGGTGTTTCCAACTTCCAGTTTGCAAATCTTTTATTTGTTCTTTGTTTTGATGTTTTACTTTTTTGTACTGCCATTTTTCTATACCTACCCTATTTGTTTTTACATTTACATTGACCTTTATTTAAGTTTTCGCCACAGTTAAAACAAATTCCTTTGCAATCTTCACTACATAAAAATGTCAATGGCGAATTCATCATTATAAGGTCGTCAACTATCTTCGTTAAGTCAATCGTGTCGTTTTTGACCGAATATCCATCAAGATTATCCTCTTCAACACCTTCGCTAAAACTTAAAAGATATTCCTTTTCAACGGGGTCTAAACACCTTGTACACTCGCCTTGGATTGAAAAATTAACTTCCCCTTCAACAAAAGCACTTTTGTTCCCTGTCAATGAAACCGTTCCGTTTATTTTAATTGGCATAACAATTTTTGCCTCTGGAAGGTCGATTAAATTTTCTTGTGGCTCATACTCGAAAAAGAATTCGCTTTTATCTAAACCACTTCTTTTAAGTTTCCTTAAGTCTAAAATCATAATCTTTATAACTCAATAGCCATACAAGTATATACTATTTACAAATTATTGTCAACTTTTTTTAACAATATATTTGATATTTTAAGCGTTTTACTTGTTTTCTGTTAAACTTTTTGTTTCTCTTGCGATAGAAAGTTCTTCGTTGGTTGGTAAAACGATAATCTTAACCTTTGAATCGTCTGTATTTAAGTAGCCGATGTCAGAAGAATATTCTAGGTTTTTCTTTTGGTCGAATTTAGCACCGCAGAATTCCATACCTTCCATAACTAAACCACGGACAAGTTCAGAGTGTTCGCCAATACCACCGGTAAACACGATTGCATCAACGCCACCTAAAACTGCAATATAACTACCAACGTATTTCTTAACTCTATAAGCAAGAATTTCAAGTGCTAATCTTGCTTTTTCGTTGCCTTGTTCTGCTGCTGCAGTTAAGTCACGCAAGTCGCTTGACAATTCACTCACACCTAAAATACCGCACTTTTTGTTGAGATAGTTAACAACTTCTTCTGGTGAAAGGTTAAGTTTTGCTCTTAAAAATTCAACTGCTGCTGGGTCAATGTCACCACTTCTTGTTCCCATAACCAAACCTTCAAGCGGTGTAAAGCCCATTGAAGTGTCTTGACACTTGCCGTCTTTAACAGCAGAGATTGATGAGCCGTTGCCAAGGTGGCAAACAACAATTTTTGAATCTTTTTTGCCTAAAAGTTTAATGGTTTCTTCACTTACGAATTTGTGTGAAGTGCCGTGGAAACCATATTTTCTGATTTTGTATTGTTCATAAACTGAATATGGGATACCATACATATATGCTTTAGCAGGCATTGTTGAGTGGAAAGTTGTATCAAACACTGCAACCATTGGAACGCCTGGCATAACTTCACGGCAACTCTTAATGCAAGCGATGTTGCCTGGCATGTGTAGAGGGCCAAGTTCAGCGTTCTTTTCGCAGATAGCGATAACTTCGTCATCAATAACAACTGATGAGTGGAAGTCTTCACCAGAGTGGAGAACTCTGTGACCTACTGCGCCGATTTCATCAATGCTCTTTAATGCGCCGTTTTCTTTGTCAAGCATAGCCTTAAGAACAATTTCCATTGCTTCTTTATGTGTTGGCATATCTTGTTTGATGATACATTGTCTTCCATCAAAAGTTTTTTGAGTTAATTGGCCACCTGTAAAAGTAATTCTTTCGCAAACGCCCTTTAAGATAACGCTTTCGTCTGTCATATCGATAAGTTGATATTTAAGTGATGAACTTCCTGCATTTATAACTAGAATTTTCAATTAAATCAACCTCTTTTTAAATTATTTATTTCTCATCTGTGCCTGTACGCAAGTAATTGCTACAACACCAACGAT